>Ga0265295_1006585_pt1 | contig 13969 bp, 20 predicted proteins | sample Munlansysbiofilm_FD_192503 | JGI IMG/M metagenome (GOLD analysis project Ga0265295, IMG submission 192503) | Leachate microbial communities from a municipal landfill in Southern Ontario, Canada - Methane capture system biofilm | ecosystem: Engineered > Solid waste > Landfill > Unclassified ... | reverse complement strand
GAATGCTTTGCCAATATGTACCAGGCCTGCCAAAATAAGAGGGGGGTGTGGCTCCGATCCGATGGACGGAATACCTCTTACTGTGGGGGTTTTTCACCATTATTTGGGGGATTTTGCCTTTCATCCGGGTTGTTTTTCCAGAATTCATCCAGGAGGTTCTCTGCAGCGGTTGTATCTCCACTATCAAGTGCTGCCTGAATAACTGAGACGTCCTTTCCTTTATCTGCAAGATTCTGAATAATTCCCTTCAGGTGCTCTGCATCCATTGGTGGCCGCTTCGGTTTTGCCTCCGGGTGTTCCACGTAGAATGCATCAAGAAGAGTTCTGGCAGTTTCATTGTCTCCGCTCTCAATTGCAGCCTGAATTGTGGAAACATCAAATCCCTGTTCGGTAAGATTTGTCACCATGTGCTCAAATCCTCCGCCCCGGAATCCGTCTGGTGGTGCCTGCGGTTTATCGTCTGCAATGACACTACAGACCATCATACTGAGAATTATGCTGAATATCAATGATAGCCAGATATTCGATCTTTTTATCATACTTCATCTCCTGCTTATACATCTGCGAAGATGTACTGCTTTTCTGGTGCACAGTATCGATGGTCAGTGTGACGGATAAATATCTCTAAACCAGCAGGTACTATATCCAACCATCTGGTTCACAATATATTATCTCTGCTCACCACAGGATAAATATATGACCAAAGTTCTATCCTCTTCAGACACTTCTGTATTTTCACATCCCTTTATCTCTCGGATTGTGTGTATTCTCGCTATCTGTGCCGGGATGCACTGCATTGGAACCGGAGTATCTGCAGCTGAATATTCATCAGATATTCCCGGGGCCATTACTTTTCAGCTGAAGGATTTCGGGGATGCCACTCTTCTTCATGTATCGCTGATGAAAGAAGGAGAATCATATAAAAATGGTATGGTCAGGCAAATTCAGAATTTTGAGTTTATCAGAGATACCCATGAGATCCGGTATACTCCCTGTAATGATAATTCCTGTATGGTTTTTTCAGTGCCATCTGCCGGGGGAACAACAGGCCGGGATCAGTTGATTCTTGAAGTTACCTTTGAAAATCCCGCAGTGGATGTCAGTTCATGTCTGGGAGATCCGACCTGCGAACGGCTCCGTGGCGGGACTTTCACGAAAAGTGGGATGCTTGACGGGATATTTAAAACCGGAAAGACCTATACTGTCTCCCTTGGCAGTCTGAAGGCCGGAATCGGAGAAGCCTTCAATGTTACTGAAGTAGTATAAACAGGTATTTTCATTCTTCTCCTTTCCGGGTCAGGTTGTCTCGTCCTGTTCTTCTCCGGAGATGATATCCTGCATTGCAAGGAATTCAGAGATTATCTGAAATCTTTCTGATGGATCCGCTTTTAATGAGCGGGTGATAATCTCATCAAAAGGCATGAGTTCAGCCTTTACCGCTGATGGCAGAATATACTGGTTTTTTTGAATCCGAGCATAGAGCTCCCCAATATTTTGTGTTCCGTATGGTGGAGTCCCACAAATCAGTTCGTACAGTAAAACCCCGAGCTGGTAAATATCAGTCCGTTGATCCCCGTTTCCATATTTTTCCGGGGCTAGTTGTTCGGGACTTGCATAAAAGAGTGAAAAACTAGTATTTCTGGTATCATCTGCACGTTCAATAAATCGGGAAAGGCCCCAGTCAGTTAATTTTGCTGTTCCATCGTCATGAATGAGTACATTTCCCGGTTTAATGTCCCGATGAATTACGCCATTTTCATGTGCATATGCAAGTGCAGAGCCAACCTGCCTGATGATCTGAAGAGCTCTTTTTGGAGGGACCGGAAGGGTCAGGTCTTTGAGTGACCGGGGGATATATTCAAGTTCAACATATGGGACAGGGAAGATATTCTGGTCTGTTATTCTTGCAATATGTGGATGGGAAAGATCCCGCCATACGGACATTTCGTTTAAAAAGGTCTTCCCACTCATTTCATCTGTGGAAAATGGAATCTTCAGGGCAATGACTTTTCCATCTGAGTTTCTGGTCGCCCGGTATACAATGGCCATTCCTCCACTCCCGATAACTGATATATCATGATATTTGAGAGTAAGTTTTTCCGGAAAGGACGGAGGTAATCCCTGCTTTATCAGGGGAAGTGAACGGGTTATCGTCTGGTTGAGTGCATGCCTTGAATCAGTTTGTTCAATTTTTTGGATGAAATGACTGGAAATCAAAGAGAATGCTGCACCGGGAGTAATAATGGTAAGAGCGGTGACCATACTTATCTGAAGGGAAAAGAATGCAGGGACACGGACAGAGAGCAGCAGGATGATTGCAATGACAGAAAACAGGATATGAGCCTGGTGAAGGGGCACAAGGGGACGTGATTTCAGGATTGATACTGCCTGGATGAGGGATGAGAGGGTAAGATAGGTGAGGATCCCAAATGTTGCATACATCGTATTTACAAAAGGATCCATATTATTTTCAGCAGTTCCCATTGTATAGAGGGCAAAAATGAACGCCCCGATAAGGAGGGTACTGATTACATGGCATCCGGCCAGCATGTATGATGCCCGCCTTGAACAATTATACTGGTAAACGGCACCGGCTGTTATACCTGCGATTATCATGATAATCAGGATGATAAGACTGACACCGATGGACAATCCGGGCAGCTTCCAGTTTTGATTGAGTTGTTCCAAGCCTCGGAGACCTCCGTCATAAAGGTGAATTCTTTCAGGAAACTGATCTGCAGGGTATGACTCATTCCTGGCATAGGATGTGCCATTTCTCAAAAACTGGTTTGGATAACCGAATTCATTTCCGTATTGATCGGTAGGGTGAAGGGAGATTTGCGATGATTCAATGTTACTGCCAGTGATGTTTTCCGAGAGGGTGGGTATGGTAAGAAAGCAGAATCCTGCAAGGATACAGAATGCAAGGAAGATACATTTTTGAGGGTTCATAGTAGACTGGGGACTCCGGGCAGTTTGTTATTCAATGATGAAGAGGAATCTGGCAGACATATTTCCAGTTCCGAGGATGATGATGTCACCATCGACTATTTCACGACGGATGTTTGCAGGTATTGGCTCGGTATTAATAAAAGTCCCTGATGTACTTCCGCAATCTTCTATCTCCCAGTTTTTTTCGTGATAGATCCTGGCATGAGGACGACTGATACGTGATACTGATTTGTATTCCTGAGAGAGCATCACCACACCTTTTCCCATCCTGGAAAAACTCATATCCGCTGGATCTATTCTTCCAAGAGGTATCTTATCTCCGTTCAGAGAGAAGATCTTTCCCTCCTCCGGCCCTGTTGTGAGGTACAGACAGGGCGATGTTACACCAAATTGTGTGCTGATATCTTTGCGGATAGTGCTGAGCTGGTTTGCAAGGTCAGCATGAGTGATGGTCAGCGGGACTTTGGAAAACATGGAAAGATTGGTTATTATCTGTTCCATTCCTCCTGGGGCAAGTGAGTACTTCCACACCGGATGAATCCCGGTCATGGTCTCAGAGCTCATCCCTGCATCTTTTCGCACTAGTCCTGCAAGGAGGAGTTTATCTATGTGCTTTCTGCTGTTTTCATAACTGGTCTGGGTACTTGCAGTAATCTCCTTCAGCTCCATAGGGCGGGTTTCGAGGGATGACAGGATCTGCAGCCTGACCGGATTTGCAAGGGCGTTTAGATATTCTGACATTTCAACGAGGTACTCAGGGTCTCGTTTTCCCTGAATGGTATTGTCTGTCATTATCAGGTACCATCATATACTGCTCGCCCTTGTCTTATCGCTTTTCTCCTAAATTTATGAGTGCTTAAATTATCAGTGTTTTGAATAGTAGACGATGTGCTGAGATCTTCCACTATCCGTTTCACTCTATTGAATACGTGGTATGATCATTTCATCCTCGAAAAGAGAGAGAGATTATTGTCCGGGAGTTCCAGCAGGCACTGCAGGCTGGACTAATGACTCCACAGGGTTTGCTGGAACAGGGATATCCTTTTGAGGGATGAACAAAGATTCCTCCTCGTATGATATCATTATATCAGCAGAATCCCGCAAAAAATCGATCTCCATGATTTCAACCGAGGTGATTGCAAACCCGGTCCTACTCCTGAGTTCCTCGATCAACTCGTCCCTGCGGTCAGCACGGATCAGATCAATCTTCTCGTACCTGACCCGTTTACGAAGTTCATACGTGAATCCCCACTTCTTTTCAAGAAGCCAGAGGACCAGGAGAACCATTACATTTGACAGGACCAGGTTGACGTATTGTCCACCGGTGAAGAGGATTGAATTGATGATAGGCAAGGCAATGATGACAAAGAGGTATGTCATCTCCCTGATCGGAACTGTATCAGTCCGATACCTGAGTACTGAGAAGAGTGCAAAGAGACCAAATCCAGCACCAATGGAGAGTTCAACTGACGTAAAAAGTCCCATAATCAGGTATACGACAACCGAGAACGCCATGAACGTGAAGACATAATCCTGCGTCCTGCGATGCTGATAATATATACCTCTGACAACGATCAGGGAGAAGATGAGATTGATTATCATTCCGCTAACAAATGACACGTATTCATCAATTACCATCGTATTGGCCCTTTGTGCATCATTTTTTGCAGTACCCGCAGGATCGTGTTGAAGTTGTTGTGTTTTACGATGTTGCCATACAGGAGGGAGATTCCAATGCAGTACTTGGAAAATCCTTTCGGTTTAACCCGCATTGTAGTCAGATAGTCAGATGCCGGAGAACTCGAACGGTCAGTGCCCCGCTTTAGTTCTGCAATCACTATACGGGGAAACGGTGTCGGTGCAGTATCTCCGACCTTCAGGGAATAATCTACCGTTGCAAATTCTCCTTCGAGAGTCAGGTAATGGATTCCTTCCTGGTATACCGTTATTGTTTTTGTCTCTTCGTTAGAGTAGCCCCGGTTGTACCCGTCTTCAGCGATTACCTGTTCCCCGGGATCACGAACGGTAATTTTTGCCCATACCAGGAGAGGATTAGTGATATCCGGGTGGACTGAATAGGATATTGCAAACGGGCCATTGGTGATATTCAAAACTTTTCAGGCCGCATATCTTCCAAGATCTGCGGATCCTGTAAAGGTAGTATTGAGAACCTGTCGGAAATTCGCATCGTCTCCTTTCAGCATTGATGTTCGATTTCCTGGCAATTTCGGAAGAGGGAGTACTTCGTACGGGTTCAAGTCGGCCACGGTTGCGATAATGGGGGTAGGCGTTGGTTTTGGTGTGTATATTTCTTCAGGGAGTGGAATTTCTGAAACTTCCATACCTGAAGATATTTATCCATTTTCTGCAATTGTTGCGCAGGATCAAATGAAAAAGGCGTTATTGCTGAATGCAATAAATCCACGGATTGGAGGAGTTCTTATCAAGGGTGAAAAAGGGACGGCCAAATCAACTGCTGCCCGGGTTCTTGCTCATCTGCTTCCGGAGCGTGAAGTAGTCGAAGGCTGTATTTTCGGGTGTGTTCCGATTGACATCAAAGGCCAGTGTCTTGACTGCCAGAAATCAGATACCGCTCTAAAAATAAAAAAAGCGCGGATGCGGGTTGTTGAACTCCCCATTAGTGCAACAGAAGATAATCGGGCTGGCCCATTAACTCTCTGATGAGATGGGGGCGAAGTATCTGAAACTTGAGGATCTGCAGGCAGATACGATTGCGGGTGTGGTGAAAGGGATTGGAGTGTGATCAGGTAAGGATATCATCTTTTATTTTCCTATGTCCATTCAAAGGCAGAGAATTTATAACCCCTTTTTTGAAAAATTACAGGAAGTCTTGAACATCATCTAGCGACAATCCTGAGGACTGAAGAATAGATTGCAATGTTTTTGGAGCGAGTATCTTGCCTGAATGAACCGGCACCGTTACGATGGTTCCGATATCAGGATTAACAAGGTAGTGATGACTCCCCCTGATTCGTATCTCATGGAATCCATGAGATTTTAGAGCCTTTATTACCTTCTCCCCACTTGTTCTCGGCAATTTCATTATGCAGGAATTTTGCGGGGAGTCTGGATAGTAATTTCAACAGGGATTGGTTTGTGTAATTGATCAAGAACCTCCACATATCCCTCTATTGCTTCAGTGATGTTTGAGACCGCTTCATCCCAGGTGTCACCTTCACTAATGCAACCTGGGAGAGAAGGAACAGTGACCGTATATCTGCCGTCTTCATTTTTTTCTATGAGAACTGTATATTTAAGCTGGTTCATGATTTTCTTCCCTTAGTTCTTCTATCTTTATATGAGAGAAGAGGATATGATACTTTTTAGCTTTAAATAGCGGTAAGAGAAAACCTTTTGAATTGAAAATATCCATAATTTCAATATCCTGACTGATCCATGTGACGATAGGTATGCACGGAGCCGGATTCCTAACCGTGTGACTACTGATATTGTTCTGGATGCTACGATTCGGACGGCAGCACCATACCAGAAAAGACGGAAAGGAAACCTTGCAGTTAAGATCGAGACCTCGGACCTTCGTGAGAAGGTCAGGGAGCTGAAGACGGGCAATACAGTCCCCTTCATCATAGATACAAGCGGGAGCATGGGGGCACAACAGCGGATGACTGCGGTTAAAGGTGCGATTCTTTCGCTGCTTCTTGATGCGTACCTGAAACACTATCGGGTGGGGTTAGTGATTTTTAGGGGCACGGGTGCGGAAGTATTACTTCCTCCTACCTCCAGTGTCGAACTTGCACGAAAGTACATGCAAACGGCTCTGTCGATTTTTCAAGTGATAACATCTTATCGAGTTGACACATAGGCTGTGAAGTAATAAATAATATTATAATATATATATTATGATAATGGAAATACTTACAACACTAAATAGTTATTCTGCCCTATCAATATTGAACCCGATTTTGACTCAATTTTCGAATGCTTATATATTTGAATATGGGACGTTTTATTCCAAGATTCCTCCGAATTGTCCCTGTTGTGGGCATAAAATGAATCACAATGGTTCTAATACACTATCGAAGAAAAATGTTGCGCGATTAAAAGTTGGTAAATATCAATGCTCACAATGTAAAACGAACATTCAAGAATCTCGAGAGTTCTTCGAAAACCTTTACACATTTCTTCAGGATACCATTGCTCCCATGGTTCTGAAAATGCGTTGGAATAAAATGTCTTATCGAGGTATTGAAGAAGTTTTAGGACATATTTTCCCAATTGGGAAGGATACCATATATGAATTAGTTCGGGCAACAATTGAGTCTACCCAACTCCCTGAGCAAAAGAAAAAAGATTACCTAATAATTGGATATGATGAGCAATATGTCCGCATCAATGGAAAACAGAAATATCGAATCTTAATTTATGACTTTGAAGCAGGGTTCCCAATCACTGATACGATAGTTGAATCAAAAACCTCTGAAAATATCAAAACTGTTTTTTTGCAAACATCACTGAATTTTTTAATTCCCACAATCGTTGTAACGGATTTAGATAACTCATATCCACGAATACTCGATGAATTATTCGGAGAAAATCTCATTCACCAACCATGTTTATTTCATCTTCAAAAATTAATTTGTGAACCTTATTCTAAAAATTGCTCACTTAATGAAGAGTTATTGAAATATAGATTACTCAATATTTTCTATGATCATGATCAAGAAATATCGTGGCTCATTTCTTGTATAGATGCAGAAAATGAACTCATAAAAGGGGGTAATAAAAAAGAATACAGGAATTGGCTTAAAAATAAAAAATCAGAATTCAAATCATTTTGTAAGAGTATCAATTTGGAGTTTTCTCGTTGCAAAAAAAGAATACACCCTTTTGAACAAATCATGAGTAATTTTATTGATCTACTCGAAGATATCGAAAAATTTCCTGTTGAAGTTAAAAAACGACTTAAAATGATGGATAAAATGTTTATCAAATTATCGAACTTTTGTGACTCATCCCTCATTCCAGCAACAAACAACGCGGTAGAAAATTACTTTTTCAGAACCCTCAATATGGATTGGAAAAAGAGAATGAAGTCTGATGAAGGTTTTTTATTTCACCTCAAAATGCAATCAATAAGATTGGCGGGGATTTTTAGAGACGTAAAACTCAAATTTACAGATCTAGTTTTCGCAATGAAATTGTTTGACAATTCATATTAACTGCCCATAAACTGACTATTTAGAAAAAGATAGGCGTGAATCCATTCTACGTGAGACGCTGTTCTGAAGGGCAGATCATTTTGGTTTGTTATGAAAATAATGTTCCCGGACTAATTTTCATAGATTTTTATGGATCAATGTGGGGTAGACTTTTTGAGATTTGATAGATCACTTGATTTTCAGACAGAGCCTTCATCCTGCTTGTTTGAGAGAAAAATGATTTTATTTATCCCGGATTTGTACCTGCCCCGGTTTTTGTTTCAACGAGAAACCAATCTTATTGCGTTATCAGGTTTCACACTGTGCATCCGCCTTTTTTCATTCGATTTTTTCTTCGAGTCTGCAGCCTCTTATATCCGTTCAGGTGTTGACATATGAGAATAAACAATGACGATTTATACCGTATGTCAGACTAATGTTGTAAGCGTATCTCCGCATACCACTATCGCCTTTGTGTCGGATCTGATGAAACAGAAAAATATCGGGTGTTTAATCATTACCGAAGATCACAAACCGGTGGGAATAGTTACTGATCGCGATCTGGCCATGAGAGTTGATCTTACCAATAGTGAAATCGGCACTCATGAGATATCCACGATTATGACGTCAGATGTAAGTACCATCCGTAAAGATACGGGGATTTTTGAAGCTGTTCAGGTTATGAAATCGTCAAAGGTTCGAAGGCTCCCGGTTGTAGATATGGGCGGCAGACTTGTTGGTCTGATAACAGTGGATGATATCATCCGTCTGCTCGCTCGTGAACTTGGAGAAATTGCCCGGGTCATCGGCAACGAGAGTCCTTCTATCCGGCCCACTCCCTAAATAATTGGGAATGTCCTTTTTTTAAATCCAGGTATCTTTTTCAGTCGTCTTTCAACTCCCCAGGAAAAGGGAATGCATAGTGCCTGATGATATTGATTTTGAGCCCCAGTTCCTTACATCCATCAACTCGGACAGAGCATATAGTACGTATGACTCATGAGCATTATCTCAATCGTATCAACCAGTATGACGAAAACCTCTTTCGGATCCTTCCGAATGCAGATCTCTTCTTCTCCACCTGCCTCTCTTTCATCCCGGATGGTACAATATCCATCCTGGAATTAGGCTCTGGGACCGGCTACTTTACCTCTCTCATGATGAGGAAAAACCAGGATAACCAGATTACTGGTATGGACAAATCGCCGGAGATGATAGCCCTGGCACAGATGAAACCAGAGTTAAACAAATGTGTGTTTATTGAAGGGGACATCACCGCTGGCCTCCCTGCAGAAATGTATGATTGTATCATTTCGACCCTGACCATGCATCATATCTCTGATGATTCCCGGAAAAACCTCATTGATGAGACATATCAAAAATTGGATTCGGGCGGAGTATTTATCTGTGGAGATGTCTTCAAGCCTGAAAAGGACTGGGTTGAGCCGATATATCAAGCCAGGTGGAAGAACCACATGAAGGTTACAGGCATGCCAGATGAACAGATAAAAGAGACGGTTTCAGGAAGAGAAAAGGCATGGGCCCTCCTTGATACGCGGCATGGTTTTTATGGAAAACTGAAACAATCCGGTTTTTCAAGGATTCTTATGCCACTTCAATATGATATGTTCGGGGTGTTTGTTGCCTGGAAATAATCAGTATGAAAAATGCATTCTGGGGGTGGATCTCCATGCTCAATGCAGGATTCGATAATTTTTCTTGCAACATCCTGTGCAATTTCCATCGTTTCTGCAATTGTCCTCCCCTCCGCAATAAGACCCTGGATTGCCTCACTTGTCGCAAGATATGTTCCTCCTTCTAATTTCCGTATCGTAAGAGGGATCAAAATTTCTGTCATAATAGGAGATAATGCTGTGTTCTTTTATATATTCGGTTGCTCCTTACATCATCCAGGTGTCAGTACTCTATCCCTTTCCGTGCCTTCACTCCTGCATCAAAGTAATGTTTTACCTTTCGCATCTCGGTCACCAGATCTGCCATCTCAATCAGTTCATGTGGGGCTTTTCTTCCGGTAAGAACCACTTCAACCCAGGGTTTTCTTGATTGAATTACATTGATTATCTCACTGGCAGTGATTATCTGGTAGAATGTACTGAGAATTACTTCATCGAGAACAACCAGGTCAAAATATCCTGACTCAAGCACACGTTTGCAATGTTCAAGCCCGTTTTTGGCATTTTTCTGGTCCTCTTCAGGAGGCTGTCCAATAATAAAGTTCCCGGTTCCATATTGTTCCATTACAAACCGGTCACAAAAGGAGACTAATTCCATCTCTGCCGTGTCAGTTCTCTTAAAAAACTGGGCAAAGAATACACTTCCCCCGGATTGGAGGGTCCGGAGTGAGAGGCCCAACGCAGCAGTAGTTTTTCCTTTCCCGTTTCCGCAATATAATTGGATGTAGCCTTTCCGTTCTCTGTCCATACGCTGCAAACCTGTAAATATATGTTTTGGTATAAATGGCTGAAGATATGATAGTGGTGATTTTCAAAAAATAGGAGGCTGATTTTTCAGGCCGGGGAGAGCTGGCTCTCTTTTTCCTGTCCGATGGCCCAGATAATAAAGTCATCAGGTGATGCAAATGACCCGGCTGTATAGTCATTTTCAATGCCGGTGTCTGTTCCCATTCTGATGACTTTTGACTCTTCAGAGGGATTATAGCGGTATAACACTTCGAATTCGTTCTCTTTACCCCGTAATTTTGGTATCAGGGTCTGGTTAAAACCAACGGCAACTTTCCATTCATCTTCCATGATATCAGCATAGACTCTGCCGACAAGGGTGTGATTATTTCTTCGGATGACAACTTTGTTTTCAAATTCCTCTGCTACCTTCGCGGTCTTGGGTTTCGGATCAAAACCAATAAATTTTGACATAGATCAAAATTAGTTGTTCACACGGATATACTTTTTGTTCATACGGTGAACAATGAGTTGTTATTCAATCGCTTGCTGAAACATTTCTCTTTGAAGATTCGTGCAGAGAATGGCTTTCAGAAGATAATCCATATGCACTTCGTCACATGTCAGGAAGACTTCTGGAAGCTGTAGATCGGGGAATGTGGAGTCCTGATGAAAAAACCGTGGATGCACTCAGAGCGATATATCTCTCTGTTGAGAGCACTCTTGAATCCCTTACTGACCCGGAAAAGAAAGTTTCATCGCAGGATATTTAATATCTCTTCAATAAGATACAGAGATCCGGTAATCCCGCAGATTGTTCTTGGAAGGATCTCAATTTTTCCCGATGATGGATGATGTATCTCAATATACCCGTTGCAGATACCTGCACTGGTTAGCATCTGTCCGGTTGCTCCGTCTGTAAAAATAATATCCGGGTTTTGTGTACCGGGAAAGATATCCCAGCAGTCAGGCAGTCCAATCTCGTTTAAAAAAGTCTGAATTTCGATGTTGTATGGCTCATATGAACCTTTTATTACTTCAATCCCGACGGGAATCATTCCGAGGTATGTGTACAGCCATTTTGTCAGGGGCAATGCAATGGAGGAGTCCCCCCGAATGGCAAACCCTGCTCCCCGAGGGAGTCCTGAAATGGTGTTTAGTCTTGCGATATGGGTAGCAGCCACCTTTCTTGCAGCATATATCTCCTGAACCGCTAAAAAAGGTTCTACTCCAAGTATACTGCAAATTCCTGATATCCAGGAGAGTGTTGCATCAAATCCGATGGGCGCTCCATCGGCAGAAGTATAACAGGGAATTGAGTAATTTTTTTCATACCAGCTGGCAGTTTCCTGTGCATATTCAGGAAATACCATTATATTCAAAGCACCATTCGCTGATGTTCGGAGTGCGTTTGTATCTGCTCCTGCACCTGGTGTTGCAAGGACACTGATTCCTGATCTTTCAAGGAGAGAGGTAAGTTCTTTTTTTGTTCCCTCCCAATGTCGCTGCAGGATTGAAAGCCCGAGCAGATTTACTTTGCTGCCTGCCTGTCTCTGTGGGTTTGCATGTTTTAGAATGCGGGCAATGATTGTGTCAACACCTGCAGAACTGGGAAGAGTATGCCCAGGTATTTCCACCGGAATACACCGGTCGGTCATATCTGCATCCTGGATAATTTTTTGCAGGTTATCGCCAATGAGTGCAGCTCCTGGAGAGTTAATGAGAACAATAAGGCCGTTCCACTTTTTTCCCACATAATCCAGAATCTTTTCCAGTTTTTCTGCGGTTCCAAAGATATAATCCTGGTCATCAAGGTACGTGCAGGGCACCCGGGCCTGACCGAAAAACCAGGGTTCAGGCCTGAGATATGGGTCTGAAAGTCCGGAATCATTTCGTTTCTGATGTGCCACATGTCCGTGGTAAAATTTACAGCCGGTAGGGCCGTTGAAGATGACCATGATATCAGGGATTCCCTCAACGCCGAGGATCATGCCGGTCAGGACGTCCGGGTCAGTAACCCCGTATTTCATAGATCTTCCCTCCACCCTTCCCTGACCGGTCCTGAGAGGATCATAGTCCAGTGTTTCATAGAAGAAAGCGCCCCAAAAAAACCGAAATCAGGACAGAAGGGAATCATTCCATACTTCACCTCTGCTTTTTCTGTATCAAGCCATATGGTCGTGAGCACGAGGTCAGGATGATATTTTTTTATGTCTGCATACAGGAGTTCTGGTGAGTAATCATCCCTGACAGATATGTCTGATGAAATGGTCTTTATGGATGGTTTATAGGGAGATGAAAACAAGCCTGCCACAACTATTTCCATTCCGCATTCTGATAATATTTCAAGAACCCAGGAAATATCAGGGCCTGAAGAGGAGACAATGACCCGTTTTCCTGCAGTGACACGCCTGATAGAAGCAATTTCTTCCTTGTATGTCTCTTCATTTCTCTGTATCAGGGCCTTGGCCTTTTCATGGACCGAAAACCGGTCAGCAAGTTCGCATATCCATTGAACAGTAGCGTGAAAGGTATAGGGGAAGGAGAATGGGAAGACCTCAGTCCCTGTCTGCTCTGAAATACACGCTGCTATGGCTCTGGTCTCTTCATCGGAAGATGCAGGTAGTATTAAGGCGGCATCACCGATTGATTGAATTTCATGAAGGGTTGTTTTTGCAATATATCTGCAGGCAACGGTGATCTTCAGCGATGAAAGGTATTGATTTATCTCGGAAAAATTTGTGCTGATATTATTCGCAAGCACTTTCTCCCCGATTATTGCTACTGTTTTATCAGTTTTTTGAGATGCTGGTCTGATGAGTTTTGATGCGGCCCTGTATCCTGCACTAATTCCTGCAGAAAAATCCCCCTCTCCAACTCCATTCACCGGGACCGCGATGACCGGGATGCACAATTCTGTGGCAAGTTCCTCTGCACATCCGCACATATTATCACCGGTAATCCCGGGAGTACAACTTGAAACAATGAATATCGCATGCGTTTTTGATTGTGCAGCCTCCCGTGCAGATTTAGCAACACTCTCTATTCCTCCAAACACTACCATGGTGTCATCCATTCCGGTCTGTATGAAAGATATTGGAATATTACGCGAGGGAATGCCGCTATTTTCAATATTCCGGTTATATGTGGATACCAGCATATTTGAAACGATATGGGCACAACTGGCAGGACAATGTGCAATGATGGATGCATCTTCTATCTGTGTTAAGACTGCAATTGCCCCTGCAAAGGCACATCCAAAGAGAGGAGGCCGGTTTGGATGCAGAGAAGTTTTAATCTCTTTTCTGTCTGGTTTCTGTGTATGATTTGGAGTCGGTTTTTCTGGAATAGAAAGGTAGGGGGCGGACATCTCTGCTTTGCTTAGAATGAGGAATTCAAGTTCAGACATCTCAAGGG
>Ga0265295_1006584_pt1 | contig 13971 bp, 8 predicted proteins | sample Munlansysbiofilm_FD_192503 | JGI IMG/M metagenome (GOLD analysis project Ga0265295, IMG submission 192503) | Leachate microbial communities from a municipal landfill in Southern Ontario, Canada - Methane capture system biofilm | ecosystem: Engineered > Solid waste > Landfill > Unclassified ... | reverse complement strand
CTTGGGTGTTGATTCAGGGTGAAACTTTGAGTGAGGGTTCAGTCAGGGCGCGACTTTGAGTCGCACCCTGACTTCTATCCCTTTGGGAGCACCCTGATTTCTAGCTGTGGAGTCAGGGCGCTTGAGTATTGATTTAGGGCGAAGCTTTGGGTGGGTGTCTAGTCAGGGTGCGACTTTGAGTCGCACCCTGACTTCTAAAAAAATAACCTGAGGGCTCGATCTGAATCCCGGTGAAAAGAAGGTGCTAACCAACAGCTATTCGGTTAAATACCCGAAAACGAATCAATTAATATTGGATTAGGTTTTGCTGGCGGTTAAAGTTTGTCATTTTAATCTTTACTATGATTTTCTCATAAAGTGTTTACTTTTGCAAATAAATTCTGAAAACTTTTAATAGAGAAGTATAATGGATAAGGAACTTTTAAAATCACAGATTAAAACAAATGTTTATCATATTAAACCTGATAGTAACGTAGCATTGCATAAACATCGGAAATTTGATGAAGTATTCTACTGCATTAAAGGCGAAGGTTTTGGCGTATTGGAAAATGAAGAAAAAAAATTGACCGTAGGTGATGTTTTCATTGTAAAAGAAAGTATTTTGCATGCTTTACGCACTGAATCTGAAATGTGGGTTACCTCTTTTTTAATTCCGGTTATGGATTAGATTTTAAAAAATTATCGGATAATGGGCTCATTTGAATTATGATTTGTTGTTTAATTGGCGGAATTAAATCTGAGGAAGAATTGCAGGAGCGAAGTTTTTGAAAAGGGAAATGCTAAAATTGGAACATGTAATTTCAGTCATTGGCAGCCCGGGTAGCTTAAATTGAAATTACAAAAACATATAAACAGATTAATTATGACTGAAAAATCAAAGCTTAGTGATAAGTTTTATGAAGTGTTAACGCACGAAGGTATTGTTTCAATAATGTCGTGGGGCATTGAACCACACCTGGTCAATACATGGAATTCATTTGTAGTTATTACTGAAGATGAAAGAATATTAATTCCTGTTTATGGATACAGAATAACCGAGAAGAATGTAGCCGTAAATCCTCATATCAAACTTTCTGTCGGAAGTAAAAATGTTCCGGGGTATAAAAATTATCCCGGAACAGGATTTATTGTAACAGGTAGAGCCAGTTTTATAACTTCGGGGGCTGAATACGATATGATGAAAGGAAAGTTTGATTTCTTAACTCGGGTATTTGAAATTTCCGTGGACAAAGCAGTACAAATGTTGTAGTCTTTTGATCTGCTATTATTGAATTAAAAATCAAGCAGAATTAACTTCGCTGATCTCACCGCCTAAGACGGGTTCGGTTGCAAATTCCGCTTAATCCGGTAAACTCCGGGACAATCCCGGAATTCATCCCTTCTTTCTGACTTTATAGTAAATCCCGACTATAATGACAAGAATGGCAAGTATAAGCATTATGCTCCATCCCATGCCGATTCCCCAGTATTCATTCATTGTTATTTCCCCTTTCTGATTGCTAAAAAAATCATAGGTATTTCGCCGTTAAAGCGAAGAATTCAATGCGGCAATAATCCTGTGCAATTCCTCTTTGCTTTTACTCAATCTGACCTGAAGTTTTTCAAATCCCTCTTTATTTTTCCCTTCGGCATAAATTAACTCATTGTCTGACAAGTTTTCAGGTGCCTGGCGGACCATGCGGAATCTTTTTTTAACATATTCTTTTAGTTCAGTGGTATTCATTGGATTAGATTTTTATTTGAAAAGAAATAACAGGCAAAAATGACCAATTTAGTTTCTTAAATCATTACATAATTTCACGGAGTTTTTACATATTTCACATATTATGAAAACGCATACTATGTATTTTGTAAAACAATAGAGGCTGCTCCCGTTAGGGAACAGCCTCTATAAGGTTAGTAACAGCAGCAGTTATTTTTCAACCGGAACGATTACTTTTTCTATAAATTCCACGCTCAGCTCAACCCTTCTGTTGCGGGTACGGCCGGCTGCAGTAGCATTGTCATCAACCGGCTGGGTTTCGCCAAATCCGGCAGATGAAATACGCTCAGGACTAATGCCCTTGCCTATCAGATAAACCGAAACAGCATCCGCACGATCTTTCGAGAGGGTCATGTTCATCTCGTCTGCACCTACATTGTCGGTATGTCCGCCAATAATAAGCTTATACGTTGGGTTCTCATTCATCACTTTTACCACAGCATCAAGTATCGGGAATGATACTGGTTTTATAATTGACTTACCGGTATCAAATTTGATTCCCTGTAAAGCTTTCTGGAAAAGTGTTTTAACTTCTTTTGTCAGTTCAGGACAACCGTCGTTCTCTTTTGTTCCTGCAACAGTAGGACATTTGTCGAGATAGTCAGGGATTCCGTCTCCATCAGTATCAAGGGTACAACCGAATTCATCAACTGTTGCACCTTTGGGAGTCTGAGGACATTTATCCAGGTAGTCTGGCACACCGTCTTTATCCTCATCAAGCGGACAACCATTTTCATCCACCTGTATGCCAGAAGGTGTGTTCGGACATTTATCCAAATGATCAGGTACGCCGTCCTTGTCAGTATCGAGCGGACAACCATCAACATCAACTGCTACGCCTATGGGCGTTTTAGGACATTTATCAAGGTAATCGGGTACACCATCTTTGTCTTCGTCAAGCGGACAGCCCATGGCATCAACCTGGATATCTGGCGGGGTATTGGCACACTTGTCAGGATAATCAGGCACGCCATCACCATCAGCATCCAGGGGGCAGCCGGCAGCATCCACCAAGACTCCAACAGGAGTATCAGGACATTTATCCAGACGGTCAGCAACGCCATCGCCATCGGCATCCTTTTTCTGGCCGAAATTAAAAGTTAAGCCTACTGAATGCAGCAGGAAAAAGTCATTTGAATTTTTAACAACATTATCCTTCCCATCACTGGTGGAATACATAAAAGTTTCCTGCAAGTTAAGAATTACTGCCTTTCCCATGCGCAGGTTAAGACCGGCTCCAAATGAAGGCGCGGCGAAGTCAAATTTTTCAACATTGTTTTCGCCTTCCATTAAATTCGAAAACATCATTATCCCGCCACCTGCAAATATATATGGCCTGAAAAGGTAATCGGCACCAATCAGGTTTAACCTAAAATTAATGGTTCCGGTAGTAAACTGTTGTCGAAAACGACCGATTTCACCCATGTACCCGGTTTCACCTTTGGTCATCAGGAGAGATATATCAAGCCGGTTGCCTACCAATCGGGTTAGTGACAGGCCGCCAAATCCATAGAAAGCCTGATTGGTTTTGTAAAAATCATTCCCCAGGTCCCCGTTATACTGTATGGCCCCACCGTGCAGGCCCAGGTTCCATCTTTTATCGGCCGTTTGTGCGTTAATACTGAGCGCAAATGCAAGACCCACGATTACGAGTAATAGTTTTTTCATATTGGTTGAATTTGGTTTAAATTGAACGTTTTCATCCATACAAAGATGATATACTAAGTACTTATAAGTGTTACATTACTGTGGAAAAAAGTTACATGATTCACACTTTAATCAGGTTTGAGACCACAGGTAGAATAAGAATAAGCGTGGTAATTGTTGAAGCGATTTAAGAAAATGGTGAATGATCCGGGAGTGAGGAAATGTTTCTAAATGAGGGTTTTATATTTGGCGCAAATCTTAAATAAAACTTGTATTGAAAAAAAAGGTTATATTAAGAGTAGGAATATGAACCATCAGAAACAGAACAAGGAATATGTTCTTCCTGGTTTTGGGTAGGAGGGTGTGCATATACCAATATTAAACTTTCATCAAAACAAAACAAACCATGAAAATACACATTGAAATAGCTGATATTAGGACTGTTAATCAGTTAGAGAATTATTGGGAAACAGAAGACTTCAAAAACCTGCTTTTAGCTTTTGATATTCAGGGGATTGATGGCATTAAACCCAACGAAATTTTAGAATATCTGAATATGGCAATAAATGATTTAGAACCTTCAGAAGCAGCAGAGATCGTTCTAAAATATAAATTAGGCGATACGCTCAATGAAGGTCAGATTCAGAATATAGCGCACGAAATGACTATGGATAAAGTGTCAGAAGAATATCCTGACCCTGAACTTCATGTTGATTTGTTTAGTGTAAATCAACTGTTGTATAGAGCGTATAACGGAAAATTCCCCAATACAGAAGCAACAATCATTCTCTTAAAGCTAAGCAGTTCTGAAGACTTTGAGGTGAATAAGGAGATCCTGCTAAAATCATTGGTACCAGGGTTGAAAGAAAATAACTTAGTAGTCAGGCTTTTCAATGACCAGATTTCAGGTGAAGCTGAGTTTGATGATGCAGCAAAAGTAATTTGGGAGTTTAAACAAGAAAATGACACTATTCAATTAACAACTTCTGATTATTGGATTTCAAAGCAAGATTTTGAACTTATGGAGTTTGATGCTACCATAATTTTTTACCAAAATGAGTAAGACGGAATACAAATATTTGTTATAATCTCTGTCCCCTTTTTAGGGGGTGAGCTACAATGTTAAAGGCTACTGGTCCAGGGGGTTTCCAGGATTGATCTGAGTTTGGAGAACGAATCAAACCTGCAAAGTTAGAATTCCAATAAAGGTATATTTCGTATAGTTTTAAAAAATATTTAGGGTCTGCTGAAAAACTTACAACCTTTTTATATTACGGTCTCGTTTTTAATAACGAGACCTTATTTTCATTCGGACGTTTCCTTGCTACCAATATTTTGGTCTCGCCATTCTGGTGGAGATTGAAAAAAAAGCTACAGATTGGCGAAAATTTTGTAGAAAATGGGTGTAGTGTAATTATGTAAAATTCAGATTACCAAATCATTAAAGGGTGATGGGTTTTTCAGCAGGCCCTGTTTCTTGTTTAGATAAGTTATTAATTGTAATTTCTTTTTAAAATATTTTAAAAAGGATAACTATATTAATAAATATTCGTTTACTTTTGGAGCGTTAATGAATCTTACGTTCTTTGATTTTAATAGCCCCATCCAAAACTCACAAAAACAACGCTATGACAAAATTTACTTTTTACGCATGGGTAGCATTCACAGTTTTTTTAATGTCTGCATCTCTTTCTTTTTCACAGAACACTGATGAAGGGCGCTCGAACTCTGGTCCGAGATCATACATCCTTTACGAAGATTTTTCGGGAGCAACGTTTCCTCCTGCCTATTGGACAATTCAAGGAGGTGGAGAAACAAACTGGACAGTAGATACAACCAGCATGGCCGGGGGCACTAAGCCTGAAGCAGTTTTTGTTGAACAACCGGCATTTAACGGGCAATCCAGACTGGTTACGCCCGTTATTGCAACCTCTCCTGATGTACCCCTAATGTTGCAGTTCAACCATTTTTTATACAACTACAAGGGAGGATATTCCATAAAGGTAGAAACAACCAGCGATGGAATCACCTGGAATGAGGTATGGGTAAAGGAAGTTACCACAAGCATTAGTCCTGAAACGGTCTATGTTACCATTGATAATGAAGATGTAGGTTCTGACAATTTTCAGTTGGCATTTACTTTTAGTGGTAGGTCGATAGACCTCACTTCATGGAATATTGATAACATAATGCTGTTTGAAAGATTAACTTATGATATCGAAGCCACCCAGGTTTTGGTACCTCCTTATGCCGGCAGTATCAATAAAATAAAACCAATTGGGATGGTCAGCAATAAAGGTACGCAAACGATATCTTTCAATGCGGGCGTGGATATTTTAGATGCAGCTTCTACAGTAGTTTATAGCAAAAGTATGAATGTTGTGGATGTATTACCTCTTGAGAGCCGTGAGTTGTACTTTCCTGAATGGGCTCCGATAACGGGGGTTTATACCGTTCATCTGACCACAACGCTCGAAAACGACGAAAACACAGACAACGATATGGTTTCTTCTTTCATGGAGATAATGGAAGGTGTAGTCTTCAAAAAACCTCTTTACGAAGAGTTTACAAGCTCTACCTGCGGTCCGTGTGCTCTTCAGAATCCGCCTTTGGATGCGGTGCTGGCAGGAAACCCTCTGACACATAGTCTGATAAAATATCAGGTAGACTGGCCTGGTATGGGTGATCCCTATTATATTCCGGAATGCAGGTTAAGAACACAGTACTACGAAAATCTTACCGCACCTAAACTTTATATTAATTCAAAGCCACAATGGGTTGCCGGGATGACTCAAAAAGTTTACAATACTCATCAGGGAATTCTTGCTACAATAAATATTGAAATTGCTACTGCTGTTATTTTAGATGACAATACGGTTATTGTGGAAGCCAATATTACCGCACTGGAAGCTGCTGCTGCCGGATTAAAAGCTCATATTGCAATTGTTCAGAAGACCACCACAGGTAATACCGGCACCAATGGTGAAACTGAATTTCACAATGTACTAATGAAGATGCTTCCGGATGCTGATGGAACCACACTTGAGGCAATGAATGCAGGAGATATGGTAACCCTATCCGAAACTTACAATATGAGTGGAACATTCATGGAAGACCCCTCAGATCTGCTTGCCGTAGTATTTGTTCAGGACGATAACGATAGAACTGTATTACAAAGTGAGATGGCTCATATTTCCATCACAACCGAGATTGAGAACAACCCACTTAATCAAAATACGGTTACTATCTATCCCAATCCATCGAGTGATCGCATATATCTCAATGCTGATTTAAAAATTGATGAACTAACTATCTTCAATCTAATGGGGCAATTGGTTCACAAATCAGCTCCTAATGCGAGCATACTTAGCGTAGATGTTAAAGGCTGGACTCCCGGAATATACCTGTTCAAAGTCAGGAGTGAGCATAACAGTATGGTAAAGCGAATAATTGTCAACTAATCTTCATAAAATGCCTAACAGCGATTTATGAAAATAATTCACGCAAATTTCACATTCAAACAACGCTTAAAATCAGTTTAAAAATTTTAAAACAAAAATAACCATGAAAAGAATTACCTTTCTTTTAATATGCCTTATTCCATTCTGGTATGCTGTAAATGCTCAGAATGCCAGTACATCTACTGTAGATGAACTATTGGAACGTCTGGAAGTAGCCGGAGCCTCACAAGGTCCGGAACCAGATGATCTTTTTACCGAAGAAGAGAGAATCGTGCTAAGAACCCATTTTATGGGCCTCGAAAATGAAGAAAATATACTCAACAAAAGCGTTGACCCTGGCACAGCTTATTCTGTACAGTTGTCTGGCCTTTGCGACAAAAAGGGTTTTGGAACATTCCCTATTGCTAGTCCTTACAACCTGACCATTATTAATCCTGTTTCATCTACCTATTATGCAGGAGAACTGGATGGCTCCGGTAGGCTCTTCGGATGGAGTATAGAAGGATATACAAATCACAGGGTTACCCTGAATGAGATTAATGTTAATACCGGTGAAGAAACTGAGGTAGGAGAAGTGAGTATTTATCAGGACTTCCGACAACTTCCAACCGGGTTGGCCTGGAATCATGCGTACAATAAGATGTATGCAATTGCTACAAACAGTGATGAAACCGAATTATACACCGTAAACCTTGAAACTGCCGAGCTGACATCTATTGGTAAAACTGGCTTCCCGGGAGGTACATGGCTGGCTATTAATAACGAAGGAGAAGCGTACGCACTGGATAATGGACTCGATGTGCTTTTCTCCATTAATCTCGAAACTGGTCAGGGCACCGCGATAGGCCCCATTGGTGTGAATGTTGTCTTCGGACAAGATGCAGATTTTGACCCGGCTACCGGAATATTATATACTGTTGGATACCACGGAAGTGGTACAAATAGACTTTATTCTGTTAATTTAGAGACAGGTGCTTATACGAGTCATGGCCCTGTAAACAATGACTGTGCACAAATGGGCCTTTTTGCAATTTATAATACCATGGTTGATGTTCCCAATAACCCAACTAAGGATTTCGGCTTTTTCCCCAACCCCGTTAATAATCATATTACCCTTAGCTCTTCTGAAAATATAAGCTCAGTGAGCATATATAACATCATGGGCCAGAAGGTAGTAAACAGTGTAGTAGCTGATTCTGATAGCCAGATAGACGTGTCTTTGCTCAAACAGGGAGTTTATTTCCTGGAAGTGATCATAAATGGCAGAAAGGACACCTACAAATTTGTAAAGAACTAAGCAGTAATGCTGTTGATTGGCCCAATCATCATTTTGCTTTAACTTATAATGCTGAGAATAACATGTGTAACTCTTTGAAAAATATTAAACTTTTTGGGATATTTCATGTCGGTGGTTTACAGATGTGAAATACCCTTTTTCTTGACATTTGCTCCATCAAAAAGAGATTTCTATGGTTTTTATTGAATTTACATTTTTAAGAAGGCCAATGCTAAATGTATTTTTGATAAGCATTTATAATAATGGAAAGGAGGTAACCGGCAACTAATTTATTTTCTTTAAGAAAAGTTTTCACTTTCCAATTTGAATCTCGACAAACCCTTGTTTTACTAAACTTAAATTAAACAAATATGAGAAAACTACTATTGCTTTTTGTGGGAATTATCTTCCTGGCAGGAAGTTCATGGGCTCAACAAATAATAACAATTGGTTCAGGGACGGCTAATAATAGCATTCCCATTGACCCCAAATCAGATTACTCTTATTCACAGGTAATTTATTTGCAATCAGAAATCAATGCCGTAGGCGATATTACAACGCTTGAATTCTATTACCAGGGAGGTAATCCTGTTGAAGGTTCTGCCACATCTATTTTTTTTACGGAAACATTTGAAGATGACTCTCCAACCCGCGCCGACTGGACACAAATTCAGGAAAATGGCTCGCTTAATTGGACATTTGGTGCAGGAACCGGGAATTATGGTAGCAACATAACAACTGCTTTCGAAGGTTTACTTAATGCAAGGCTTGGAACTGGTTTTGATCCTGCCGACAGCAAAACCAAACTTATTACACCTGAACTTGATTTATCATCCGCTGTTAATCCTCGGGTATCATTCCATATCGGACAGGAAGATTATTATGGACAAAATAACACTACGGCTGTATTTTACAGAATTAGTGCAAGTGCCCCATGGGTCCAATTGGATGAATACACCATTTCCATAGATGCCTGGACGCTGTTCGATCTTGAACTTCCCAACCCATCCCCAACTTATCAGCTTGCTTTTGAAGGCACTACCAATTACGGTCTCCCCCTCGTTCTTGACCTCGTAACCGTTTATGGTGAAGAAGCCGGCTCAGCTCCTGATGCTGTAACCAATATTGCACCTGTTAATGGTGCCATTAACATTGAAAATGGCTCATCGTTAAGCTGGGAGTTTGGTGCCAATACCGATGAATATCAGTTGATGCTGGGAACCACAAATCCTCCAACCGATGTAGCTGTTGATTTTACCACTACCCTGGCAACTTCATATACACTTATCGGTTTAGAAGACAATACAATCTACTACTGGCAGGTAAATGCTAAAAATGCAAATGGTACTACACCAGGCGAAGTCTGGAGTTTTACTACGGTAAATACAGGTTTTGAATATGCATTCTTTGAGAGTTTTGAAGGTGAAACTTTCCCTCCCGAAGGATGGGCAATTATTAACGATGGTAGCCAGAATACCTGGATAAGGACTGATCCATTTAATGGTGCTCACACAGGTACGTGGGTAGCCCATATTGAATACAATTCAGAGGCTCACGATGATTGGTTGGTAACTCCGGGGCTTGTGCCTGAAGAAGGAATTTCAACACTAAGTTTCTGGGCAACCTCTAGTCCGGATTATCCGGAATTATTCAATGTGATGTTATCTACAACAGGTTTCAATAAACAAGATTTTACGGTTACGCTGGCATCAAACGTCACAGCCCCTGCAAATTATGAAGAGTTTTCATACGATTTGTCAGCATATAACGGACAAGTAGTTTATGTTGCAGTTCAGGCAATCTCTCAAGATCAGCTCTATCTTCGTCTGGACGATTTTAGTGGTCCGAATATTTATTCAGGAGTATCCACTCCCCCCGATGCCGTAACCAATATTGCACCTGTTAATGGTGCCATTAACATTGAAAATGGCTCATCCCTAAGCTGGGAGTTTGGTGCCAATACCAGTGAATATCAGTTGATACTTGGTACCACGAATCCTCCAACCAATGTGGTCGTTGATTTTACAACCACCCTTGCAACTTCATATATGCTTGTCAGTTTAGTTGAAAATACAACCTACTACTGGCAGGTAAATGCTAAAAATGAAAACGGTACTACACCTGGCGAAGTCTGGAGTTTTACTACGGCAACTGCAGGTATTCCATCCACATTCTTCGAGAGTTTTGAAGGGGAAACTTTTCCTCCGGCAGGATGGGCAATTATTAACGATGGTGGGTCAAATACATGGGAGCGGATTCAGCAATCAAATTCCCACTCAGGCCAATATGTGGCTGAGATTATGTACAACTCAGAGGCTCACGATGATTGGTTAATAACTCCAGGACTCGTACCCGATGCAGAAAATTCAACCCTGAGCTTTTGGGCAAATTCAGACGCAAGTTACCCCGAAGAGTTCAATGTTAAGTTATCCACAACAGGGATTAACAAAGAGGATTTTACGGTTACTTTGGCAAGCAACGAAACAGCACCAGAACCTTTTGGAGAGTTTTCTTACGATTTGTCAGCATATATCGGACAAGTTGTATATGTTGCAGTTCAGGCAATTTCTCAAAATCAGTACTGGTTCCGTCTGGACGACTTTAGTGGTCCGGATATTTATTCAGGAGGATCAACGCCTCCTGGCATCGTAACCAATATTGCACCTGTTGATGGCGCCATCAATGTAAGTAATGGCTCATCCCTAAGCTGGGAATTCGGAGCCAATACCGATGAGTATCAGTTAATGCTGGGTACTATGAATCCACCTACCAATGTGGTTGTTGATTTTACCACCAACCTGGCTATTTCATATACGCTTGCCGGTTTAGCTGAAAATACAACCTACTACTGGCAGGTAAATGCTAGAAACGAATTCGGTACCACACCTGGCGAAGTTTGGAGTTTTACTACCGGCACATTGTATAACGTTATTGACTTGCATGTTAGTTCAACAGCTTATGCAACCTGGGACGTTACTGGTGGTCAATCGTTCGAAGATATCGTGTTCAATTTCGAAACCGGCGTGCAGGGATGGGATATTCAGGGTAACGTAAACGGATGGCAGTTTGGCAACAATGCTTCCTTATCTTCCAGTTACATGAACTTCAATGGCAATGCAACCAACTTTATAGCTGTAAATGCTGATGCTGCCGGTTCTGGTGGATCGCCAATAGTTGCTGTGGCCACATCACCTATCATGAATCTGGGAAGTGCTGATGCAATATATCTGAGCTTCGATTACAAACTCAGAGACGACTCTTTAACATTGCTTTACAGTATTGGTGGAGGCCAGCCGGTTGAGTTTGCAGGCATTGATGAAGATCCGAATGTATGGATAAACTACGTGGTAATGCTCCCGGCAGAAGCATTGGTTGATAATGTACAGATTATGTTCAAATATACCGAAGTCGACAATTGGAGTCGTGGACTGGGTGTTGACAATATATCTCTGACCGAAGAGGAACCCGATAACCGTTCAATAGAATATTATAAAGTTTGGCTGGATGGAAACTTCGTTACCGATACCCCTGATAAATTCTATCAGTATGATCGCACATCACTTATCGTTGGTCAGGAATATTTTTCTGAAGTAGCTGTTGTTTACAGCGAAGGTACATCAGAAAAGGCATCTTATACCTGGACCTATTCAACATGCGATAGTTTCCCAAGCCCGGCTAACCTGACTTATCAGGTAGTTGATTTAAACAATGTTGTTCTTAGCTGGAGTGGCAGTACACCCGTTCCTATAGCCAACAAAGCATTGGAAAACGGAACATTTCCTACAGGCTGGATAGCCAATACGCCTGATGCTAAATTAACTACCGCTCATGCAAGAACTGCCACCGGTGTTGAAATTGGTTTCCAGAATACCCAAACCCGCGATGCAATTGAAATTCATTATGACAATGGATATGCCAACAATGGGATTGGAACTAATTCACCTGTAAGCTTTATGTGTGCAGCCCGCTTCACTCCAACAGAACTTTCCCAGTATTATGGTGAATATGCGATTACGGATGTGAAGTTTGTCATTCATGATAATCTATATACCAATGTAACCGTAAAGGTATGGGAAGGTGGTTCTTTTGGAGATCCCGGAACCGAAGTATACTCACAGGATGTAACCTCACAGGTACTGATCGCTGATATGACCACGGTTACTTTGTCCGAAGCAGTTGCCTTAATTGAAGGTAATGAATATTGGATTGGATACGCCGTTACTACTACCGGTGGATACCCTGCCGGAAACGATTCCGGACCAATGGTATCAGGCAAAGGTACCTGGATGTTTTTAGATGGTGCATGGGATGAGCTTACTACTATTGCCCCTACACTCGATTACAACTGGGTTATCCGCGGAATCATTAATATTGCCGAGGCTCCTTCAAACCACATTGGCACCAATATATACCGCGACGGCGAGCTGATTGCCGAAATGGTTCAGGGTCAAACCTACACCGATGAGGAACTGGCCATGGGTACTTATAATTATTGCGTAACCTACGTTTACGAAGGTGGTGGGGAGTCATGCCCGGACGCAAAATGTGTTGAGGTTACACTGGCTGAAGATTGCATTGCGCCAGTTAATTTAACGGCAACCTTATCATCTGATCACTCCAAATATATCCTGGAATGGAATAATGATGATTTTGAGGGTGCGTATTTATCCTATGGCGACCTGGAATACACCGATGCCATTGGGCTGGATGATGGTAGCCCACTCACTGCTGCCGTTCAATTTGAACCTGACATGCTTGCTCAATATGATGGCAGGGTATTCTCGAAAATCAAAATGTTCTATGGAACCGGACCTGTCGGTAATGTTACCATCCAAATTTGGCAAGGCACTAACCTCGTCCGCGAACAAGCCATTACCGGCAACGTTAACGGGGAAGCATGGAATGAGTTCACCTTTAATGAGCCTGTACTTATAGATGGAACCAAATCCTACAAAATTGGTTACACAGCGTCCAATTATACGACTGAAGGTTTCCCCGGAGGTGCTCAAAACTATACCGGTAATCCTAATTCAGACTTTGCTTTCCTTGATAACCAGTGGATTCACGTTGGTAGTCAGATTCAGGTGTCATGGCTGATTGAAGCTTTCGTTTCATCTGCCACCATGGATGCTACTGATGATATTGCCTTAACCGGCAATGTGATTAGTTCAACCGATAATAGCAGGCTTGTATCTGCACCATCGGTTAATCTCAGCAGAGGAAACCAGGGCAGAAAAACACGTGCTTTCATGGGCTACAATGTTTACAGAGATGGTAGTATTCTTAACAGTACACTGGTGGCTGAGAATTACTTCGAAGACATGCCAACCACTGCAGGAAACTATTGCTACACCGTTACTGCAATGTACAGCGATTGTGGAGAATCAATTCCTTCAAACGAAGCATGTGTTGATTTCAATGTAGGTGTTAAAACCAACGATCTGTCGAAGGTTAAGATTTATCCTAACCCAACCAACAGCATCCTGAACATTGAACTAACCGACAACGTTACCCAGGTTGTTATTTACAATTTCTTTGGACAAGTTGTTCATGAAAATAAGGTTACAAATACATCAACATTGCATGTTGATGTAAGCAACTACGATGCAGGTGCATATCTTGTAAGGTTTGTAACCAATCAGGGCCAAAGCCTCACCCAAAAAATAGTTGTGAGCAAATAATCGTTCAATCGATGTTAGTTTAAAAAGAGCCTCATGTGAGGCTCTTTTTTTGTGTGTCAGGCATGTATATCAGCTATAGGGTGAAAGTCCCGAACACGCTTCACAGTAGGGAGTGTTAGCCAAAGGCAAGGGTGTCCATCGTGA
>Ga0265295_1006582_pt1 | contig 13973 bp, 14 predicted proteins | sample Munlansysbiofilm_FD_192503 | JGI IMG/M metagenome (GOLD analysis project Ga0265295, IMG submission 192503) | Leachate microbial communities from a municipal landfill in Southern Ontario, Canada - Methane capture system biofilm | ecosystem: Engineered > Solid waste > Landfill > Unclassified ... | reverse complement strand
AAAAAGGACTTGAACCAATGTATTTACCCGATCGTTCAAATGAATCTTATAGCTATGAAGAAGGTCATCATACGATGAAACTCATCTTTGAAACCTATGGATTACCTGAAGCGGTTTGTTCGGTATCAGATCTGATGGCAGTTGGTGCTATCAATTACTTAAACACACATGGATTCTCGGTACCTCATGATGTTTCTGTGATCGGTTTTGATGATTTACAAGTCTGTGAAATTGTCACACCCAAACTAACGACAGTGAGACAAAATTATGAAGCATTTGGTGAACTGGCTTGTCAAACCCTGATGGGGATGATAGAAGGTAAAGTTCGTACAATTGATCCGATTGTTGTCGATACCGAAATTGTTGTGAGAGACTCCTGTAAAAAACGTACCTAAAGCACATCGTTATGATGTGTTTTTTTCGTCTAAGTGTATCAATTTACCAAAATATCATGTATAATAATGATATCGAGTTCGTTAGAAACACTATCATGAATTGTGATCCTTTAGATCCTTTTTGTGGTTTCAATCAAACTCGATAGCCTTGGCTACCATTCCCCCCCGGTGGTCAAGGCGTTTTTTTTGATACACTCTTAAAAAAGCATGATATAATGAAAGAAAAGATGACACGTAATAAAATTTTAAGAATAAAAGAATGATTTAGTTAAATAGGAGGTTATCATATGGCTCAAAAAATCTTAATTGTAGAAGATAATGTATTGATTAGTAGAAGTATCGAATCTAAATTAAAAGAAGAAATGTTTGATGTCAAAGCTGTCTTCGACGGTGAAGAAGCGATCAAACAATTTGATTTGATGTCCTATGATGCCGTTTTACTTGACTTGATGTTACCTAAAGTCAGTGGAGAAAATGTCTTAAAGCACATCAGATCAAAAGGAGATGTTCCCGTCATCATCATCTCAACTAAAGATACCGATGTTGAAAAAGCGATTAATCTAGGACTTGGCGCTGATGATTATCTTGCCAAACCTTTTTCAATGCTTGAACTGATTGCTCGTGTTAAAGCTGTGCTTAGAAGATCACACAAGGTCCAAGAAAAAGAAATGAAACAAAACTTTAAGATTGGACAACTTGAAGTTAACTTGAACAGTTTTGAAGTTAAAAAAGAAGGTCAAATCGTAGAATTAACCCTTAAGGAATTTGAAATATTAAAACTTCTACTGACGCATCCCGATCAAACGTTCTCGAAACAACAAATGTATCGCACGGTTTGGGGAGAAGAATATTACTATAACGATAACGTGATTAACGTCCATATTAGAAGACTAAGAGAAAAAATCGAAGATGATCCATCAAATCCTAAGATTGTGATCACCATGTGGGGATTCGGTTATAAATTAGGTGATTATGCTAAACAGGAGCTATGAGCTCCTTTTTTATTTAATCATTAAGTAAGACTTAAGTAAGAAAAACGAAACCTCTTTTTGATAGACTAATCTATATAAGGAGGGGTGGAGATGCAGACGTTTATGGTACCATGGTCTTTTTTCATGGTTTTTAGTTATGAAAAAGATCAACTTGTTGTATATTTTTCAAAGGATATGAAACAAAAAAATCATGATCTGGTTGATCCCTTGGTTCTCAAAGGGGATGACATTCGTGATGTGATTCACAGATATGATTACAGAAAACTCATGTTCTTTAGTCAAAACCCACTTGTGCAACCATTTGATACCTTTTTACGAGTTAAATTTATCGATCAACTTGGTTTTGTTAAAACACAAGCAATCTGTAAAAGCCATGAAGGGGGCTTTAATTGTGTACTGATTGAAGATCGTTATTTTTATAAACTTAAATCTTTATGGAAACTAGAAGAATCAAAGAATACTATCATTACACTTATGGATGATACCATTGAAAAACTCGAAAAAACACCAGAAATTCATGCCTATAAGCTTCATTTGGCTGAAATGTTTTCAAAAGTGCTGAATTAATAAATACGTAATAATTCCGTCATAACGTTGTAAGGTTATCTACGTATAATAAAGGCATCTTATTAGAAAAGAGGGTGTAGTTATGAAATATATCATCATGGCATTAACAGTTATGTTAGCAGCAATGTTCTTCGTACTCGAAGTATCTAAAGCTCAAGCAACTGCCGTTGAGATTCATCAAGTGATGTTTGAAGATCATAACGGAAACGTCATTTCAAGTGAATATGTCGCATTCGGTGCATCCCTCGACCATATTGAATTACCCGAAGCACCTGAACGTTTAGGTTATATCTTTGTTGGATGGAGTGCTTCACTTCCTGAAAGCATGCCACAAGCTGATTTAGTGTTTACACCCATTTATATGCAGCAACAATTAAGCGTCAATGTTACCATGTAAAAAGTAAAAGTCCTGTCATCAGGACTTTTTTTGTTAGATAAGATGATAGGTTTTATAAATGTTTTCAATAAATGATGATTTTCCATTGACGTAGGAATCGCTATCATGAGGGAACTTTTTTGCAAGTTTTTTTTTTAATGTTCCATAGGTAATAAGGTCATCAGGATGTTTGGTGAGATATTCTTTTAATGTGAGATGTTTCTTAAGTTCAAGAGCATCTTCTTCAAGCACATATAGATGATGCTTCATCAAGTGTTCTTTTCCTTGATACTTAAAAGCTTCTCTACCTTTAATGCCAAGATCACCTTCATGTATATAACCCATCGTAAGAAGTAGAGATTTGACGATTTCAAAGTTTTTCTTTATGACAATATCGATATCGATAATAGGTTTTGCAGGACAGTTAGGAATAGATGTACTACCTACATGCTCAATACAGATAATCTGACCCTCTAACATTTCCATGAGTTCATCTTTGATTACAATAAAAGCGTTTGGCCAATTGGGATCATAATCGATAACAACGATATGTTTTGTTTTCATAATGATAGTAAATGTTTAAGTTCTAAAGCAATCATAGAAGCAACAATAGTTGCCCCTTCGGGTGAAAGATGGGTATTATCTATGACACCATCAGGATAGTTGATATGTTCTCCAGGTTTAAGATGTAAAAATAGCCTTTTAGAGCCCTCTTCACCTAAAGATGAGATAAGTGCTTGTGTGCTTTGGAAGATATCGATTAAAGGGATTTTAAGCTCTTTAGCGAGATATCTCATCGCGTTCGGATATTCACCTAATGTTTCACCATCTAAAAGATGATAGTCATTAAATGCTCTTCTGGATACAGATGTGATTAAGACAGGTTTCGCATGATGTGATAAAGCTAGATCAATCATAATCTTAAGATTTGATAAATAATCTTCATAAGGTTTCGTATAACGAAGTGGATCTTCAATTTTTTGATCGTTATGACCAAATTGAATGAGAAGGATATCATGAGGTTGGATGCTATCTTCGATAGGCATTAAGCGATTCTCAGCAATAAACGATTTGGTTGATCTTCCATTAACAGCATGATTGATCACAGGGTATGGGAGAACATCAGATAAGACTTCACCCCATCCAGTTTCTGGTTTTTTTTCGTTGAGTTTAGTCGCAGCTAACGAATCTCCAATAATGTAAATGTTAGGCATAAAAAGAACCTCCTGATGAGCAAATTATAGCACAAAGATGGTAGAATAAAAACAGGTGAGAACATGAAAATTGCGAGTATTAACTTAAGGATTAACGTTTCAAGTGATGGATTAAATGCATGGCCACATCGAAAAGATAAGATGATTTCATTCATCAAAGAACAAAACTTTGATATCATCGGATGTCAAGAGGCATCACCAGATATGGTGAAAGATATGATGGCAGGTTTATCAGATTTGTATCAAGTCATTTTTGTTCCTCGTGATGAGCGAGGTGAAGGTGTACCTGTATTATTTAAAAAAGAACTTGAATGTTTTGAAACAAATACATATTGGTTATCAGATGAAGAAGACAAAATATCCATGGTTGAAGGAAGTCATTTTCCACGTATTGTAACGTTTGTTCGCTTTAATGATCTGTTATTTTTTAACACCCATTTAGATTATGCATCAGATGATGTATGTCTTAAACAAGCAAAACATTTAGTAAGAATCATTCATAAGATTAGAAAAGATGAAGATGTCATCATCACTGGAGATTTTAATACACATCCAAAATCAAAGACAATTTCATATATGCTTCAACACTTTAAATCTAATCATCATGAGAAGTTAGCGACATTTCATGGGTTTACAGATCAAAAAGAAGGAGAACCCATCGATTACATCTTTTACTTAACAAATAAGAAAACATCAGATATCATACTTCATGATCATCCAAAATGTGTAAGTGATCACTATCCCATCTCGATGATAGTAGAAAAATAAAAAGCACAAGCTAACGCTTATGCTTTGTTTTTTAAATGGTACCCCCTCACGGGCTCGAACCGTGGACCCACTGATTAAGAGAGAGTGTATGTACAAACAATAAATGACTTCGAAAGAAGTTGTTTTTTTTGGAGGACATGATGGGTGACAGAGATCTAAAAAACATCTTAATGCGTGAATCTATCAATCGACCACGTGGCATCGGAATTTATAAAGCTTTCTCGATGATCATGAACTTGATTGAAGATGAACAAAGAGCAAGATCGTTCCTCTTATCAGAGGGATACGAAAAGACAGAGATCACCCGTGCCAGATCCAAGTATTTCAAAACTAAAGCGAAAGCACCTAACCCGGTAAGTGCTTTTTAAATTCATTTAGAGTCTTAATGGAAGCTAATCAGGAGAGCCGGGTAAACTCACACCGGTTGGCTTCCATTAGGACTTTACTATTACCCATGGAGGATATAAACATGATCCACGTTATCATTAAGTATAAAAACAACTCATCGAATACGACAAACTGTAAAAACAGCAAAGTCGCACAATCCTACATCAATGCTGTCATCAACGTCTATGAGCACGATGGCATCCTTGATGACGTCTTAACGATTGAAACGGTTGACTACATGACGAAAGAGTATAAGATCGTCTATCCAGAGGTCACGTCATGACACAAACTTATTGGATTCTAACGGGATGTCTCTTCGTCATCCTCATGATTTATCTCACAGTGGTCTATAAGATCACCAAGCATTAGTTTAGCTCATCTCCTGGGACGCTTGATAGATCCCCCCCATTCGACTATGAAGCGTCCTATTTCCTCCCATAACACACATTAAGGAGCTCCGCATGAAAAAGAATATGCCAGACCTCCAATTTCATAGCAGACTCAAAGATTTCATTGAGAACAGACACATCGAATTGTGGATTAAGATCATCCATCTTTTTATCATGATTGACGCGAAGTCAAAGGGTAAAGATGGCTATACGATATGGTATCAGAATCCAGGACTCCAGAAGCGTTTTACGATTAGAGATAAAGACGGTAATGTCGTGTGGAAGCCATCTATTTTTAACATCCAGAAGTCTCTGGCCAAACTTGAAAAGATGGGTCTCATCGTGAGATCTATTTCGACGTCTGGTGAAAGACGCATCAAGTTAAACCGTGGTTTAGTACTTGACTTCTTAAGACAGTATGATCTCAAGGGTGATACGTATAAAAACTATCGTATCAAGAGTCGTGAGCGCAAGCTGATTCGCAAGAAGATCATCACACTGGTTGACTATGTTAACGAGAAAAAACGTGCACAGGATGAAGCGTATAAGAGATACGTCCAGTTCCAACACAAAAAGTATGGTTTCGATATTACCGATACAGCTGTTGATGTGTTTGATTACAATCACTTAGAGGCTGATATGATCATCATGACCCGACAAGAGATCGAGTTTATGAGGGAATCCATCAAGAAAGAGATTGAACTTGATGTCACTCTGGATGCACTCTGGAACAGTTTACCGGCACCACATGGTGCGAGATGATATGAGACCCCAAGCCAACGCTGTTGGCTGTTTAACATTGTTTAAAAGCTCATATTTTCACTGAAAAGTGAGACCATGGCACATGAATCAAGATCGGGAATGTCATCCTGGTCTTTTTTGATCTTCACGTGATGAGTAAGTGTACATAGCATGGAGTAAGTGTCTATAGGTCTCTTTTGGATAATAAAGAAACCTTACATACCTCGCGGAAACCTGGCATACAGAATTACCAAAACTTCTTTATATATAAAGATATATCTTTTTATTTAGTTCTATTCATGTCGTTTCGTTTCTTAGAAACAAAAAGGTTCGAGAACAAAAAAAGCGATGCACAAACGTGCATCACCGGTAGATAATCTGTTGATCGTTCTCATCTGGTAGCAATCATTCAAAAGCAAAAGACTTGATAAGCCTGGGTCATATCGTACCTCATTCCCAACACGATGAGACAAGCTAAACCCATGACGTGCATCGTCGCGATACCATAAGATGAGTAAGACTCTATGTTAGAGGCAAAAGGTTTTGAAACGGAAATTCATGTGTTCACTATTTAGCATTACATGGAGTTTAATTTTTCTTTCCATTCAAGCTCATCGATGATTCGATATATCAATTTGTAGAAATCGCTCAAATCTTCACAAGCTTTAGTTGAATTCTTTTCAGCATCACGTCTCAAATACCATATGATTGAAGTCAATTTTGAATCTGTACTGAATCGACGATAATCATGAAGTAATTTAGTGTAAGTGTCTATTTGATCACAAGACATCTTAGCTCGATGAGTCTCAAGATATATAATCTTTGAATCAATGTCATATTTACTACTTACCTCGTTTGAGGTTTTGGATGATTGTATAAAAGTTACGATGATAATCACTACAATTGTGCACAGATAAACTAAATCCATAATGACTCCGTAAAATAAACGTTCTATTATGATGATTATAACACATCTCTTATTATTAACAAATCCCAAAATCTATACCACTTTATGGTGAACTATTAATTGTTTTGTTGTATAATCAATTTATAGGATAAGCGGGAGGAAAAGACATGTCTCAGATAGACGAGTTGAAATTTCAAATTGCTTTTGGAGCAGTAAAACATTTTGGAAAAAGATTATACACATCTTCACCACCAGCAATCACTGAACTGATTGCTAATGCATGGGATGCATACGCAACTAAGTGTGAAGTGATTTTTGGAGAGAATAATTCATTGCTAATTATTGATAATGGGATCGGTATGACGGATGATGAGTTTCAATATAGATATGCTGTATCTGGATTTGAAAAAAAAATTGATAGTATTAGAATTCCAGATACTTTTGATACTAGACCATATATGGGCAAAAAGGGTATTGGTAAGTTTTCAGCATTTAGTTTAGCTGAAGTCTACCATTTATATACTAGATCTAGTGAAGATGAACAATGGAAAAAGATTATCTTGGATTATCATGAACTATATACTGATAAACCTACAATTAATGTTCCGATAATTAGATTGAATAATCTTGACGAGATATTAGATCAATTTCCCGGTATAAAACTCCCGGAAAATCAAGGTACAATCATTTGTATTCCTCAATTAAATAGACCTCCACGAGAAACTACAAGAGCAGCTCTACCTAAACTTATTGCGCGAAGATTTTCTGCTGCTGTTCTATCCCATCATAATTTTTCACTTTACATTGACAATATTAAAATAGATTTGAATTCTCATTTTTATTATGAAAATGTTGAATTTGTCTATTATTTTGGTTATAAAATTGATGAAATATCAAAGAAGTTTAGAAACTTCTTAATAGATCACAGCAAAGAAATAAATGATGACTTTTTTACTGATCATAATATAAAGGGATGGATTTCAACCGTAAATATTCCAGCCAATCTTAAAATAGAAAATGAGTTTGATGGAAGAGGGGTTGTTGTATACATAAATGGGAAATTAGCTGATGAGGATATTTTGAAATTTGATGCAAATGCATATATTGGTAATTCCTATTTGATTGGGGAAGTTGATGCTGATTATCTTCAAAATTGTGATGATAATGATCCAGTATTGAGTTCACGCGAAGGTTTACATATGGAAATAAAAGAAGTTGATGAATTGCGTGAGCATTTAATTCCTATTAGAAACGATTTAGTAACTGCCTGGGGTGAGCTTAGAGCAAAAAGAGAGTTGTCGAAACAAACCTATTTGACCAATATCATTGGGGAAGAAAAATATAAAACCATGTTTGATATGTTAAATGAAGAGGATCAAAGTCTATTTATTAAACATGCTCAAAAACTATTTGATAAACCTGATTTGATGACTGAAAAAGACGTTGATATATATTTTCCAGCTTTAGTGCAAATAGTCAATAAGAAGCGTATTGATGGCATATCAATTGCGAAGACATCTGAACTCGTTGAAATCTTAAAAATGTTTGGAGATATTTTTTCGAAAACCGGAATCAATGATGCTTTAAGATTAGCCGATGCTTTTAAAGAACGAATCACTGTTCTTGATCAACTTGAAAAATTTATTGATGATGAAGAAATTGAACTTGTTTTTGAGAAACATCTTGCTAAACATCCATGGCTTATAGATCCTTCATGGGAAAGCAATAGTGAAATTGATACAGAAGTTAAGTTTGATTATTTAAACTACAATAAACAACGTGAAAAAGGAAGAATTGACATTATTGTACAACTAGATAGCAACGAGATTGTTGTTGTTGAAATGAAACGAGAAAAATATACTAACTATTCTGCACCAGATAAATTTGACATAGTGAAACAAATAGGTGTTTATAAAGACGCAATCGCTCAACGTGAATATGCTGATCCTATGAGAAGTCAAACTATCAAAGGTATATTTATTTGTGGACAAAAGTCAAAAGAGAAACTTGGGAATAGTGGTATTGATACATTAAAGTCAAATAACATTGCAGTTACGACATATCAGGATATGATAGAAAGAGCTAAAAAAGCTTATGGTAAAGCTGCGAAGATTATTAAAAATGCTTAGAGGGTGAATTTTGTGAAAGTTAGAGCAGTTGATTTGTTCTGTGGTGTTGGCGGTTTGACAAGAGGACTAATTGATTCAGGAATAGATGTAATTGCTGGTGTTGATATAGATTCTTCTTGCAAATTTCCTTATGAGACAAATAATTCATCAAAGTTTATAAACAAAAGTGTTGATGAGTTTGAACCAAAAGAAATCATCAATTTTTTTGGTAAATCCAAATATACTGTTCTTGCTGGTTGCGCACCCTGTCAACCTTTTTCTAAACATCAAAAAAATAAATATGATAGATCTAAACATAAAGATTGGTCGCTCCTTTACAGTTTTCTAAAACAAATTCGAATAGTTCGACCAACAGTAGTTTCAATGGAAAATGTTCCAGAACTCCAAAATGAAGTAGTGTTTCATGATTTTATAAATGGATTGCATGAATTAAACTATTTTGTCTCATACAGTATTGTTGATGCATCTAACTATGGTGTTCCACAAAAACGGTACCGTTTATTGTTATTAGCTTCTCTTCTTGGTGAAATTAACTTAATACCTCCTACACACAAAAAACCAATTACTGTTCGAGAAGCTATAAGTGATTTACCACAAATCAAAGCTGGTGAGAAGTATAAAGGTGATATTTTACACTACTCATCAAAATTAAGTGAGACTAATTTAAAAAGAATAAAGAATTCAAATCCTGGAGGTACATGGACAACATGGCCTGATGAACTGAAACTCTCTTGCCACAAAAAAAATACTGGAAGTACATATAAATCTGTTTATGGAAGGATGGAATGGGATAAACCTTCGCCAACTTTAACTACTCAATTCCATAATTATGGTACAGGTCGTTACGGACATCCAGAACAAGATAGAGCTATATCATTACGAGAAGGAGCAATACTTCAATCTTTTCCTACAAATTATCAGTTTATTGATGTAAATAGTTTTAATGTCTCTAGGATATCTAGACATATTGGTAATGCTGTACCTCCTAAGCTTGGAGAGATAATTGGCAGGTCAATTAGAATTCACATAAAAGAACATAAGAAAAATGCAAGGTTGATAAATAATCAACATGAAGGATAATTTTAAATATCCCACAACATTTTACAAAGAAAAGTGACCGAATTTCAATAAGGGTCACTTTTCTTTGTTAAAAGAGTTGATATAAAATTGTATGCTTAATAAATAAAAATAGAATTATATTGATCTCATCCTTGATTGAATCTAATCTAATCTGATAGCTTAATCCAATGGAGGGGAAAACTATGACATTAGAAGAGTTTTTAGATCATCACATGGACAAAGATGTACATGATGTGATCATTGTTGATGAACAAGGGAACGAAATCACATTAGATATACCAGAAGAGTCTTATCAAATGTTAGAAGTGATTGTAACTACTTACTTGAAAGTTGCTAGAGTAAAGCTTAGAATTGGTTTTATTGAACAACTAAATAAATAAAAAGTTTGCATGTGAAATGTTCATTTAATGCAGCTAATAATTACTGAAGGATTTTCAAAAAATGAGAAGATTTTCTTATTAAAGGATGCTTCTTTTATATTTTTTAAAACTTTTGAAGAGGTAATCCCATTATCAAGTAGTATATTTTTTAGTACACCATACGAACTATCAATTTGTTCCGCATCAATTTTTGATTCATCTATAGTTAATAAATCAGTAGTAGTGTAATCAATTTTATAGTTAAGACTCATGATAATAGTTATGAATACAATATGATGGATAAAGTTGATTTTATCATATTCCTCATTATTGAAAATGAACTTTCCTTTGTTGTATGTTTGGACTCTTGAATATAGTTTATACGCGATCCAATACCTGTTATAATCCTGCTGTTCATCATCAATCTTGAAAATTATTTTATATTTAGCATCCTTGGTTAATTTACCAGGATTGTTTCTTGTACCAGATGGATCTCGTAAGAAAATTGTATTTACATATTTCGCCATTTCATCAAGTTTGACAACATCGTTCCTTGATACACCTCTATTAGTATAATACTTATCTTTTCTTTGATAGAATTTTCCTTTTTCTTTGAAAAATCTTTCTATCATAAGTTGAACATTATCGTTAGATCGAATGTCCTTGTCACGAATTTCATTTTGCCTATTTGTAGCCACAATAACATTTAATTCTTGATCTTCTATAGAATCTGTAAATTCTAAAAATTTTACAAATAGTTTTCTATGTTCATCTGATAGCCTATCTGGATTCTCTTTAAAAAAATGTGAAATGGTATAGGATGTTTGTAAGCCATTTACAATTTGAGGGTTTTCTATTGCGATTTTTCCTAATGTCTCATTATATTTTAGTGACTCAACGGTGATTGTTATCCCATTGTTAAGCCACCAAAAATCCACTTCAGTGTTTTCTAATAAGCTTGTAGTTATATCTTTGTTAATTGATGTTTGCCCTTTGAAATCTCGTATATTTGAAACAAATAGCTTTTCATTAATTACATTGTCTTTGTCAACGATGAAATTGAAATAATCTCGTAATGATATCAAAGCAATTACTCCTGAGTTATTATTATATTCGTCAACTTTAAACCTATTAACAGTATCAAATGTGTATTCAAATTTTGTTCCTCTTTGAATCAATTCAATTAGGTCATCAATAGAGATAATTTCATAGTTGACTTCATTAAAAATACTGGTCATGCCTTCCATATTTTTCAAAGTCTCAAAATTACCAATTAGGTCATTAGAAGTTTGAAGTTTTGCTTTTGCAAATCTTCCATAATATATGAAATTAACTCTTAACTTGTTTTTTAAAGCAAATTTAGTTAATAATTCACGTATAAAATGGATGTTTTCTCTAACGGACTCATTTAAACTAGATGGAAGTCGTTTTTTTTCTTGAGTAGTGAATTGAAAGATAGTGGTCATCAAGGCAATGAACTTTTGGGGTACAATTGAACTCATTGCCTTAGTATTTTTTGATTGTATAACATAAATATCAATTATAGAATCTTTTTTATCTTTGATGTCGTTTAATGAATAAAATATTTTATTATCGCACGTATAAAATATATAATCAGAACCTGCATCACCATAACCATCTGTTGTGACTCTAGACAAATCATCTTCTGAAAAATAACCAGGGAATCGAAGATTCATTACTGCGAGATCGAATTTTTGATTAGTTTCAGATAAATATTGATCAAACTGTGAGTTCAAGATGAACTCTGCTACTGTTTTTTCCATTTTTCCCTCCAACGATATTGTTTGAATTGATTATAACTCTATATATCCAAAAGTTATACTAATTGGCGAAAAAATTAGGTCTTTTGAGTATTTTTTGATAAAAACAGGGTGATAGACCCGGATATCAAAAACTATTTAGGAGGCATTTTTTATGCACAAAATCCACAAGCTTGTTTATCTGATGGTCTTACTCTTAGGATCTATCACACTTTCTACAGCTGTGACCTATGCAGCTTCGTCCCCAGGAGTCACGTATCTCATCGAGGGACAGTACGTCTATGTCGAGATCAATGGCACAACCAATCTCAATGACTCAAGTGTTACTTGGGGTCAAGTCTATGATATCGACTTCAGAGATTCGGGAATCATACAAACACCAGCCAAGTTCTTTATTGAGTATTATTCAGCACAGGCTGACGATGTGACCATTACAGAGTATACGATTACCGATGTTGATGAAAGTTTTGGTGAACTCGATCTCTATATTGATGGGAACTATGACGCATGGGTTTATTATTACACCAACCTTGGACCAACAATAGGATCTGGACGTATTCCTCAGATGGATCAAAATGATGAACTCATCGTCTACTTTGAACTACCTTTCGAAGACGCTTCACCTGTACTCTCTGGTGAAACAGCTTTCGTCACGAATGTTGACCTACCTTTATCAGAAGCAAACATCCGCTCGAACATTTATGCGTATGACGATACCGATGGCGATATCACACATTTAATCACCAAATCATCTGATACCTATACACCCAACATGAACACGGTCGGCACATGGCAAATCATTTATTCCGTTCAGGATACAGCTGGCAACATTTCAACCTTAACCGTGCACGTGCTTGTACGTGACGTGACAGCTCCAACCTGGAACGTGGCCAAAGCTGAAGTTGATGTGTCCTACACAGCGACCTTTGACATCGAAACTTATAAGTCACAGCTCGGTGTATCTGACAACTATGATCCTTCTGGATCTTTAACGATCACGATCCACGCCAACACCTACACGGCCAATAAAACGGTTGTAGGTACTTACAACGTCATCTATAAGATCAAAGACACCGCCGGCAATGAAACGCTCGCACAGGTTGAAGTGAATGTCATCGATGACGTCGCGCCAACCATCTCGGGTCCAACGACTATCATGAAGCCTAACAACACAGCCTTGACCGTGAGTGAAATCAAGTCACAGCTCACAGCAAACGACGTCGTATCTGGCAACTTGACATCATCTATCGCGATTCAGGAAGACAACTACTCCGGTAAAGGTCATCTCGTTGGATCATACGTGATCATCTTCAGCGTGACAGATCCATCTGGCAACGTTGGAACGCACACCGTGACCGTGACCGTTGAAGATGACATTCCACCCATCTTTTACATCAAAGATAACTATTTCATCACGGTTGATCAGAGTGTCGCTTTAACGCTCGCACAGATCATCGACATCTTAGAGATCACTGGCCAACTTGAAACATCGGGTACCGGTGGCGTCGAGCTCACAGCACTCATCAATGAATACACGGGAAATGAAGACGTTCCTGGCATCTATGCGGTCTCTTTAAAGGCTGTGTCAATCTCTGGTAATGAATCCATCCACAACGTCGCAATCGAAGTGTTAGAATCATCTGAAGACGATCCCATCGTGATTGAAGAGCCATCTGAATGGGATAACGTCTGGGCGTTTGTCGTAGAACATCAAGACTACTTCATCGGTGGACTCGCGATCCTTTTATTGGGTATCTTTATCGCTGCAAAAGTTAAAGGATCTAAAAAGCCACTTATCATCAAGAAGAAACATAAAAAAAGACATTAGGGCGTAGCGATACGCCCTCCTTATAGGAGGTTAACCATGGCTAAAAAAATGATGCTCATT
>Ga0265295_1006581_pt1 | contig 13975 bp, 14 predicted proteins | sample Munlansysbiofilm_FD_192503 | JGI IMG/M metagenome (GOLD analysis project Ga0265295, IMG submission 192503) | Leachate microbial communities from a municipal landfill in Southern Ontario, Canada - Methane capture system biofilm | ecosystem: Engineered > Solid waste > Landfill > Unclassified ... | reverse complement strand
GGGGCCGATGGGGCCCTCGTGGTCCTGGTGGACACCGAGACCTCGAAGGAGAACGTCAGCCGCGCCGCCACCAGTCAGGGGTGGCGGGTGGACGCGGTCAGCGAGGAGGAGGGAAGCTTTCGCCTCGACCTGGTGCGGGAGTAAGCGGATGTTCGCCTGGCTGAAGCGCAGGCGCGCGGAGCCGGCCGCACCTGAAGCGGACCGGGTCGGTCGCGGTATCATGGTCTTCGAGCAGACCGGCGAGGTGATCCGCGCCGAGAACCTGCTGCGCGACCAGGGCTGGGCGGTACGGGTCATGGGCCCGCCGCCGGAAATCCGCACCGGCTGCGACCTGGTGATCGAGTTCCCGCTCATGGAGGAACTCCACCTGGTGCGTGAGCTGACCACGGCTGGGATCGCCCCCCTGCAGGTGGTGCCGGTGAGCGGGCCGCTGCTCGCCCCGGTGGACCTGTACCTGACCACGGATTTCGGCGACTATCTGATGGTGCGCGCCGCCAACATGAAGATCACCGTGGCCAAAGGGGACCTTCGCATCGTCAACGTTTCCGGCGGCGGCTGCCCGGACGTGCCCTGGCTGGCCAGCCAGCTGGTGGGGTGCACCCTGGACACGGCCCCGGACCCGCGCGGAATCGGCCACACCCTGTGCGGCTACGCCCTGGCGCTGGCCTTCGAGGAAATCGGGCGGCAATGCTCGGCATAGTGGGCACGGTCCCGGACCCGGATCTGGACATCCTGCACGGGCCGGCCCGCCTGGACGGCGGGCGGATGCGCGTGGCCGGCCGGGAGGTGGACGTGCAGCGCGGCACCCCGGCCCTGCTCGCCGCGGCGCTGCAGGTGGCGGCCCACCTGGGCAAACCGGAGATCCACGCCTATCTCGTCGGCGATACCGGCCGCGGCGACGGCAGCCGCCGCTTGTACGACTGGCTGTGCCGCCATTTGCCGGACTGCACCTGCTCGGTGCTCGTCTTCCACTACCTGCAGCCGGACGTGGACTGGCACGGCCGGGTGCTGCTCGCCATCGAACACATGACCCGGCCACCGGTGCTCATCGCCGACGCCGGGTTCATGTATGCGGCCAAGATGAGCGGCCAGGCCGGCCGCTACGACTGTTTCACCCCGGACCTGGGCGAACTGGCCTTCCTGGCCGACGAACAGGCCCCGCACCCCTTCTACACCCGCGGCTTCATCCTTCACGAGAACAACCGGGCAGACGACCTGATCGAGCGGGCCTACCGGCACGACAACGCCGCCCAACACCTCCTGGTCAAGGGCGGCACGGACCGCGTGGTCGAGCGCGGCCGGGTGGTGGACCGCATCGATGCACCCTCGGCCCCGGCCATGGAGGCCATCGGCGGCACCGGCGATACCCTCACCGGCCTGCTCGCCGCCCTGTGCGCGGCCGGTCATGATCTCGTGCCGGCGGCCTCGCTGGCGGCCCGCGCCAACCGGCTGTGCGGCGCTCTCGCCCGGCCCACGCCGGCCTCGCCGGTCAGCGAGCTGATCGCGGCCATCCCCCGCGCTCTCGCGGACCTGGGCCTGCCGGCAATCTCGGCCTGACCGTCCCCCTTCCCTCGTAAAAACGGCCGCTAAACGGCCACTCAGGCCGCGGCCCGGACCCGCGCCTGCAGGTCGATCATCGTTGCCTGCTGTGCCGCGGCCATGAGACCGGCAGCGTCCACCGGTCTGCCGTCCAGGGTCAGCCCGGTGGGCGGCTGGAACAGGTCCGGCCGCCGGCCGGCGAACTCGGCCAGGGCCTGGCCGCTCACCCGGATGCCGCGTTCCAGCAGGTCGAACACCCGGTCCGCGGCAATGGAGTTGAAGAGTTTCAGGGTGATGTGGCCCGGGCCGTCGTCGCCAATGCACTCGTCACTCGCGGTGCGGCTGCGCAGGCTGCCGTGCGGCCCCTCGCGGCGGAAGATCGCCCCGGCCAGGCCGGGCATGGCCGCGCTCAGGGCTAGGGTACCGCCGCAGCCGAGCGGCCGGTCGAGCGTGTCGGCGGCGCTGCCGTTGATAAAGATGGTCTGCACCGTGCCCTCGATGTAGTCGGCTGTGAACCCGGGCAGGGCGAGCAGGAAGGGGCGGATCTGCACTGGCCCCGCCACCGGGCAGAGAATGCCGTGCTGGAGCAGGGCGGCAAAGCCGGGGACGGCCGAATCGGGCAGGTCAAGGGTCAGTTGGGGAATCGTTTCGTTGGTCATTTCTGCACGCGCGACAAGTGGTGTTGATGAAGTTCGCCCGGAACACGGGCGGGACAGGGACGGGGTTCAGGCCGACGGCTGGGCGAGGCTGAGGGCGTCTGCTGCAAATCCGAGGGACACGGTGTCGCCCACGGCCGGCCGCTGTGCACGATACCGCTCCCGGTCGAGGAGTACAACCACCAGCACGCCGATATCCACGGTGACGCGGATCTGCGCGCCCTCGGCCATGAGCAGCACCACCCGGCCCGGGCATTCGGTGGCTTCGGTCGGAGCGCCGGTGCGCAGGCGGATGCGCGTCGGGTCGATGGCCACCCGGCCGGTCTGTCCCGGTTGCAACCCCGCGGGCAGTGCGGTCAGGGGGATGGCCGCCTGGCCGTGGAGAACCAGCCGGGGCGGGACAAGGGTCTCGTCCAGGGTGCAGGCGTAGTGGTTTTCGTAGGTGGTGGCGGTCAGCCGGCCGCTCTCCAGCACCACCGTGCGTTCGGCCAGGCTGGCCGCCTGCAGCCGGTCGTGGCTGGTAAACACGATGGTCGTACCCTGCTCAGTGTTGATGCGGCGCAGCAGGGCAGCGATTTTCGCCTGGTTCTCGGTGTCCACGCTGGCGGTGGGCTCGTCGCAAAGCAGCACGGTGGGCGCCAGGGCGAGCGCCCGGGCCAGGGCCAGCCGCTGGGTCTCGCCGCCGGAGAGTTCGTGGGCCCGGGCCGCACGGTAGCGCTCCAGACCGACGGTCTCCAGGGCCGCCTGCACGGCCCGCTGTCGGGCGGTCCGGTCGATCTTGCGGATCTTCAGGCCGAACTCGATGTTCGCCGCCACCGAGGTGGAAAACATGATCGGGTGCTGGTCAACGAGTACCACCTGGCGGCGCAGGGCGAGCCGCTCGACCCGGTCGCTGCCCACCGGTTTGCCGCAAAAACGCAGGCTGCCCGTGGTGGGCTCGTCGAGAAAGGCGAGCAGGTTGAGCAGGGTGGTCTTGCCGGCGCCGTTGGGGCCAAGCAGCGCGTACATCCGGCCGGCCTCGATCTCCAGATGGTCGATGGCGAGCACAATGCGCCGGCCGTAGGCCCGGGTGAGGTGTTCGAGCTGGTAGAGACTCATCGCCCGGCCCGCCCCTGGACCAGGTTGAAAACCACGTTCATGCCCAGGCTGATGGCCATGAGCACGAGCCCTAAGGCCACGGCCAGGGTGAAGGCGCCCTTGTCGTATTCCAGGGCCATGGCCGTGGTCATGGTGCGGGTGAAGCCCTTGATGTTGCCGCCGAGCATCATGGAAATGCCGATCTCGGAAATGACGCGGCCAAAGGCGGAGATCACCGCCGCGGCGATGCCGAAGCGGCCCTCGCGCAGCACCACCAGCGCGGTCTGCCAGGGGCCCGCGCCCAGGGTCTGCGCGGTGCGGCGGTAGCGCTCGTCCACCCGGCTGACCGCGGCGACGGTCAGGGCGGCGATGAGCGGCACGATCAGGATCACCTGGCCGATGACCATGGCCTGCTGGGTGTAGAGCAGGTCCAGCGGCCCGAGGATGCCGCGCCGGCTGATGAACATGTAGACGAACAGGCCGATGACCACCGTGGGCAGGGCGAGCAAGGTGTTGAGCAGGGTGATGATCGCCCGCCGGCCCGGCACCCGGCCGTAGGCCACGAAAAAGCCGAGCGGGATGCCCCCCGCGGCGGCGATGACCGTGGCCAGGCAGCTCACCGAGAGCGACACGCGAACGATGGTGAACAGTTCCGGGTCGAGCGCCCACACCAACCGGCCGGCGGCGGCGAAGCTGTCGAGAAAGAAGCTCATGGGCAGGCAAAAAAGGCGGGCGCCCGGACCGGCGCCCGCCTTGATCTCAGTGGGAGGGAAACGATCCGCTTATTTCGCGTCGCCGAAGAAGAGCGGCTTGCCGTGCAGGCTGTAGCCGGCGATCAGCGCCTGGCCCTTGGCGGACATGAGCCACTGGGCCATTTCCTCGGCCACCGCGGTCCTGGCCTGCGGGTGCTTGGCCTGGCTCACCGGGATGAAGCCGTAGGGGTTGGCCAGCTGCTCGCCGCCCTCACTGAGGATCTCCAGGTTGACCGGTACTTCACGGCCGTACTTGTACTTGATGTAGGTGCCGCGGTCGGCCAGGGTGTAGCCCTGCTTCTCGTCGGTGACGGTCAGGGTCTTGCCCATGCCCTGGCCCACGGAGAGATACCAGGCCTTGGCGTCGGCCGGCTGCACGGACTTGATCTCGACCTTCTTGCCGCCCTTGTCCATGGAACTGGTGGCGTCCTCGAGGGCCACGCCGGACTTCTTCCACAGGTCCTGCTCTTTGGCGTGCGTGCCGGAATCGTCGCCGCGGGAGACAAAGGTCGCCTTGGCTGCGGCGATCTTCTCCAGGGCCTGGGCGCCCTCGGCCGTGCCCTTGACCTTGGCCGGGTCGGTCGCCGGGCCGATGACGATGAAGTCGTTGTGCATCACGCCGTAGCGCTTGGTGCCGAAGCCGTCGGCGACGAATTTTTCCTCGCGGGCGGTGTCGTGGACAAAGATGGCGTCCACGTTGCCGTCCACGCCGTCACGGATGGCCGCGCCGGTGCCCTTGGCGATCACCTTCACCTGGATGCCGGTGTCCTTCTCCAGGGCCGGCAGGAGCACGTCGAGCAGCCCGGAATCCTGGGTCGAGGTGGTGGTGGACATTTTGATCACCTTGTCCGCGGCTCCGGCCGGGACGGCGAGGGTCATGGCCAGGAGCAGGCCGCCGAACAGTTGTGTTGTGTGCATAGATTCTCCTTCTCGTTTTAGTGTGCTGATGGTTCAAGCGGAGGAGTTCTCCGCCGGGTGGACAGGTGTTACCGGTTTTCCGGGAAGACGATCTTGCCCGCCTGGCTGACGTCATAGCCGGGCAGGGCGCGCGCCATCGCGCGGAAGGGATCGGACTGGAGCAGGCCGAAGAACGACTGGATGGGCTCTTCGAAGAAGACCTCGCGGCTGACCAGCAGGTCGAACCGCTCCCAGCGCAGCGGCACGAAGCCCAGGTCCAGGGCTCCGGCCACCGCCTCGATGGCCGGGCCGACGTCAGCGCGGCCGGCGAGGATCTCCAGGCCGACGTCCATGTGCCGGCCCACCTCCTGGTCGTAGCCAGTGATGCGGTCGCCGCGCAGCCCGGCCTTGTCCAGTTCGCGGTCGAGCAGCAGGCGGGTGCCGGTGCCGAGCGAACGGTTGACCAGGCGCAGGCCGGGTTTGCCGAGGTCGGCCACCGAGAAGATGGACAGCGGGTTGTCGCGGCGCACAAGCAGCCCCTGCTGGCGGCGGGCGAAGTTGACCAGCACCGGCATCTGTTCGCACTCGCTGGCCGCGAACTGGAAGTTGTAATCCGCCTCGTCGTCCTGGATGAGGTGGCTGGAGGCGATGTGGCAAAGGTTGTTGCGCAGGGCCTGGACCCCGCCGGTGCTGCCCAGGTTGCCGAACACCGCCAGGTGGCCCTTGAACGAGCGGTTGTAAAGGGTGATGGTCTGGTCGAGGAGGATGTCGTTGCTGCCGGCGAGCACGATGAGCCGCTGGTTGGCGGTGAGCGGCCGGATGCGCTCCGGGAAGTTGATGGTGTTGTTCTCCACCCACTGCTCGACCAGGTAGCGCGGGAAGAGCCACTTGCCGGTGATCTTGGTGGCCGGCAAGCCTTTCTCGGCCACCAGGGTGTAGACCATCTTCTCGTGGATGTTGAGCAGTTCGGCGACCTCGCGGGTCGACAGCAGGCGTTCCATGGGCGTGTTGGGCAGAGGGGGATCGGTGTGGCTGTCAGATCCGCCCAGTTGGCCATTTTGGCCGGTTTCCGTCAACGGTATTTCCGCGCCCTGCATCTCTTTTTCCATAAACGACCCATTCCTTCCGAAAACGACGATAAGATCCGGTTCAGCCCCGGTCCGGCCGCTGTTCCGGGCCGTCGAGAATGGACCAGTGCCGCCAGCGCCGCGGCATGTGGCTGCCCACGCTGCCCATGATGAGGACCAGCCAGAGAATGGGCGCGGCAAGGCCGGGCCGAAGCGGCACCATGAACACCAGCAGGGCATGGGCCAGGGCGAGCAGCCCCTTGCCGCGGTGCGGCCAGCGGCGGTCGTGCTGCAGTTCGAGCACGAGCAGCACCGCGCCGCTCACCAGGGCGAGACCGAACCAGGGGGTGAGCCGCGCCTGGTCCACCTGCAGCAGGCTGCCGCCGAAAAAGACCGCGGCCGTGGCCAGGTGGGCGGTGCGTGCCGCGATCCCCAGCCAGCGCATCGGCCCGCCGGGTCGGGAACCGTCGCCGGTGCGGCGCCCCTGCCCTGCCTTGTCGTTCATCGCTGCCGCGCTCCGGTCGCCGGGGGCGTTGACAGCGCCGATCGCCGCCGGTACCCTGCCCTTCCGTGCGTCGGCGGTTTCTGTGTGCTGTTCGTTCTCATCGTTCTCCCGGAGTGGTCATGGCCGATATTCCCGTCTGGTTTGAGCGCAATCTGGGCCTCCTGAGCCTGGCCCAACAGCAGGCTCTCGGCCGCGGCCGGGTGGCGGTGATCGGCTGCGGCGGCCTGGGCGGCTACCTGGTCGAGGAACTGGTGCGGCTTGGCGTGGGCCGGCTGCACCTGTTCGACCCGGACACCTTCTCGCCCACCAACATCAACCGTCAGCTGCTGGCCGTGCAGGCCACCCTGGGCCGGTCCAAGGCCGAGGTCGCGGCCGAGCGGGCCGCGGCCATTCACCCCTGCACCGCTACCCGGGTGTTTCCGACCGACTTCCGCCGGGCGGACGACGAGGCGCTGCGGATGGACGTGGTGGTCGACTGCCTGGACGACATCCCGGCCCGCCTCGACCTGGCCGCCCGCTGCCGCGCCCTCGACCTGCCGCTGGTGCACGGCGCGGTCACCGGCTGGTACGGCCAGGTGGGCGTACAGCGACCGGGCGACGACCTGTTCGACCGCCTCTACCCGGAACGGACCGTGCGGCCGGGGGCCACGCCGCCGCCGGTGCTCGCCTGCACCGTGGCCGTGGTCGCCAGCCTGCAGGCCGCGGAAACCCTCAAGCTGCTCCTCGGCCTGCCCTCTCCGCTCGCAAACAGCTGGCTGCACGTCGACCTGCGCGACTGCAGCTTCGAGCCCATGGGCTGACCCCGGTCGGCCCGATCTCGCCCCCTTGGCCTCAGGCCGCCGGCTGCACCGTGCCCGTGTCCCGGGTCGAGTAGCCGCCCATCCGCTCCACCGTCTCCTTGAAAAGCGGGGTGACGATCACCTCGCGCACCGCCCGGATCATCGGCTCGTCCCAGTACTCTCCCGGGATGAGCAGGTCGTAGCGTTCCTCCACCAGCGGTACGAAATCAAGGCCCAGGGCATTGGCCGCGCTCCGGATGCCGAGCCCCGTGTCCGCCTTGCCGGAGAGCACGGCCACGGCCACGGCCATGTGGGTGTACTCGTCCTGATCGTAGCCGCGGATCTGGTCCGGGTCGAGGCCGTTGCGGCCGAGTTCGTAGTCGAGCAGCACCCGCGTGCCCGAGCCGGCCTGGCGGTTGATGAACATGAGCCCGTCCTGGAACAGGTCGTGGATGGTTTTGATGCCCCGCGGGTTGCCTTTGGGGACGATGAACCCCTGCTCCCGGTGCACCAGGGTGAGCATGCGGATGTCGCGGTCCGGCAGGTAGCGGCGCAGGTAACTGGCGTTGTACGAGCCATCCTCCGGGTCGAGCAGGTGCGAACCGGCCAGGTGGCACATGCCATCGCGCAGAGCCATGATCCCGCCCAGGCTGCCCACATGGGTGGAGGCCAGCGGCCAGGCCGGGTCGCGGCGGCAGAGGAAATCGTTGAGCACATCCAGTGAGAGGTCGTGGCTGCCGGTGCAGAGGATGGTGCGCTCCACCTGCGAACGGGGCACGAGCAGGTCGATCTGCACCTCGCGGCCGTGGCGCTCGCCCTCGAAGCTGGCATCGATGCGCAGCATGCCGTTGGCCCGGGTGAGGGTGGTGATGGCGCCGGCGCCCTTCTTCAGCGGCACGGCCACGTGGTGGTCGCCGATGCGGCCGACGATCATCCGCCGGAATTCCTCGATGCCGGCGGGCGAGGGCAGGTCGCGGGCGAGCAGCGCGGGCACGGTTTCCACCACCGGCAGGTCGAGCCCCTGCATATGCGCCAACAGCGGCACCACGAACTGCTCCATGGCGATGATCGCGGACACCGGGTAGCCGGGCACCCCGACCACCGGGGTCTGGTCGATCACACCGAGGATGGTCGGCTTGCCAGGCATGATGGTCACCCCGTGGACGAGCACCTCGCCCAGTTCCTCGACCAGCTGCACCGTGTAGTCGGCGCTGCCCGCCGACGAACCGGCGTTGACCAGCACCAGGTCCGCGTCCTCAGCAAGCTCGGCGCGCAGTTGGTCGCGGATGGCCCCGGCCTCGTCCCTGACCACCGGCGTGACCCGCACCTCGGCCCCGGCCTGTGCGGCCAGGGCGGCGAGCACGGCGCTGTTCGACTCGATGATCCGGCCGGGGGGGACGGTGTCGCCGAGTTCATCCAGCTGCACCAGCTCGTTGCCGGTGGGGATGATGGTCACCCGCGGCTGCCGCCGCACCGATACGGTGGCGCAGCCACCGGTGAGCAGGGCGCCGATGTCCGCCGGGCGGAGGAGATGGCCGGTGGGAAAGAGCAGCTCGGTGGCGACGATGTCCTCGCCCACCTTGCGTACGTGCTGCCAGGGGTAGACCGGCGCGCGGATCACCGCTTCCGTGTTTGCCTCGTCGAGCAGCACCTGCTCGATCATGATCACCGCATTCTTGTCCACTGGCAGCGGGTGACCGGTATTGATCAGGACCGCCTGGCCGTTGTCCAACCGCAGGGTGAGCGGACTCTCGTCGCTCGCGCCAAAGGTGTCCTCGGCACGCACCGCCAGCCCGTCCATGGCGGCCGAGTGGAACGAGGGCGAGGAGAAACGGGCGCTCACCGGGCCGGCGGTGACCCGGCCGCAGGCCGAACGGGCGGCCACGGTCTCCGCCTCGGTGCGCCGGTCGGCAAAGCGGTCGAGGAACAGCTGGCGGGCGTCGGCGCGGGAACGCATCTGCAGGTAGATTTTTCGTTTCATGGGTACAAGCCTCCGGGAAAAGGGTCTGAACACGGGGTTGGCAAGGCACCGGGCCAACGGGATACGGGCCAGAGAAGGCCCTATCGGGTCACAGTAGGCACCCTGGTGGTGCGGGGCAATGGGTGCGCGTTCAGGGGAAGAGCAACACCGTGACTTCGACCCCGCGATCCAGCCCCTCGCTATCGCGGTCCACGCGCAGCAGACCGTGGGCGCGGATGAGCGGGCCGAGCAGCCCGGACTTGCCGTACACCGGCAGGGCCAGTGGCAGGCCGCCGTCCGCGGACTCCTCCAGGCGGACGCGCACGTACTCCTCCCGGCCGATGGCCGAGGGGATCTGCTGGCCGGTGCGGGCGCGCACGGTGCGCAGTCCGAGGGTGGTGCCCAGCCCCTGGTAGCGGCGCAGCAGGGGCCGCACGAACAGCAAAAAGACCACCAGGGCCGAGGCCACGTGACCGGGCAGGCCGAACAGGGCCTGGTTGGCGCGGGCGGCAACGATGGTGGGCTTGCCCGGGCGGATGGACACGCCATGGGCAAGCAGTTCGCTCCCCGGAATGGCGGCGAACACCCGCAGGGTGAAGTCGCGCTGGCCCACCGAACTGCCGCCGGAGAGCAGCAGCAGGTCGCAGCCCGCCAGCGCCTCCGTGCAGATGGCCTGCATGCGGTCGAAGTCGTCGGCACAGATGCCCAGTGGCACGGCGACGCCGCCCGCCTCCTCGACCAGCGCGGCCAGCGAGGCGGAGTTGATGTCGCGGATCTTGCCCGGCGGCGGGGTCTGGTCGACCGGCACCAGTTCGTCGCCGGTGGAGAGGATGGCCACCCGCGGCCGGCGGTGCACCGGGACCTCGGTCAGGCCGAGGCCGGCGAGTACGCCCAGGTCCTGGGGCCGCAGCCGGTGGCTGGCGGGCAGGATGCTCTCGCCGGGCCGGCAGTCCTCGCCGGCGCGGATGACGTTCTCGCCCGGGGCCACCGGCCGGAATACGGCCACCGTGGTCGGGTCGAGCAGGCGGGTGTATTCGACCATGACCACCGCGTCCGCCTTGTCCGGCAACTCCCCGCCGGTCCAGATGCGCGCCGCCTGGCCCGGGGCCAGGGCAAGGGTGCGGCCCGGTTCGCCCATGGCGACCTCGCCCACCACGGTGAGCAGGGCCGTCTCCGACTCGGAACAGCCGAAGGTGTTGGCCGCGCGCACCGCGAAGCCGTCCATGGTGGAGCGGGAAAAGGGTGGCAGCAGCTCCCGGGCGACGATGTCTGCGGCCAGTACCCGGCCGAGCGCCGCCGAGAGCGGCACGGTTTCGCTGGCCAGCGGCGCGAACCGGTCGAGCAGGGCCGTGCACTCGCCGGTGCTGATCAGTTTGAAGAAGTCGTCCATGGTTTGCTGCCTCCTGGTGCGGGGAAGGGGTGGCTGGCGCGCACAAAAAAGGCGGCCGACGCCGGAGCGACGGCCGCCTGATTGCAGATACCCGGGTTGACCGGCGGCGGCGAGCGTTTTTTTGCCGATCGACAGGCCGGCGTCCGCTCAGCCCCCGCCGATGGCCGGGAAAATGGCCAGCTGGTCACCCTCGGCCGGCACCTGGTCGAGGGTGCAGTGGCGGGAATTGATCATGGTCACGCCCACCTCCTCCAGGTCGATACCGAGTGAGCGGATAACCTGTTCCACCGTGGTGCCCTCGGGGTAGTCCCGCACCTCCGCCCGGAAGCGGTTGTCGCGGAAGTAGGCAAACAGCTTGACCGTGAACCGCATCGACGCTCAGAAGTTCCAGAAGCTGTCGATGGCCTCGTCCGTGATGTCCCAGACCACGTTGTGCGGGGCGATGGGCTCATCCCGGAAGAACTCGGGCAGCCGGTCGTCCTTGTTGGTGAAGCCGGCGGCCAGGTTGAACGCATGCTCGGTCTTGAGGATGGTCATGCCCAGCTGGGTCACGTCGTCCGCGGTCAGCTTGGCGCCGAAGCGGGCGTTGATCATGTCGATCAGCGACGGCAAACAGGTGGCGTCGTCCAGGGCCGCAAAGGCGATGAACAGACACATGCCGGTGGAGTCGATGGCCGCGGTGGCGATCTGCAGGTTGCGCGACAGCTCCACCTGGCCTTCCTTGCTCAGCGGGTCGACCTTGCCGCCCACACCGAGGATGTTGGTGGCAATGGTGTAGCCCATGGTGTGGTCCGCGCCCTGGGTGGAGGTGGCGTAGGTGATGCCGATACCCTTGATGGCGCGCGGGTCATAGGCCGGGATGGCCTGGTTCTTGACCACCGGCACGCGGGTGACGCCGTAGGCGCGGCCCACCGAGCCGGCGCCGTTGCCGATGATGCGGCCCAGCGGTGTGCCCTTGGCCACCTCTTCACGCAGGATGCGGCAGAGTTCGACGCCGTCGCCGAACTTGAGCACGCCGGCCTCCATGGCCACGCCGAAGGCCACCGGAATCTCGATGGAGTCCACGCCGATGTCGTCCATGATCGAGTCCGCCTCGGCCACGTGGTCGAGGTTGTCGATGGCGCAGTCCGCACCGAGCGCCCAGATGGTCTCGTACTCGAAGCCCGAGGTCTTGTACTCCCCCTTGACGTCGGCGTAGATCTGCGAGCACTGAATAACGCAGCCCGGGTGGCAGTTGTGCTTGGGCTTGCCGCCGCGGGCGACGATGGTGTCGTGCATGGTCTCGCCGGAGATGGCCTCGTGGCCCTCGAACTGGCCGGCGGTGAAGTTGCGGGTGGGCAGACCACCGGACTCGTTGATGATGTTGACGAGCACGTTGGTGCCGTACTGGGCCAGGGCCTTGCTGATCGGGTTGTCCACCAGGGCCTTGGCAAAGGCGCGGTTGGCTGCCTTGAAGGCCTCGGGCTCAGCGATCGCGACCTTCTTGTCGGTCGGCTCGACGGCGATGAACTTGACCCGCTTGGAACCCATGACCGCGCCCAGGCCGCCGCGGCCGCAGGAACGCACGTGGTTGTCCGGATCCTTGACCGAGATGTTGGCGGCCAGCATCTGCATCTCGCCGGCCGGGCCGATGGAGATCACGCCGACCTTGTCGCCAATGCGCTGGTTGAGCGCCTGGACGGTGGCAAAGTTACCCTGGCCGACCACTTCGCTCTCTTCCTTGATGGTCACGCCGTTCTCACCCACCTGCAGGCTGTACCACTTGCTGGCGTCAGCCGGCTTGCCTTCGATGATCAGCGCCTTGACACCCAGGCGGGCGAGCATCTGGGCCGAGGTGCCGCCGGCGTTGGCCTCCTTGATGGTGCCGGTGAGCGGGCTCTTGGCGCCGCAGGAAAGGCGGCCGGAGTTGGCCGCCGGGGTGCCGGAGAGCAGGCCCGGGGCGAAGACGAGCTTGTTGCGTTTGCCGAGCGGATGACAGGTGGGCTCGACCTCGGCAGCGACGATGGTGGAGGTCAGGCCGCGGCCGCCCAGTCCCATCCAGGCCTCGGGCACCTCCTCGATCCTGGTGCTCATATCCGACATGTTCACGCGAAAAATTTTATCAGCCATGCGCTTGCTCCTGAAAAGAGGTGGGGGGAAACCGGGCCTGGCGATGCTCCGCCAGCCGCAAAAAATTCTAATACACTAATATATCGTAGAAAATTGGTTTGTCAACACTTGTCCGGATTGGTCAATAACAGTCGGTATCGGAAACGGGAGCATGAGACCACAAGGAGAAAAGGCCCCATGCTCCCCTTCCGGACAGCAGAAAATGCGGGACAGGGACGAATCCCTGCCCCGCGACGCCAACCACAGCGTACTGGTCCTACAAAACACGCCCGGTGCGACCCCGGATGCGGCCCGACAGGGAGGGCTCGGGCCGCACCGGGCGGAGGAGGTTTTTCAGATTTACAGGGCCGCGGTGTAGATGGCCTTGACGTCGATGTCCTTGGGGCAGCGCGGGTTGGTCAGACCGCAGGCGTCCTTCTGGGCGTTGCCCACCATGGTGTCGATGTCGGAAGCCTTGACTTCCTTGCCGTACCGCTTGCCCAGTTCGATCAGGCCGGACGGGATGCCGATGTCCGCACTCAGCTTCTTGATGCCCACCAGGGCCAGCTCGGCGGCGTCGCGCGGGGCCAGGCCGGCGGTGTTCTCGCCGAGCAGCTGGGCGATCTTGACGAAGCGGTCCATCTTGGCGATCAGGTTGAACTTCTCCACGTGCGGCAGGAGGATGGCGTTGCACTCGCCGTGCGGCAGGTCATAGAAGCCGCCCAGCTGATGGGCCATGGCATGGACGTGACCGAGGCTGGCGTTGTTGAAGGCCATGCCGGCCAGGTACTGGGCGAAACACATGCCCTCGCGCGCCTCGATGTCCTGGCCATTGGCCACGGCCGGACGCAGGTACTTGGCGATCAGCTCGATGGCCTTCTCGGCGGCCGAGTCGGTCATGGGGTTGGCGATGGTGGACACGTAGGCCTCGACCGCGTGGGTGAGGGCATCCATGCCGGTGGCCGCGGTCAGTGCCGGCGGCATGCCGACCATCAGGAGCGGATCGTCCACGGCGATGCCCGGGGTGACGCGCCAGTCGACGATGGCCATCTTCACGTGGCGGGAGGTGTCGGTGATGATGCAGAAGCGGGTCATTTCCGAAGCGGTACCGGCGGTGGTGTTCACGGCCAGGTAGGGCGGCATGGGCTTGGAGGATTTGTCCACGCCCTCGTAGTCATGGATCTTGCCGCCGTTGGCGATCACCAGGCCAACGCCCTTGCCGCAGTCGTGGGAGGAGCCGCCGCCCAGGGTGATGAGGCTGTCGC
>Ga0265295_1006579_pt1 | contig 13976 bp, 12 predicted proteins | sample Munlansysbiofilm_FD_192503 | JGI IMG/M metagenome (GOLD analysis project Ga0265295, IMG submission 192503) | Leachate microbial communities from a municipal landfill in Southern Ontario, Canada - Methane capture system biofilm | ecosystem: Engineered > Solid waste > Landfill > Unclassified ... | reverse complement strand
AATAAAGGTGCATATGAAGCTAAAAAACCAACAAAAACAGTTATGATAAAAACGCTAAATATTGGTCTTTTTATAATGAATTTAAAAAGATGGGTTAAATTCAAATATCTTCATCCTCTTTAAGCCACGAGATAAGCTCATCTAAAGAGTGTGTTTTTAAGTATCCATCAAATTGGGATCTATAAGTTTGAATTAGACTAACATCTAAAATATCCACATCATAAATCATCCAGCTATCATCACCCGCGTTGTGAAACTTATAGACTATAGAGTAGTTTTTTTCATCTCCTACTAGCTCAGTTAAGAGGTAAATTCTAGTTGCTTTTCCAACTTTTACCTCTTCTGCTCCCCTTACTACAACCTCTTCATCTGTGTAAAGCTCTAATCTTTGGACAAAAGATCTTTTCATTTTATCTACAAAATGTTTTTCAAATCTATCTCTTTCATCACTACTTAAACCTTTCCACTGCGACGCTCCAAGGCTTAATCTAGCCATTAAACTAAAGTCAAAAACACCTTCAAAGCGTTCAAAAATATCTTTAATGAACTCATCTTGTTTTAACTCTTTTTCTTTTAAAGAGTCTATAACATAGTCAATATTTTCTGTCATAACTGGGACTATTTCATCTTTTAAAAGCGCTGCAAATAAAATCGTGGTTGAAAAAATAGATACTAAAAACAACCTTAACATTTCTACTCCTTGATAAGTGCTTTTCTTCGTTTTTCATACCCATCTCTTAGTAAAATATATGGGTCAAGCGACTCTTTTTTAATCTGCTCATACTCTTTTGTGTAAAAAGAGAAAGTATTGAAATAGTTATATGATTTTATGGCTAGCGAATCTCTCTCTGGATCTACATAGCTAATTGGATTTGCAAAATAATCCCCAACTAAACCAAACATATCTCTAATGTTTGAGGGCCCTAAAAGTGGCAGCACTATGTGAAAACCGCTTCCAACTCCATAGCGTCCAAGAGTTTGCCCAAAGTCTTCATCTTTTCTTTTAATATCATACTTAGTTTTAGCTATGTCATTCCATCCAACAATGCCCAAAGTAGTATTTAAAAGAAATCTTCTAAGTTCATTTAATGCGTCATCTCCTTTGCCTTGGAGTGCGCTATTTATGAACCTAATAGGAAATAAAATATTATCAAAAACATTATGAATCCCGCTTCTAATCTCTCTAGGCACAACCGCGCCATAGCCTTTAGCTAAAGGTAAAATCCCATAAGTGAAAACCTTATCATTAAATGAAGTCATGAATCTATTGTAACCCTCTAGTGGGTCGTGAACTTGCTCTTCTTGGGTAAATTCAAACTCAAAATCATCAGCACTAACAGTTAAACTAAGAGAAAAAATCAAAAAAAAGGAGATTAAAAGCGTGCGCAAGAGGTTCCTTTGTGTGGGTAATAATAATAATTAAAACAAGAAGTATATCTATTTTAACTTTAATATCAAAAAAATGACTTTATGCTTTTAATACTCTACAAATTTCAAGCATGGTAATATATGGAATTAATTTAAAATGGGATGGATATGTATAGTAAATTAGTAGGGCTTTTTGCAAATGATATTGCGATGGATCTTGGCACTTCAAACATAGTAATATGCACCAAAAAAGATGGTTTGCTTCTAAGCGAGCCAGCAGTTGTGGCTTTTAAGAAAAATAATATCGATAGAAAAGGCGTTGTTGCAGTAGGAAAAGAGGCACAACTCATGGTTGGAAAAACTCCTAAAAACATAACTACCATTAGGCCAATGAGAGATGGAGTTATCGCTGATTTTAAAGCTACTGAGATAATGATTAGGTTTTTGATAGAAAAAGTTTATGAAAAGAGTCGTTTTGCAAAGCCTAGGATCATTGTTTGTTTGCCCCAAGAAGTTACACAAGTAGAAAGAAATGCTGTAAAAGATGCGGTTTTAAAAGCTGGAGCTAGAGAGGTTTTTCTAGTAGCAGAGCCAATGGCAGCAGCGATTGGAGCGGGGATTGATGTTTTAAGACCTACTGGGCATATGGTAGTTGATATTGGAGCGGGAACTTCTGAGGTGGGAGTGACTTCTTTGGGGGGACTTGTTTTATGTCAAGCAAGCAGAGTTGCTGGAAATAGGATAGATAAAGCCATTTTAGATTTTTTAAGGCAAGAGTACAATCTTCACATAGGAGTTAGAGCTGCGGAGAGTATAAAGATGGAGATAGGCTCTGCGGTTAAGCTAGATGAGCCTTTAGTTGCACCTGTAAAAGGTAGAGATAATTTTGGTTTTTTAACAAAGTTAGAGATGGATAGCGAGAAGATTAGAAAAGCCATAAAAGAGCCACTAAATCAGATAGCTTTTACCGTTAGAAATGTCATTGAAGTAATACCAGCTGATCTTGCAGGAGACATCGTAGATAATGGCATAGTTTTAACTGGCGGTGGAGGGCTCATTAGAGGGTTGGATAAATTTTTAAGTGATGTTTTGGAGTTGCCAGTATTTGTAGCGGATGAGCCACTTTTAGCAGTTTCTAGAGGACTTACTAAACTACTTCAAGATGAAAAACTATTGCAGCAAGTTTATGGAAGAGATAAGAGTCATATCCTTCCAAAACATATAAAACTTTAAGGAGTTATGGTGAAAAAGATTTTAATTTTGACTCTATGTTTGATTACTTTTGGTTTTAGCGCAACTTATGAAGAGGGAATGAGGGCGTATAAAGAGAATGATTTTCAAAAAGCGATAGAGATTTTTGAAAGCTTAGCAAAAGATGATGACACAAAAGCACTTTTTGCACTAGGACTCATACATCAAAACGGAAAAGGGGTAAAAAAGGATGGCGAGCAGGCCGTGAAATGGTACAAAAAAGCTGCACTTTTGGGCGACACTCCATCTATGTTTAACATAGGGATCATCTACTACAACGGCTTTGGTGTCAGACAAGATTATTTAGAAGCTTTTAGATGGATAGAGCTTGCTGCTAAAAATGAAGATGCTGCCGCGCAGTTTAATTTTGGGCTTATGTACAAAAATGGAATAGGAACTGAAAAAGATATAGAAAAAGCCAAAGAGTGGTTTCAAAAAGCGCTAGATAATGGAAATATGGCTGCAAAAGAAGCCTTGAGTGAGCTTGATTGAAACAATTTAACTTCTTCTTTACTCAATAAGCTTAGCATTTATCACGCTAAGCGCTTAAAGCGACCCTTTTTTAACACTTTAACCTTTTGTTAGATAAAATCTATAAAACTACAAATAGGAAAAACAATGAGTGAGCAGGAGTTTTTAAAAGAGCTAGAAAATAAATTGTGGAAGAGTGCAGATACTCTTAGATCAAATATCTCAGCTGCAGAGTATAAACATATAGTTTTGGGACTTGTATTTTTAAAGTATGTTTCAGATAGTTTTGAGACAAGAAAACAAGAGTTAAAAAAAGAGTTTACAAATCCAAAAAGTGATTATTATCTATGTGATGATGCAAATGATGAGCTAATCATAGAAGAGCTTGAAAACAGAGACTACTACACAGAAAAGAATATTTTTTGGGTTCCACAAAGTGCAAGATGGAGCTATATTCAAGATAATGCAGGATTAAGCTTAGGAGCAAAACTTTCAGATAAAGTAGAGTTCAAAAGTGTAGGAAAGCTAATTGACGATGCAATGGAAGCAATAGAAAAAGAGAATCCAAAACTAAAAAAGATTTTAAATAAAACCTATGCAAAGCTTGACATCGACCCAGCCAAACTTGTAGCACTTGTAAATCTAATAGCTACTATTCCTTTTACTCACAACTCTTTAAAATCAAAAGATATTTTAGGACATGTGTATGAGTATTTCTTAGGAAAATTTGCGGCAGCCGAAGGACAAAGAGGAGGACAGTTTTACACTCCAAAATCAATAGTAAATCTAATAGTAGAGATGATAGAACCATATAGTGGAAGAATCTATGATCCAGCCATGGGAAGTGGTGGATTTTTTATAAGTTCTGAAAAGTTTATAGAAGCACACAATGGAAATATTGGAGATATTTCAGTTTATGGGCAAGAATCAAACCCTACAACTTGGAGACTTGCAGCTATGAATATGGCTATAAGGGGGATTGATTTTAACTTTGGAAAAGAGGCCAGAAGCAGTTTTACCAATGATCAACACCCAGACCTAAGGGCTGATTTTGTACTAGCAAATCCACCTTTTAATCAAAAAGAGGAAGATTGGTGGGATGCAAGTTTGGAAAATGATGCAAGATGGAGTGGATATTCTACACCACCAAAAGGAAATGCAAACTTTGCTTGGATGTTACATATGCTTCATCATACAGATCCTTCTACTGGAGTTGTAGGGCTTGTTTTGGCAAATGGAAGTTTAAGCTCTACTACAAACAATGAAGGAGAGATAAGAAAACAAATAGTGCAAAATGATTTGGTAGAAGCCATAGTAGCACTCCCATCACAACTTTTTGCAAATACACAAATCCCCGCTTGTATTTGGATACTAAATAGAGCTAAAAAACAAAAAAACAGAACTCTTTTTATAGATGCAAGAGATTTTGGATATATGATAGATAGAAAGCAAAGAGATTTTAGCAGTGAAGATATAAAAACTATTTCAGATATGTTTCATAAGTTTAGAGATGAAGAAGAGTTTGAAAACATTGCTGGGAAATATTATAGTGCAACAACCAATGAGATAGCCGCACAAGAGTTTATCCTAACTCCTGGAAGATATGTAGGAACACAAGAAGTAGAAGATGATGGAGTACCTTTTAGTGAAAAAATGCAAGAGCTTACAAAAACTCTAAATGAACAGTTTAAAGAGGGTGCAAGATTAGAAGCTATGATAAAAGAGAACTTGGTGGGGCTTGGGTATGAAGTCTAAAGTATTTTTTGGAGATATTGCTAAATTTTCAAATGGAAAATCATCACCAGAAAGAAATGAAAATGCAAAGTTCTGTGTTTTTGGTTCTAATGGAATAATTGGAAAATCTAATGAAACAAATGCAAAAGAAGAAACTATAATTATCGGAAGAGTTGGTAGTTATTGTGGAAGTGTATATTTCTCAAAAGATAAGTGTTGGGTTACGGATAATGCTATCAAATGTGAAGCTAAAGATAATAATATTCCCTTGTTTATTTATTATCAATCTTTATTTTTAAATTTAAATAATTTTAGAGTAGGAAGTGGACAACCACTTTTAAATCAAGGTATTTTAAATAGTTTAGAAATTAATTATGTTGAACCGAAACAACAAAAAAAGATAGCACATATCCTTTCAACTTTAGATGATAAAATAGAGTTAAATCGTAAGATGAATAAAACCCTAGAAGATATGGCAAGTGCTATTTTTAAATCTTGGTTTGTGGACTTCGACCCTGTACATGCCAAAGCAAATTGTACAGATGAAAAAGAACTAGAAAATATTGCAAAAGAGCTAGGAATTAGCAAAGATATACTAGACCTTTTTCCTAGTGAATTTGAAGAAAGTGAACTTGGAATGATACCTAAAGGGTGGAGAATTGGCAACTTTGAAAATGATTGTAGAATAGTTTACGGTAAAAATTTGCCAACAACTAAATTAACAAGTTCAGGTTATAATGTATACGGAGGTAATGGAATAATTGGCTTTTACGACAAATACTTGTATGAACAACAACAAATTTTGATAGGTTGTAGAGGTGCGGCATCTGGAGTTGTTCATCTTAGTAATCCAAAATCATATGTAACTAATAATTCTTTAGTGATTGAATTAAATAATGATAATGAATTGAATTTTGAATATATGAGTGAATTAGCAAAAAATACTGATTTTTCGATTTATAGATCTGGAAGTGCACAACCTCAAATTACTATACAATCAATTAATATTCATAAGTTTTTGATACCTAGTAGAGAATTACTCAAACATTTTAGAAATACTATTAGTTACTTTCAAGAAAAAATCTTAATTAATTCAAATGAAATTCTAACTCTACAAAAAACAAGAGACACACTCCTTCCAAAACTTTTGAGTGGGGAGATAAAGGTAGAGCTATGAAACAGTCTTTTAATGTTGAAAATTTTATAAAAATTTATTATGATGAAAACCGAAAAGGTAATTATTTAGATGGGAGATTTTCTGAGTTTAGTGAATTAAAAGGTATTGGACAAGAAATTAAACAAATCAATCAAAATTTTAGAGAGAAAGTATATACAGCACCAGAACAAAAAGAAACTGCAAACCAAAAAAAAGAGGAATTACAAAAGAGTAAGTTCGATAAATTAAGTGAAATTTTATTAAATGTAGAAGAAAGAATTGATAAAAGAAACTTTGATATATCTATGATCACAAAACCAATTAATGGTAAAACAGCTTATACCATTGATAGAAGTAATCTAGAGACATTTTTTTTATTTAAACAAATTCAAAAAAATATACAGCACTCATTCAAAGTAAAACAAGCTGATAGAAATGAAATAGTATCTCAGGTTATAAATATACTTGATAATGGATTTCCAAAATATATCATAAGGACAGATATTAAGAGTTTTTATGAGTCTATTCCACATAATGAATTAAAAAGAGTTATAAGCAGAAATCATATACTTAGTCCATTATCCAAAAAGGTTATCAATGAGATTTTAAGGCAATATAAAATTTTGACAAGTTATGACAAGGGAATTCCAAGAGGTATAGGAATAAGTGCTTATCTTGCAGAATTATATATGAGAGATTTTGATAATAACATCAAAGATTTAAAAAATATAACTTATTATGCAAGATATGTAGATGATATTATCATCGTATTTACACCAAATAATAAATATGATAATACAGATTATTTAAATTTAATAGATGAAAAAATAACAAGATTTGGCTTGAATCTTAATAATACAAAAACTAAAAAAATCGACTTGATACATAATAATAATTTTAACTTTGATTTTTTAGGATATCAATTTAATTTTATTTCAAATAAAATAAAAGTTGATATAAGCAATAATAAAGACAGAAGGTATAGAAATAAAATAGATCTAGTAATAGAAGACTATAATATTTCTAGCAAATATAACGAAAAAGTTGCACGAAAACTACTTATTAAAAGATTAAAATATTTAACAGGAAATACAAGATTATTAGGAGTGAAAAAGGATATTTTAATTGGTATTTATTTTTCAAATCAACAAATTACTGAAGAATCAAGATTAAACAAACTGGATGATTATTTAACAAAAACAGCTATAAATAGAAATTTAGAACCTTACTCAAAGTTAAATATAAAGAATGGGAATGAATTAAAAATTAAATTAAAATCATTTAAGTTTATAGATGGATTTAAACAAAAGAAATTTTATAAATTCTCGAAACAAGACTTAGAAAAAATTTTATCTATTTGGAAAAATATATGAGCAATAAATTTAAAAGAAAACAAAAAATTACTTATTTAAAAGAAAGGGCTGTTTTATCAGATACTCTCCCATATGAAACACCAGCAATATTTTCAAATAGATATTTTTATAGATTTTTAATCAATAATAAAGTTGAAATAAATAATGGTGAAGTAAAATTTAATCTAGATAATGAAGGAATTAAAGAAACCGTAGAATTACTACTCAATTTAGAGAAAATAACAGATAATAATATTGATAAATGGTATTTTTCTTATAAAAAAGATCGTACATCTGTTAATCAAGAAAGAACTATCCCTTTCATTTTTAAAATAACACACAAGAAAAATGATTTTAGAAATTTATCTTTAATTCATCCTTTAAGTCAATTAATGGTTGTAAATTTTTATGATATCTATAAAGATAGTATAAGATATTTTTCAAATCAAAGTGAATTTTCTATTAGAAGACCATTTAAAATTGCAAAAAACAGATATTTTAATAGTTATCTAAAAAAACAAAAGGAAAGAGAAAGTAGACATAGCAAAATTGAAATGAATAATAATGAAGAGGAGCATTTAAAAAGTTTTTTTACCTATAAAAAATATAGTAATATTTATAGATTTTTTGAATCTTATGAATATCAAAGATGTGAGAAGAAATTTGACAAACTTTATAAATTTGATATTAATAAATGTTTTGACAGTATCTATACACATACTATTGCATGGGCAATTTTAAATAAGGAAATAGTAAAAGATAATTTAAATAAAAAATTAGATGCAACATTTGTTGGTAAGTTTGATAAATTGATGCAAAATATGAACTATGGTGAAACAAATGGTATTTTAATTGGTGCAGAAATTTCTCGTATTTTTACTGAATTAATTTTACAAAAAATTGATAAAAATGTTCAACAGAAATTAAAAAATAATAAACCAAAAGAATATTTACATAAAACTCACTATGAAATTTTTAGATATGTTGATGATTATTTTATTTTTTATGATGATGAGCAGATTAAAGATAAAATAATTGAAATTTTCAAACATGAATTAAAAGAGTATAATTTATATGTTAGTGATAGTAAAACAATCGAATTTGTAAAACCAATCATTACAGATTTAACAATTGCAAAAATGAAAATAATAGACTTAATAAATGAAAACTTTAGTTATAAGATAAGAGAAAATGCAACAGATGATGAAAAGCAATGGAATATTTCTTTAAAATCAAATGATGTTATAACAAAATTTAAAATAATAGTAAAAGAAACAAATATTGAATACAAGGATATTTTAAATTACTCAATAGCTACTATTGAAAAAAGATTTTTAAGAACTATTAAAAAACTTGAAAATTCTGAGAATAAAAAAATGTATGTAGATATGTTTGTTACATTTACAATTCAATTATTAGATTTCTTGTTTTTTATCTATTCTGTATCGCCTAGAGTTACATCGACAATTAAAATAGTTTCGCTTATTAGTAAATTATTACAGTTTATTAAAGATGATAAGACAAATAATAAAGTTCTAAAAAATTACCAAATTGAGTTAATGTATAAAAAAATATATGATGAAATTTTTCAAATATTGAAAAAAAATAAATTAAAAGAATATACGCAAAATGAAACATTATATTTATTACTTACATTGAATGAGTTGGGTAAAGACTACAGGTTAGATGCTGAGTTTTTGAATGAATATTTTTTAAGTGATGGAATAGAGCTAAATTATTTTGTAATAGTAAGTTTACTTTATTATATAAAAAATATTAATCGTTATAAAAATATTAAAATTGACCTTATAAATCGTATTGAAAATAGATTTACAAATTGTAATAAAGACCATCTTAGAAAAAATACAGAATTAACATTATTATTGATGGATTTAATGACTTGTCCTTATATTAATAATTCAAATAAAAATAAATTTTTATCTTTAAATGGAATAACTGATACAACTCTTCAAACTAAAATTGTTGATTTTTCATTAAAACAAAAATATTGGTTTATTAAATGGCAAGATTTTAATTTGGCTGAAGAGATAGAAATGAAAAAAAGTCAGGAGGTTTATAGTTAATGTATTATACAATTGTATTTCAAACCATTCCGAACAAAATAAATTCACACACAAATGTTTTGGTAAATATTTTGAGTAAAGAACTATTTACTTTTAATACAGCGAGTTCGGGCTGTATTTTTATAAACCTTCTTTTATGCAAACCTATAATAACGATATAAAATAAAGTTAGATTAGGAGATAAAATACCACAAATATAGATGAATTAACTCATGGAAAAATAGTAGAGTGAGAACGAATATAGTTTAAAGAAAAATTTAGCTCCACATAAAATATATGAAGATAAAAAATGGATAACCAATCAAGATTTCTAAATAATACTAATAGCAAGGTAAAAAGCTTATGTAGCTTTAAATACTTATAGAACTGTATTTGAAGATAGGAAAATATATTTCTAATAAAACTACATAAGAAGATTGGGGTAAAGGTGTAGTTAAAGAGCTGGCTAGCTATATAAAAGAAAAAGATCCTATAATCAAAGGCTTTAGTGATAAAAATCTTTGGAGAATGAAACAGCTTTTTGAAAACTATAATAAAAATGAAAAACTCTCAACATTGTCGGGACAACTATTGAATTTAAACTTTCTACAAAATAAAGTCAAAAATGGTAAAATTGAATGAACTATAAATAGGAGCAAATATGAAAACTGTAAAGCTAACTATGGAAGAAAGTATCTATAAGAATATAATGTTTTTGCTAAATAACCTTAATGTAAAAGGCTTGACGATTGAGGAGATTAGTAATAAAAGTATTGAGAAAAATAGTTTAAATGAAGAAGAAAATGAAATAAAGGCTTTTTCAAACCATAGTGCAGACTTGATAGAAGATTGGAAAGATGAGGATAATATATGGAAATGAAAACTTGCGATATTGTGCTTTGTGAGTTTTATTTTAGTGATTTAAAAACCTCTAAAAATAGACCAGTTTTAGTATTTAAAGATAATCTTCCTTTTGATGACTTTATAGCAATTCCAATAAGTAGCAAAATAGAAAAGCTTCAAAATGATGAAATATTATTAGATAAAAATAGTTTTGTAAGTGGTTCTATTCCTATAAAATCAAAATTAATGATTAGAAAAACATTTGTTGTATCAAAACAAGTGATAATAAAAAAATATGGAACAATAGATAATAAAACTTATGAAAAACTACATAAAAGTTTTTGTAAATATTTTGCTTGTAGTTAAATAAAATATAAAATGATTTAAATTAAAACATGGCATGTTGGGATTTTTGACACACCACTTTTTTATAAGTTTAAATATAACTATCAATAAGCCATAAGAATAAGAATTAAAGTAAAAAATAGAAACGGAAGATAAAAATGATAACTGAAGAGCAAGTAGAGCTTTTAGCAATAGATTGGTTCAAGGAGTTAGGGTATGAATACTTTTTAGGTGTAGATATATCACCAGATAGCCAAAATCCACAACGCAAAAGCTACGATGAGGTAATACTAGAACCAATACTAAAAAACAGTATCACTAAACTAAACCCATCTTTGCCTGTTAGTGTCATAGAAGAGGTGATAGAGCAGATAAAAAAGCCTAAAAACAGTTCACTTATCCAAAACAACCGTGATTTTCATCAAGTGTTACTCCAAGGTGTAAAAGTAGAAATCAAACAAGATATAGAGAGTCGTGGTGATATTGCAAAACTGATTGACTTTTTAAACCCTACTAATAATATATTTACAGTAGTTAATCAATTTACAATCAAAGGAACAAAAGGTAATCGCCGACCAGATTTGATAGTTTATATAAATGGACTCCCGATAGCTGTCATAGAGCTAAAAAACCCAACAGATGAAAATGCAGATATATACAAAGCCTACAATCAGCTCCAAACATACAAAGATGAGATAGAAGATCTATTTATAACCAATGAAGCCCTAATCATCAGCGATGGTATAAATGCAAGGATAGGTTCACTCACTGCTACTGATGAGAGGTTTATGTATTGGCGAACTATCAAAGATGAAAAAGATAGACCACTTTTAGAGTATGAACTAGAAACATTGATAAAAGGGTTTTTTGATAAAGAGCATCTACTAGACTATATTCAAAACTTTATACTTTTTGAAGATGATGGAAAAAGAATTATCAAAAAAATTGCAGGGTATCATCAATTTCATGCAGTCAAAGTTGCAGTAGCAAAGGTGGTTGAAGCAAGTTTAAATGGAAGCAAAAAAGGTGGTGTTGTTTGGCATACTCAAGGGAGCGGAAAGTCTATAAGCATGGCTTGTTTTGCAGGAAAATTATCAAAACAAGCACAAATGAAAAACCCAACTATAGTAGTAGTTACAGATAGAAATGATTTAGATGGACAGCTTTTTGCTACTTTTAGTAGTGCTAAAATGCTTTTAGCTCAAGATCCTATTCAAATGGATGATGTAACTGAGCTTAGAGATACACTTTTGCATAAACCATCAGGTGGAATAATATTTACAACTATTCAAAAGTTTGCACTACAAAAAGATGAGCTTAAGTTTCCACTTTTAAGTGATAGAGAAAATATAGTGGTAATTGCAGATGAAGCACATAGAAGCCAATATGGTTTTGATGCTATGCTTGATAAGGATGGTAAGTTTAAATATGGCTATGCCCAGCATTTAAGAGATGCACTTCCAAATGCTACTTTTATAGGGTTTACAGGAACACCAATAGAGAGTGAAGATAAAGATACAAGAGCTGTATTTGGAGATTATATCTCTGTATATGACATTGAAGATGCTGTTAGAGATGGAGCAACTGTGCCAATATATTATGAAAGCAGACTTGCTAAACTTGATCTCAATGCCGAGATTTTAAAAGAGATAGATGCAGATATTGGTGAGCTTGTCATCGATGAAGAGCTAAGTGATAGAGAAAAGTTCAAAAGCAAGTGGAGTGCATTAGAAAAACTTGTGGGAAGTGAACCGCGCATTAAACAAATAGCAAAAGATATAATAAATCACTTTGAAGATAGATTGGCAATGATTGATGGGAAAGGGATGATTGTATCTATGAGTAGGCAAATTGCAGTTGATTTGTATGATGCAATAGTAGGGCTTAGACCTTCTTGGCATGATGATGACCCAACAAAAGGTGCTATTAAAATCATAATGACAGGAAGTGCTAGTGATAGTTCAAGACTTCAAAAGCATATTTACTCAAAACAGATAAAAAAAGATTTGGAAAAAAGGTTAAAAGATGAGAATGATGAGTTAAAACTAGTAATTGTAAGAGATATGTGGCTTACAGGTTTTGATGCACCAAATATGCATACAATGTATATTGATAAACCTATGAAATCACACAATCTTATGCAGGCAATTGCTAGAGTAAATAGGGTATTTAAAGACAAAAAAGGCGGACTTGTAGTTGATTATATTGGTATTGCAAATGAACTAAAATCTGCTTTAAAAACATATACAACAGCAGGTGGAAAAGGAAAAGGTACTATTGATAGTGCTGAAGCATTAGCAGAAATGTTAAAACGACTAGATATTGTACAAAATATGTATCATGGGTTTGATTATAGTAAATTTTTAGAAAAAGCTCATATGCTATTAGTACCTGCAGCAAATCATATTCTTGGGCTTGATGATGGTAAAAAGAGATATTTTGATGAAGTATTAGCACTAACAAAAGCTTTCAGTCTTTGTGGTACACTAGATAGCGCAAAAGCATATAAAGAAGAGATAGCATTTTTTCAAGCAGTAAAATCTGTTATACAAAAAGCAAACTCAAGCAGTAGTAAAAAACAAGATCCAAACAAAACCATAAAACAACTAATAGATAATGCAGTTATATCTGATGGGGTAGAAGATATTTTTAGTTTAGTAGGACTTGAAAAACCAAATATTGGGATACTTTCAGAGGAGTTCTTGGGAGATGTAGCACATATGCCTCATAAAAATCTAGCAGTTTTGCTGCTTGAAAGACTTTTAAAAGATGAGATAAAATCAAAAAGTAAAAGAAATGTAGTACTAGAAAAGAAGTTTAGTGACCGTCTTCAAGCAACTTTAAGCAAATATCATAACAGGGCAATAGAAACAGCAAAAGTGATAGAAGAGCTTATAGAGATGGCAAAAGATTTCTCCACAGCTACAAAGCATGGTGAAGATTTAGGGCTTAGTTTTGATGAACTAGCTTTTTATGATGCACTAGCAGAAAATGAGTCAGCTCTTAGAGAAATGGGCGATGAGGTGCTTAAAAAAATTGCAATTGAACTTACACAAAAACTAAGAAGCAGCATAAGTGTGGATTGGCAACAAAGAGAGTCTGTAAGAGCGAAGATGAGAAACATCATAAGGATCATTTTAAAAAGATTTAAATATCCACCAGATAAAGCAGATGAAGCCATGCAGCTTGTAATGAGGCAGGCTGAAGCTTTAAGCGATGAGTGGAGCAACTAAGCTACATGCAGGGCTTTTAGCCCCACATGTAAAACATATTAACTTCTTTTTCTAGCTTTTTGGCTATTTATAAAAATCATAATAGACACTATGACAACACCTATCACATCAGTTGTAAACTCTGGGACTATGAGCATCAGCGCTCCGATAGCTATTATGA
>Ga0265295_1006578_pt1 | contig 13978 bp, 4 predicted proteins | sample Munlansysbiofilm_FD_192503 | JGI IMG/M metagenome (GOLD analysis project Ga0265295, IMG submission 192503) | Leachate microbial communities from a municipal landfill in Southern Ontario, Canada - Methane capture system biofilm | ecosystem: Engineered > Solid waste > Landfill > Unclassified ... | reverse complement strand
GCCATTAGTTTTGTAAAGTGAATTTAATTCATTAATTTTAGTTAGTTATAACTGAAGAACCAGAGAAAGAGAGGTGAACTAGTTCGACAGCTAAGCTTAAAGGCTTAGGGTGAGTATCAGACCTCACTTTCTCCTGGATTCTAGTGCCAATTAGAATGTTAGGTTTGCGACCTATTAATGGTTTTAGCTTAAAATCCAACTTGGTTCATTCAGTTAATTATTCACTTAAATGTAAAAATATGAAAAATTTATTTTGTGGAATCGACATTTCAAAAGATTTCTTGGATTATGCAATTTGTAATGGAGAAAACAAGACAATTATTGCAGTAGAGAAAATCGAGAATGACAAAAAAGGGATCAAAAGTTTAATTAAACATTTAAAAAAAGAATCTGATGGTGGAAGTATCTGGGTTTGTTTTGAACATACAGGTAATTATGGACTAATGTTAGCCAGTGTCTTGTCGGAGTTTAATATCGATTACTCTATGGTTCCATCACTGGAAATAATAAAGTCGTCTGGTATGGTCAGAGGAAAAACAGATGCTGTAGATGCAAAAAGAATTGCAATGTACCTGGCTGTCAACAACTATAAGTTAAAGCCAACAAAATTACCTTCTGATGAAATTATGAAAATTAAAACTTTATTGACCCTCAGACAGCAGTACGTCAAAATCAGAACACAATTCAAAAATTCCGTAAAGTCATTAAAAATATCTGCGAAAATTATTCCTTTACGAGATGAAATAAAACAACAGGAGAAAGAAATCAGCAGATATAAAAGTTTGATAAAGAAAATTGAAGCCCAGATTAAAGATATTATCAAAGGGAATGAGCATTTGGACAAAAACTACAATAAGATCACAGACATACTGGGAATAGGGTTGATTACTGCCTCACAATTTCTTGTTAGTACAAATAATTTCACAGCTTTTGAGAATCCAAGAAAATTTAATTGCTATTGTGGTCTTGCTCCATTTGAATATTCTTCAGGGACAAGCGTTAAGGGGAGAACAAAAACCAGTCATTACAGAAATAAAGAGTTAAAAGCTGCTCTTTTTAAGGCAGCAAATACTGCAATAACACATGATATGCAAATGAAAACCTATTACAATCGAAAAATTGGCGAAGGAAAACATAAAATGACTGTAATTAACGCTGTTGCATGTAAATTAGTCTATAGAGTTTTTGCTGTTGTAAAACGTGAAAAGCCTTTTGTAAGAATGGCTTTTTAACTACCTTTGCAAGGTACGTACACTTTCAGCGAATCAACATCGTAAACATATTTTAAATAAAAAGTGGAGAAAAAGTCAAGGGTCGTAGTATAACGAAGACTTGGTTTACCCTTGACTTTTTAGGAACGTTTATTAAATTTGTTTTAGATGTTAAGAGCGGTAGTTAAAAAAATAATGAAAATAATTAAAAATTAATTTGGTTTTAACTTAGAATACTCACTTCGATAAAAACTTACTTCGATAAACACTCAGTGCAGGGCTCTTCCCTCTTCACTTATTTCATATTCCACGGCTTTATCCATAAATTGCTTGTATGAATTATCGCCTTTGAGCATTAATATTTTTGCTTTTATCAGATACGCATAAGCGTTTGTATTTTCCTTTTCGATTACTAAGTTGCATATTGATAGAGCCTCATTCAATTTGTCTTCATTATTTTTTAAGAGTTTTAGATTAGGGATTTTCATCCTCATAGTTTTTATTGGCTCATAATATTCAAATTCAAGTGAGTTAGGTTTATATTTACTGACCTCTAACAGCTTAGCAAGAGCCTCATTATTAAATGATTGTTGATAGAAAGGATTTTTTTCTTTGGCAATATTAAACTGTTTTACAGCATTTTGATTATCACCTTGAAAAACAAATATTAGCCCTTTTAGATTATACAAAAATTCCTTTCCGTCGAAACTCTCCATAGTTTCAGCCAATTCGATAGCTTTATTAAGTTTTTGCATCGCAGCTTCTGCTTCGTGATTTTTAAGATGGATCATTGCTAAACTGAAATCAGATTTTACAATATAAGAGTTTGCAACTAACTTAACATCCTCATCACTAAGTTTAATACTGTAAAAATCCATTACCTCTGCTTGTAACAAATCTTTATTTTGCAAGCTTTGCTCAAAAAAGACATTAGCATTTTTATAATCACGAACTGCTATATATGCCGAAGCTTTAAGATTATCAAGAACAGCACTATTTGCAAATTTTTGCAATCCAGCATCAACAATCTCTATCGCTTTTCGATATTCAGCATTATTAAATGCTCGCAATGCTCTGATAAAATAATAAGGCATAAGACTATCATTGCAGTACTTTAAGTTTGTAGTACGTATTTCAGTCGCCTTTGTAATCTCATCGGCAGGAATAAAAGTCAATGCTTTTTCATAAGCTTCGCAATATTCTTCAAATCTATTAGTCTGAAAATACAAATCTCCAAGATTAGTATATGCCATATATGAATTTGGATTAATTTCAAGAGATTTTTTTACACTTTTTTCAGCAAGATCATACTCAAGACGACTAAAATGTATCGAAAATTTTAGATAATAAAAATCTGCCATTGTATTATCCAAGCTAATAGCCTTATCTATATCTATCAATGCCTCATCAAGTACATTAAGCCCCATTAAAATATATGCACGATAGTAGTAATAATCAGCCATTTCTGGTTCTAATTCTATCGCATCCGACAAATCGCTATATGCAAAATGCACCTGATTTGTTAGAATGTAAAAATTTGCTCGTGTTATTAGATAATCGGTATTTGTTTTATCAAGATGAACAGCTCTTGTAAAATCAAACATAGCATTGTCGGCATCTTTCCAAGCTTGATAAATTAGACCTCTAGTCATATACAAATGTGCAGTTGTGTCGCTAAGTTTTAAACCTCGGTTGACCGTCTCCAAGGCTTTTTCTAATTCGCCTAATTCGAACAACGCTCTAGCACAATGAGAATAACATTTTATACAATCTGGGTTAAGCTCTATAGCCTTAGTATAACTGCTTATGGCAGAGTTGTAATCCGATAAATTTAAATATGAATATCCAAGACTTTGTTGATATTCATAATTATTAGGCTTAACTATGATTAACGAATTTAAAATTGGAATTGCCTCTTCAAATTCAAAATTATCCATAAAAACTTCCGCAGCCTTATACTTTTCATCATTTGATTGTGAAAAAACAGATATCCCTGTTATTACGAATAAAACAACACACAATATTTTTAAATATTTCATAAAATAAGTTTTAGATTGTCAAAATTACAAAAATAAATTCATAAATTATAAACTGTTCCCAATTATCTAACTACGGTTCACGTTGGACTTTTACAATCATACCTCAAACGGTTAAACGATAAGCACAAACAGAGTACCTAATAATATATAATCTAACTCAACTCATTCTCAAATTGTCCTATCCCTAAAGTATGATTCCTTCCGAGGCTAACCTATCCAAAATAGCTGTTGTTGAGCAAAATGCTACACTTTAAATAATAAACTCTAATTTTTGATTAAGCCTAAAAAATCATTAATGTCCTAGCTTTGTCTATTGCTTTATTTCAATCTGTGTGATTTAAAGCCGTATTTTTGCATTATAATACTAACTATAGAATGATAAAACTTAAAAATATGCAAAAGTTAAAATTAAATTTAATAACAACAACATTCATTTCTCTATTTTGTTTATTGTCAATTTTAAGTTTTGGGCAAAATACAAAAAATACTGCACCCAAACTTAATGCTGCAAATAGCAAAAATACGGGAATGAGAATAAACCATAATGCAAATGCTACAGAAGTTGAGAATACCGCAAAACCTGTGCAAAAACTATGGGGGCAGGGGGAAATTGGGAATAGTGATGAATCTTTTGCCAAACTATGGAAAAACGAGCCATTTGGAGAACAAAATATTGCGAAAGAATTAGTTGAAAAAAGAGACGCTTACGCCAAACATTTTGCCAATGATGATGGTAGTATAAGTGCACATATTGCTTCAGGACCCATTCATTATAAAGAAAAAAACGAATGGAAAACTATTTTTCATACCATTACGCCTACGGCAAATGGTTTTGAAAATATTCATAATTCACATAAAACATATTATCCAGCTTCTGCTACTGAAAGCTTAACCACTGTTTTAGAAAATGGCGAAGTTCTCCGTGATATGATAAATATGAATATGTATTTTAGCGTAAACGGAGAAAAAGTACATTTAAAAACCATACAAGATAATAAAGGCAGGGCAGATTTTAATCAATTAACCTACCCAAATGCTTATGGGAATGGAATTGATTTGCAACTTACCCACGAAACTACAAAGCGAAAAATGGATTATGTTATCCATAATAGAGAAGCAATTGGCGATATCCCAAACAATGCAAGCCATCTTGTTTTTGAAGAAACTATTGAACTGCCCATTGGTTGGAATGCAGAATTAAAAGATAATATCATTTATATAAAAGATGGTAAAGGAGAAATACAAGTTCTTTATGAAAAACCATTTTTAGAAGACAGCCCAAATTTTGATAAACTACCGAAAGAAAATATAACCGAAAAAGATTCTAAAGATTTAAAATCGGAAGATATTAGAAAAATAAACCTCAGAGATGAAGGAGAATATAGCATTAAACAAAATGGAAACTTACTAACGATCCAAACGGCAGTAACAATTGATTGGATTACTTCTGAAGAAAGACAATTTCCAGTGAAAGTGGATCCGACGGTGAATGTGTATCCTATGGCAGATTGGACAGGACAAATGGGGTCTTCTGGAGTTGGTGCTTATGGTACAATTGCTGTTGGTTACAATGGTGGTTATTATAGGTCTTATGCTAAATTTGACATTTCGAGTATAACTGACGGCTCAACAGTCTCAAGTACAATTTTATATCATAATGTTGGTTTCACTTCAAATATGAGTACTTTAAGAGGAAGTGAAATTCGTGCATTTTTAGATGACCCAGATGCAAGTTATTACTCGACATGGTCATCTTTATATAATGCAGTTATCAACTCTACTGTTTCACCGCTGATTTATCAAACAGTAACTCATTTAGGAACACTTGGCTGGAAAAACGTTACTCTCGGGACAAATGCCAATACTCATTTACAAAACCGATTGTCTTTAGATAATTTTACTATAGGATACAGACCTTCTGGGACATATAATGGGACTGTACAAAATGCTTTGTTGTATGGTTCCGATCATTCAAATAAACCCTACTTATCAGTTACCTACACAATACCATCCGGTCCCCCTTCCTGTGCCTCACCAATTTCTCCACTCGCTGGAGCAAGCGGCACAGCACATTCCGGTAATGTAGAGTGGCAAGCAGTAGGAGGAGCAGATACTTACGATGTGTATTTTGGAACCTCTGCAACGCCCCCACAAGTTGCAACAGACCAAGTTGCAACCACCTATCCGCTTGATTGCCTGTTACCTGAAACCACATACTACTGGAAAGTTGTACCAAAAAATGGCGATGGCTCTGCAACAGGCTGTCCGACATGGTCGTTTACCACAGATAATAAATTACATATTTATAAAAATGATTGGGAAACAGCCAATACAGGTTTTTTTGGAACTTCAGGAGCATCAGTAGATGGTTGGTATGCAAATAGTACAGACGGCATGTCTTACGATTATGATTATTATCAGAATATTTGGACTGTCGGGACAGGAACCAATGCTATTAGTGGTAAATCAGTTGGTGTTTCGGGATTAAAAAACGGAAGTCTTGCGGGAGATTATTTTGATTATTGGACAGATTTAGGAACATTATATAGATGGATATACAGGCCTATTAATTTGACAGGTTTACGTGATGTTGAGTTGACTTTTAGGTGGAAGGGTGAAGGAGAGAGTAGTCAGGATTTCGGAACTGTCGCAACATCAATAAATGGAGGAAATAATTGGCTAACAGACGAACAAGGTGGATTATATTCAAATGGTCAGTACTACAATTCACATTCCACAATAAGAACACAAACATTGACATTTCCAGACACTAGAAACAATCAAAACAATTTTCAATTAGCTTTTAAGTGGAATGACTTAAGCGGTAATGGTTACGGTGGGAGCAGCACTTTTGTCATTGATGATATTGTTATGAAAGCTTGTCCTTATGAGGGTACTTTAAGTTCACCCAATCAAACAGAACCTTTTGCATGGTCACCACCAACTGCAAATACGCAAACTACAATTACGGTCAATGGGACGCACCAATGTGCATATTTTGAATGGGAACAATCTATAGATAATGGTACAACTTGGTCAATTATATCTGGTGCAAATAGTGTTAGCTATACAACGCCTTCAAACTTAACTGCAAACACTTTTTACCGATGTCGTGTTTATTTTGGCAGTGGTTGTCCTGGTGCATATCAAGACGAAGCATTTAAGATTGTGTTTTCTCCAGACTGTACTACTGAAATAGCACCTGCCGATGGTTCAAGTAATCAAAGTACAAGTATCCATTTAAGTTGGAATCCCGACCCGTTGGCAACATCTTATAATGTATATTTTGGCCAAAATTATCCTCCAACAACCATGGTTGGAAATACAGCAAACCAATATTATGATGTTGATAATTTAGATTATAACACCACTTATTACTGGCAGATATTGCCTACTAATGCGGGTGGAACTGCCAGTGGTTGTGATGTTTGGTCATTTACTACTGGAGCTGCATCTCCACAATTTCATAATTATGGTGGAACAGAGCAACTTACATTTGATAATTCTGCATATAAAGCCGATGCTCCAAACTTCCGTATTAGCCACCCAAGCACTATGGAAGAGGTGCAAATTCAAATAAGCCAAGATGTAAGTTTCCCCGGTACAACCGTTTATGACGGAAACTTTACGGGTAGCTTTACTGGTGAAAATAATTTTGAGACAGCTTTATCTGGAGAAGTGTTAAATGAGTCTTATTTCCCACAAACATTTGATACTGATGTTTTAACGCATGGTACAAATCCAAGTGCTACTAACATTTGGTTTGCACCAGAATATTATGCTCCAATCTCTTGGACAAGTTCGGGAGGTAATCCAGGAGGACGTGTTGGATATTCAGGGTCGGCCAATTGGAGTAATTTTTTACGAACGCCAGCGATCAATTGTACTGGACAGGATTTGGTTACTCTTACATTTGATGTTTGGCACTCTGAAAATACTTCAAATTGGATTAAATTTAATCAATGGGCAGATGATGGGTATAAAAACAATGTTGTTTCTGTTAAAATAAATGGCGAAGATGTTACTTATATTTATGGTACTGGTAAAGGGTTCCAATTTTCTGAACAAAGAGCTACTGCTCAGGTAGAAGTTATCTTTGACATTTCAGCAATTAGTGATAAATCAAATATCCAATTTTATTTTAATGCAATTTGTAATCACGGTAGTGCATTTTATGTCTATTTCGACAATATCTCCATTACTGGTGCAGACCAAGAATTTACACCCGGCACAACCTACTATGCCCGTACCCGAGGAAAAATTGGTGGCAATTGGACAGACTGGACAACAAAAACGCATAGTTTTACGTATAAGAACCAAACCGATATTGAATGGTATCAAAACATGGAGCCACAGTTTTTAACAGATGAAAGAAGTGGAGTAATTACTCAAACAAGTCCCGATTTTGTAACGATTCCTGAAGCAAGTGGAACACCTACAAATCCATTTATAAACCCTAGTTTTGAAACAAGTAGTGGGTGGAATACTTATAAAACTGGCGGATCTCAATTAGTTATAACATTGCCTGACGGAAACAATTGGAAGAGTGATGGAACCAAAGCTGCAAGAATGTATATGTATGGCGGTTATGCTATGAGTAGTGACATTGCCATAATATCGCAAGTAGTGGATTTAACAAGCGTAGAACAAATTATTTTTGATGCTCAATCACACTATGGTCAAAATATGTTTTCAAATTTGCCCAATGGAGGAACACTGCGACTAATTATTGGTGGAAGTTCATCAGATGCAAGTGGTACAGTTTATAAAACGATTTATCACTGTGTAAGTGGTTCGAGCTCTTGCTCAGTAGCATCTCTTGATAATACGGTAACAGTAAATCCTGCAAATAGAGCCACGAATCAACTTGTAAAATTTGTATGGACTGGTTTTACTCAAGGAGATCTTGGTGGTGCATTGGTTAGTTTTATGGTGGACAATATAAGAGTAGGAGTTGATGCTGTTGAAGATGGCACTCTTACTTCTACGCCAATCAATCTTTCTTCATTTTATGGAGATGATAGTTGGCATGAGCTTTCGTGGAATCAAGCTTTAAATGGAGGCAGTATTGCCATGTCCATAGAAGAAGATAACGGTGGCACATGGACTCCCGTAGCCGGTTTTACTAATATTACACAAACTGGTGATGGTGTAAAAACTGTTGATATTTCATCGCTTAGCTCAATTTCTCGCATACGTGTAATCGCCAAATTTTCAGAAACTGGAGCCAAAGGTACACAGCCAGAGTTAAATAATTGGATTATAAAAACAAAAAAAGACGAGCCTCTTCCCGTGGAGCTTCTATATTTCAACGTAAAATGTAATGGTAGCGATAAAGAGTTTAGTTGGGTAACTGCAAGCGAAACTAACTCCGATTACTTCTTAATTATGGCTTCTGAGGATACTAGAAACTTTAAACCCGTTGCAAAAATACAAGCTGCCGGTTATTCCTCACAGAATATCGAATATACATATACTCTTAAAGGGCTAAATAATAAAGTATATTACCGCCTGCAACAAATCGACTTTGACGGAAATTCCGAGACTTTCCAGATTATTTATGCTGATTGTAACAAAATGTCAAATTTTGAAATTACTGCTTATCCAAACCCATTTGACGGTAAAATTTTGTATCTAAATTCTACAAGCACTCTCAAAAATGCAGTAATCAATATTTATGATGCATTAGGTAGATTAGTTTATCAAACAAATCGAAATGAAATTAACTCGCATACGGAAATCAAAATTGATAGCCAACTTGAACCTGGAGCGTATTATTTGGAAATTAGTTCAAAAAATGAGCTTAATAAACGGATATCTATAATCGTAAAATAAAATAAAGCGGTTTACGGTTTTGCTGTTCAAAGTTCATGGGGTCCAACGGATTTGCACGGAAATATGGTAAAACGCTAGTCAATGGTCGGTATTCGGTTTCGTTGGTGAATCACAGGATTACAGGATCACAAAAAAAACGGTATTCGGTATTCGGTTTCGTTGGTGAATCACAGGCTCACAGAATCACAGGCTCACAGGCTCACAGGCTCACAGAATCACAGAATCACAGGCTCACAGGCTCACAGAATCACAAAAAATCACAATTTTCCCAAAATGTCCTACATTTGTCTATTGCATTAATGCGAAACGCTATATTTAAAACTGTATCTTTATACATTATTTGTCAAGGATAACGCTATTCTGACATACATTATGGCTTATTTGCATTAGTATTGTAATTTATTAAACAAATATATGAGAGTTGAGCAGCTATATATTGCATCTTTGAACCGACATTTGGGCTTTATCATAAATAAAGCTTGTTTGTCTAATCTGAAATTAAGCATATTATTGATTTTATTGTTCCCAAACTATTTGCGTTACGTATAAATTTTAAATGAAACATAATGACAAAAACTAAAATATTAACATTTTTGACTTGCTGTTTTTCTTACGTTCCTTATTTGTTGTAAATGAAAACATAATAACAATGAAAAACTAATTATATGAAAGCAACTAAATTTTACTTAAAAAAATCAGTGATGAATTTACTTGCTGTAACTTGCATGTTGCTTCTTTTCGTGTTGACTACACCATATACAAAAGCTGCTACTATTATTTCGCAGAATTTTTCAAGCACATCTGGTTATACTGCTTCAGGTTGGACTAGGAGTAATGGTGGAAACTATACTTGCTCAGCAGGTGATTATGCAATATACTCAAATTTAAGTTCAAACAATTTATATTTATCCAATTTCCACGTTCCTCAGGGAAAAGGAGTGAAAATCTCATTCAACCATAAGTATTATTCAAACACAAGCACAAGCAGAACTATTACCGTTTATGCAAGAGTTGGTGGATATGCTGCATTTAATTCAACCAACAAACATTATAATAGTTGGATGCAAGTTTCAGGACCTATCAGTATTAGTTCCACTACATGTACAACCGCTACTGTTGATATTTCTGGCAACATAGTTGGAGGGCAGGATTTATGTATTTTATTTGTAGCAAGCAACACGAATGTTTGTATCGACAATATTATAATATCTGATGACGGCCCTGCTGCATCAGTTCCAAATATTGCCTCTACACCTTATACTAAAACTTTTGATGAACCCACAACAAGTACTTTTTTTTATGGTCCATTTTCTGCAACAAGTGATTTTTATCTTAGTTCAGCCTCAAATAATGTTTTTTCATACCGAACAAATTATGGAAACAATAATATGAGTGGTGCTTGCACAAGAATCAATTCAACTGGTGGAAACAACGGAAAAGTGAATTCAAGTACTTCTGGCTATTGCATATATATTTCTTCTACAACTGCCGATGTTAGTAATAAACCTGCACCTTCGGGAAACCCTTGTTTTATTACAAAAGAGTTGAACACAAGTACTTGTTCAGGTTCAACAGCCACACTTCGATTTGCATTTAGGCAAATCTATTCGGGAGGCTCTACCTACGATGAAGATTACAAAATTTATTGTCCTAGAATATTTTATGCAATAACAACAGATGGAACAGCTGGTTATTCATGGACACAAGCAACCGTAAATTATTATTTCCCAAATGGTCAATGGTGGTATGCTACCACATCGCTTCCGAAAGCAAAAAATGTCATAGTAGCATTTTGTACAGGAACTGCCACAGGGTATTATTATTTTGATGATATTAAAATATTATGTAAAGATTGTAATATTAGTGGTGTAGTAGGTGGAGCTATTTCGTGTACTTCGCATCCCGACTTAACAGAATATCTGCCTAATACCGACTACACTTTTACAATTGGCGCGACACCTTATGCAACACACTACAAGTGGATGATTAGAGATCTTACGACATCAACAATATATTCTGGGACTAGTGTAGGATTAGACCCAGCTGTTGTTTCTGGGCAAGGTACGCAAACAGCCACAATAAATTTTGGAACAGTAGCAGGAACAAATTATAGAGTTATTTGCTTACCTTATGATTCAGATTACGGAACAGATGCTTCTCCAACTGACGCTTGTTATGCAAAAATAAGTTACTATCAAACGCTTAGCGAAGGTGAGATAATAGCTCCCATCACTCTCCTCAATTTCTCCACAAAATGTCTAAATAATCATATTCTTATTTCATGGACCACAGCCACAGAAACGAACAACGATTATTTTGTTGTTCAACAATCTTTAGATGCACAGAATTTTGAAGATATTGCCATTATTAAGGGAGCTGGAAATACAAATATCAAACAAAATTACAAACTTGAAGTTCCAGAAACATCCGAAACTGTATATTACCGTTTAAAACAAATCGACTTTGACGGAAATTCCGAAACTTTTGAGATTATTCATGCAGATTGTAACGAAAATGCGAACTCCGAAATTACGACTTATCCAAATCCATTTAATGGTAAAATTTTGTATCTAAATTCTACAAGCAATCTCGAAAATGCAGTAATCAATATTTATGATGCATTAGGAAGATTAGTCCAACAAACAAATTATAACGAAATCTACTCGCATACTGAACTAAAAATTGATACTCAACTTGAACCTGGAGCGTATTATTTGGAAATTAGTTCAAAAAATGAGCTTAATAAACGGATATCTATAATCGTAAAATAAAATAAAGCGGTTTACGGTTTTGCTGTTCAAAGTTCATGGGGTCCAACGGATTTGCACGGAAATATGGTAAAACGCTAGTCAATGGTCGGTATTCGGTTTCGTTGGTGAATCACAGGATTACAGGATTACAAAAAAAACGGTATTCGGTATTCGGTATTCGTTGGTGAATCACAGGCTCACAGAATCACAGAATCACAGGCTCACAGAATCACAGGCTCACAGAATCACAGAATCACAGAATCACAAAAAATCACAATTTTCCCAAAATGTCCTACATTTGTCTATAATGATAATTTGAAACCGTAGGTTAAAATCAGTATTTTTGTTAAATCAATTAAAAAGTTCTGTTTCCTATAATAGTTGATATCGAAATTGGAAATAATGATATTAATTTTTAACTTGGAAACTGAGATTAGAACTTACTTTATCACTATTGTTGACCTTGATAAACAAGTTCTATTTTAGAGTAAATTTTTTATTATTTAATTAAATAGAAAATTGTAGATTATTATAATTTTAAAAGTACTTATGACAAAGTTTGGTATTGAAGTAAAGATTTGTGCGGTTTTATTTTTTCTTATTACTTATGCAACAACAGGTTTTTCGCAACTTGTTTATAATAATGGAACGGATATATACGCCAAACAAGGTGCGATTGTGTTTGTTGACGGAACGGTTCAAAATAATACAGGGATTTTAGAAGTTGAAGAAGTTGGAAACAGCTTTGCCGAGATAATAATTCAGCAGGATTTTATTAATAATGCTACTGCCGGAGGAGACGGATATTACAGAGTACTAGGAAACTGGGTAAACAATAATATCTTTAATGCTGGTACTGGCACAGTCTTTCTCGAAGGTGGAAACCAATTTATAGATGGCTCTGTTTCAACATATTTCAATAATTTGACACTTGATGGCACAGGTTTTAAAACACAAGCAATTGACCAATATTGCACAGGGATATTAGATCTTAAGCATCTCGAGTTGCAAAACGAAAATTATGGTTTTTATATTCAAAACACTAATGTAAATGCTATTGTTAGAACAACTGGCTTTGTTTCTGCCTTGAATGGCGGTTTTTTGTCTCGGAAAACAAATCTGAGTTCAATGTACTTGTTCCCTGTTGGTTCAAGCCTTGGAACAATGCGATACAGACCAGCAGAAATCACTCCTGAAAATGCTTTGGCAAATACTTATACTGTTCGCATGGCAAATGTGCTTGCAACAACCGAAAGCTATGATGTTGACGCTATCCCGTCAGGAATTTGCGAGGTTAATCCAGAATTTTATCATCAAGTTAATCGAACTGCTGGTAGCTCTGCAATCAAATTAAATATTTTTTATAACCAAACTCAAGACGGTGAATGGGATGGACTTGCAAACTGGACAACAACTCCCGATCTTTGGTCCACAATCTTATCGACGGCTATAAATGCTGGAGTTCCGTTTAACGAAGCAATTATTCCTACATGGAACGACTTTAGTGAAATACCATATATTTTATACAGGATTAAGCCCGAAGCTGCAATAATTGACCCAGGCAGCTTATGTTCTAATGACGCCCCAATAAATCTAACAGCAGCAACAACTGGAGGAACATGGTTGGGAGCTGGGGTTTCAAGCACAGGTGTTTTTAATCCAACAACTGCAGGAGCAGGCACACATACCATAACTTATAATGTTGGAACAGGAACATGTGCAGGGACAGATCAAATTGATATTATTGTAAACCCAAGTCCAACTGTTACAATTACCAATCCGGGCGATTTATGCAGTACCGATTTAGCTTTTAATTTAACAGTATCACCAACTGGTGGGATTTGGAGTGGAACAGGATTTACCGATACTGATGCAGGAACATTTAGTCCGGCGGCTGCTGATATTGGAGCAAATAATATTACTTACGAACTTACTGTTTTAGGCTGCACTGGAACAGACAATCTTACAATTAATGTATTCGATAGTCCAGATGCAACAATTACTAATCCTGGAACATTATGTTCTAATGACGCCCCAATAAATCTAACAGCAGCAACAACTGGAGGAACATGGTTGGGAGCTGGGGTTTCAAGCACAGGTGTTTTTAATCCAACAACTGCAGGAGCAGGCACACATACCATAA
>Ga0265295_1006577_pt1 | contig 13982 bp, 13 predicted proteins | sample Munlansysbiofilm_FD_192503 | JGI IMG/M metagenome (GOLD analysis project Ga0265295, IMG submission 192503) | Leachate microbial communities from a municipal landfill in Southern Ontario, Canada - Methane capture system biofilm | ecosystem: Engineered > Solid waste > Landfill > Unclassified ... | reverse complement strand
CGTGGCCTGGGATTTCCAGCTGGACCCGGCGGTTGTAGGCGGCTGCGTGACCAGCGCCCTCGGCCACGGCCGCAAGGCGGCGCAGACCCTGCTGGACCGCCTTGCCGGCAACCAGCCGCCGGCCGTCTACGACGGTTTGCAGGGCGTGACCCGGCAGATGTACAACTTCCCCACGCTTGCGCGGTTCGCCATCCCCCGCTCCACCCTGCCCGCGGACGCCATCCTGCTGCACCGACCCCAGTCCTACTTCGAGCAACACCGCTCGGCCATCCTCACCGGCCTGGGCGCGGTGGCCATCCTCGCGGTGATCATCGTCCTGCTCGTGCTGAACGTGGTCAAGCAGCGCCGGATCAACACGGGCAACCGCGAGATCCTGCAGCTCAACCGCGAGGTGATCGAGACCCAGCTCGAGCTGCTCTCCACCCTGGGCGAGGTGATCGAGTCGCGCTCCCAGGACACTGCCAACCACGTGCGCCGGGTGGCCGCCTACTCTGCCCTGCTCGGCCGCAAATACGGCCTGTCCGAGGAGGATATCCTCCTGCTCGAGGCCGCCTCGCCCATGCACGACGTGGGCAAGATCGGCATCCCCGACGCCATCCTGCACAAGCCCGGCCGCCTGACCCCGGAGGAGTTCGAGGTCATCAAGCGGCACACGGTGATCGGCGAGCGCATTCTCCACACCTCGGACCGCAAGCTCATGGCCAGCGCCCGCACCATTGCCCTGCAGCACCACGAACGGTGGGACGGCACCGGCTATCGCTGTGGCCTCAGAGGCGAGGCGATCAGCCTGCTGGCGCGCATCAGCTCGCTTGCGGACGTGTACGACGCCCTCAGCCTGGGCCGGGTGTACAAGCCGGCCTGGCCGCGGGACAAGGTGCTCGACTTCATCCGCCAGGAACGGGGCGGCATGTTCGACCCGCAGATCGTGGACCTGTTCTTCGCCAACCTGGATGAACTGGAATCGATCAAGGCCCGGCTCTCCGACCCGGTCCGGCAGCCGGCCAGGGATGAGGCCGCCGCGGTCTGCGCAGTGCCCGCGGAGGGTGCCGATCCTGCCGGACACCCGCCAACCCCCGAATGAGCGCCGAACCCGATCCGCCCGCCGGTGAACCGGCCGGCCTCAGCCGCCCGAAAAAAACGATGGCGCGTTGCCGGGCCGCCACTTGATGGTGTGCAGCCCATGCTCGGCCGCTGCACCGGGTCGATGGGCTCGCCGGCGAGCAGTCCGTCCAGCCCCCGGCACAGGTCGCGGTCGAACAGGAAGAGGTCCGGGGTGCAGGCAGCGCGGTAGGCCCGGGCCAAAAATTTCCCCGCGCCTGTTGTTTTTCTCTGTGTTCCTGCTATGATGGCGGACGCGGAAAATGAGCCGCCCACCTTCCTCCCACCGGGTTCAACCATGCACAAAGGACTCTTCCTCGGCCTGAGCACGGCCGATATCGTCTACTACCTGCCCCATCACCCCCTGAACAACCAGAAACTCAAGGCCGAACGGCAGATGTCGTTCGCCGGCGGTCCGGCCACCAACGCGGCCGTGGCCTTTGCCGCCTTCGGCAACCAGGCCACCCTGGTCAGCGGCCTGGGCCGTCATCCGCTGGCGCACGTGCCCAAGATGGACCTCGCCGACCAGCAGGTGCACCTCATCGACTGTTCCGACCAGCCCCGGCGACCGCCGATCCTCGCCTCCATCCTGGTGGACCTGTCCACCGGCGAGCGCAGCGTCGTCTACTCCAACACCGACCTGCGCAAGCTGCGCGGTGACGCGGTCAACGAGAGCCTGCTCGAGGACACGGACATCCTCATGCTGGACGGCTATTTCCTGCCGCAGGCGGTGCAGCTGGCCGGCTGGGCCCGGCCGCTGGAGATCCCGGTGGTGCTGGACGGCGGCAGCTGGAAGGAAGGGTTGGACGAATTGCTGCCGCTGGTCGACTACGCCCTCTGCTCGGACGACTTCTACCCGCCCGGCTGCACGGACAAGAACCAGGTGATCGACTACCTGCGCAGCCGCGGCCTCACCCGCATCGCCATCACCCGGGACGGCAACCCGATCCTCGCCCATGAGGACGGCACCACCGTGGAGGTGCCGGTCATGCCGGTGCAGGCCATGGACACCCTGGGCGCCGGCGACATCCTGCACGGCGCCTTCTGCCACTACATCCTCGAACAGGACTTCCTCCTCAGCCTGGAGCGGGCCGCCGAGGTGGCCAGCCTGTCCTGCACCTCGCTGGGCACGCGCGCCTGGATCGCCCGGGAAAGATTCGCCTGAACCGCACCGGCGCGGCAGCGCCCGCTCACCGCTGGCGGAAGGGGATCTGGCAGTAATCGATTCCCCGGGTGGCCGTGATGCCGTGCTGTGCGAGAAACATCTCCAGTGAATTCATGGAGATGTTGATGTTGGCGGTGGGTCCGAGGTAGAGGTGGTCGAGCACCGGCGGCCGGCCGTCGAGGCTTAAGTTGAATTCGATATAGGGCACGAGCATGGCGTGCCCCTCGCGGAAGAGAATGGGCGCACCGGCCTCGTTGGCGATCACCGGCGAGACGATGCGCCATTCCTTTTCCTCGCGGAACGAGGGGTGCTTGAGGATGGCGGCGATGCGCAGCAGGTCGGTCTCCACCTCCTCGAAGGCGGTGTGGTAGAGGGTTGCCCGCTCCTGGGCCGCCAGCCCGCGGTCCCCGGTCAGGCGCGCGGCATGGGCGACCACCGCGTCGACCACCTGGCGGATGAGTGCGTGCTGCCGGCCCGGCTCGTAGATGCACTTGCCCACCATGAACCGCTGGTGCGCGGCGCAGGCGAGGATGTACTCCGGGCAGAAACCGAGGCTGACGCCCTTGCCCGGCAGGCTGTAGCCGCGCCACTGGCTGAGCAGGTTGCCGTGCGAGCGGAACGAGGCGCCGAACAGCATGTGGCCGCTGGTGATGCGGTGGGCGATCCAGTCCGCGAACTGGCTGAGCAGCTGCGGGTGCGGGTACCCGCCGTCGATGCGCGCGCGCACCTCGGTGTGGATGAGGTCGGCGGTGTGGCGCAGCTCGGCCGAGTCGTTCATGTAGCGCACATCGCTCGCCCACAGCGAGCGACTGCGGACGATGCCCAACAGACCGGTGAAGGTGGTGTAGTGGTAGAGGGTGCCGTGGGGGATGTCGGCGTACAGATCCCGGGTCAACTGCTCTATTTCATTCATCAAGCCTCCTTGGCCCAGCAGCCGTTCACCCGGTCGGCGGCACGCCCAGGGACAGTTCGCTGTTGAGTTTTTCCCCTTCCGGTGGTATAAGCGCCTTTCATTAACTCACCGGAATTGAATCATTTCACCGCCCTCGCGCAGGCCAGGCAGCATCCCTTGCCGGGCCTGCGGGCGGAGGGCGGTTTCCCCTGCGGCAGCGCAGAGCACCGCCTCCGACGCGCGCAGCAACATCCACGTTAAGGATACTCTCCGATGTACAGAAATTTCAAAATAGTGCCCAACATCATCTTCGGCCGCGGCTCTTTCAACCAACTCGGCGACATCCTCAAACCCCGGCGGGTCACGCCCGGGGCGCCCATGGTCTTCGTGCTCGACGACGTGCACCTCGGCCGGGAGCTGGAAGGCCGGCTGCCGCTGGAAAAGGGTGACCTGCTGCTGCCGGTGAGCCTCGTCGACGAGCCCAAGACCAGCTACATCGACCAGCTGGTCGCCCGCATCCGCACGGAGCGTTCGGTGCTGCCGGACGGCATCATCGGCCTGGGCGGGGGCGGCGCCATGGACATCGCCAAGGCCATTTCCCTCCTGCTCACCAACCCCGGGTCAGCCGCCGACTACCAGGGCTGGGACCTGATCAAGAACCCGGCCGTGTACCACGCGGCCGTGCCCACCCTGGCCGGCACCGGCGCGGAGATCTCGCGCACCACCGTGCTCACCGGGCCGGAGAAGAAGCTCGGCATCAACTCCGACTACACCCTCTATGACCAGATCCTGCTCGACCCGGAACTGCTCGTCGGCGTGCCCAGGGACCAGTGGTTCTACACCGGCATGGACTGCTACATCCATGACGTCGAGAGCCTGAACGGCACCTACCTCAACGAGTTCAGCCGCGCCTACGGCGAGAAGTCGCTGGAACTCTGCCGCCAGGTGTTCCTCGAGGACCGGCCGGACAAGGACGACAAGCTGATGATGGCCTCCTATTTCGGCGGCATGAGCATCGCCTACTCCCAGGTGGGGGCCTGCCACGCCCTTTCCTACGGGCTCTCCTTCGTGCTCGGCACCCACCACGGCATCGGCTGCTGCATCACCTTCGACCAGTTGGAGGAGGTGTATCCCGAGGGGGTGCGCGAGTTCCGCGAGATGATGGCCAAACATGACATCCGGCTGCCGCGCGGCCTGACCAAGGACCTGGACGATGCGGCCATGAACACCATGGTCAACGTCGCCCTGGGTTTGGTGCCGCTGTGGGAGAACTGCTTCGGCAAGGACTGGCAGCAGGTCATGACCCGGGAGCGGGCGCTGGAACTGTTCCGCCGGATGTAGCCGCGCCCGGACCGCTCTGCGAGGAGCGGATACGCACACGGCCCCGGTCGTTGCCACCGCCTTGCGGGCGGGGCAGCGGCCGGGGCCGTTTTTGTTCCGCCGAACCGGGACGGGACCGGGCCGGTGGCTCAGATGAAGCGCTGCATGAGCGCCGCGCACACCTGGTCGACGTTGTCCGGGGTGATGGCCAGCCGCTCCACCCGGTGGCGGGCGTGGCTGCGGCGGACCGGATCCTGCAGATCGTCCAGCCGCTGAAACACGCCGGTGCGCCGGCCCACCTGGTAGAGCACCTGCTCGGCCGGATCCAAGGCGAGGAAGCGGCGGATCACCGCGGTCATCCGTTCCCGGTCTTCCGGCAGCCTGCCCTCGATCTCCTCGAACAGGTTGAGGATGTGGTCGCTCACCACCCGGCTGGTGATGCCGGTGAGCGCTTCGAGAAAAAGCAGCAGTTCCTCCGCCACCTCCCGGTCGTTCAGCGGGTCGAAGCGGCCGCGCGCCGCCTCGTCGGCCAGTTCGAGCCCGTCCGGCAGGGCCAGGGTGCGCAGGCGGATGAAGTCCGGATCGATGCGGCTGAGCGCCGCCGCGCTGTCCAGGGCGTGCCGGCGCGACAGCTCCCGGCCGCCGAGGCCGGGCATGTAGTATTCGGAGAGTTCGATGCCGGCCTGTTTCACCTTCTGGCCGGCGCGGACGTGGGTGGCCTGGTCGGCACCCTTGCGCACCCGCTCGAGCACCGCGTCGCAGCCGGATTCGAGGCCGATGTGGATGCGGTTCAGACCCGCCGCGCGCAGCCGGCCAAGGTCCTCGTCAGCGATGCGGGCCAGGGTCTGCGAACGGGCATAGGAGGTGACCCGCGCCACCGTGGGAAACGAGGCGCGCAGGTGGAGGAGGATGGTTTCCAGGTCGCCGGGCGGGATGATCAGGCTGTTCGAATCCTGCAGGAACACCGAGCGGCAGCCCGCCTGCAGCCAGGTGCGGGCCGCGTGTTCGGCGAGCCACTCGCCCTCGTCGGCCATGGACGAATGGGCGGGTGCAGTCGCACCGGAGAGCCGGTCCACGGCCCGGCGGACAGCGTCGATGTCGCGCAGCACGTGGGCCACCGGTCGCCGACTGAACCGCTCGCCCTTGTACAGGCCGCAGAAGGTGCAGCGGTTCCAGGGGCAGTTGCGGGTGACCCGCACCAGCAGGCTGTGACGCTCGCTGGGCGGCCGGATCGGTCCCTGCTCGAAGCCGCGGTAGGGTTCGTCAGCGGCCATGGCGGTCTGCTCCCGGCAGGCGAGGTCGGCAAACGGGTCGCATCCGGGACCTCACCGTCCGGGAGCGGAGGGGGTGGCTGCGGCCCGCTCCTTGGCCGCGACCAGGGCGGTCATCCAGGCCCGGGCCGGGTCGGCCAGGTCGAGGAACTGGCAGCCCATGTAGATGCGGCTGAATCCCGGCCGGGCGAAGATCCAGCGGATCACCATGTCCACCCGCATTTCGCAGACCTGGCCGGTGCGGTAGGCCAGATGCAGCAGGGTCAGATGTCCGCCGACGGCGAAGCCGCCGTCCTCCTCGAGGCTCAGGTGCAGGCCGCCGAGGCTCAGGTCATGCACCGCGGCCGCATGGATAGGGGGTGCGGTCGCCTCGCGGGCAAACCGGCAGCGGAGTTCCTCCAGGCCGTCGAAGTAGACCCGCACATGCTGCCGCCGTTCGCTGTAATCAGTTGCCGTCATGATCTGGTCCGCTACCTTGCGGCGTGTTTGCGCCGTTGTTGTTCCTGGTTGTTCTGCCGGCCTGCCCGCTCAGGACCGTCGAAACGTCCAGAAATCCGGGTGGAGCATGGCAATGAAGGGGATGAGTTCCAACCGTCCCACCACCATGTTGCCGATAAAAATCATCTTGGTCAAGGGCTGCAGGTCAGCAAAGCTGCCCATGGGCCCGATGGAGCCGTAGCCCGGACCGATGTTGCCCAGGGTGGCGGCCGTGCCGACCAGGCCGATGGCCGCGTCGCTCTCGATAAGGGTCACCACCAGGGCGGACAGGGTCATGAGGAAGATATAGAACAGAAGAAAGCCGAGGATCTGGCGCTGCACCTCCCCGGGCACGGAGACCCGGTCGATCTTGATCGGCAGCACGGCCTTGGGGTGGACCACCTGGGCGATCTCCCGCTTGAGGTACTTGAGCCCGAACAGCACCCGCACCACCTTAACGCCGCCGCCGGCCGAGCCGGCGCAGCCGCCGACGAGCATCACGGTGAACAGGATGGTCTGGGCGGGCACGGCCCAGAGGGCGAAATCCACGGAAGAAAAACCGGTGGTGGTCAGGATCGAAATGACCTGGAACAGCCCGTCGCGCAGACCGTCGCCGACAGTCGCCGGGCCGGTGCGCACCAGCGCGAGGCAGAGCGCCAGCGACACGACCACCACGATGACCGCATAGAGCCGCAACTCCTCGTTGTGCAGGAGGGAGCGGTAGCTGCGCTGGAACAGCACCCGGTACTGGAGGGCGAAGTTGCCGCCGGCCAGGAACATGAACAGGGTGATGATCCAGGTGACGGTATCGCTCCGGTACCCCATGATCGACTGCGGGTGCGGCGAGAAGCCGCCGGCCGCCAGGGTGGACAGCGAATTGCACGCCGCATCGAAGAGTGGCATGCCGGCCAGGCAGAGCAAACCGGTCTCGGCCAGGGTGAGCAGCACGTACACCGTCCACAGGGCCTTGGCGGTGTGGGTGATGCGCGGGGTCACCTTCTCCTCGGTGGGCCCGGGCGCCTCGGCGAAGAACATCTGCCGGCCGGCCACCGCGAACTGAGGCAGGACGGCGACGAACAGGACGATGATGCCCATGCCGCCCAGCCACTGGCTGAGGCTCCGCCAGAAGAAGAAGGCCTTGGGGTAGGGCCCGAAATCCTTGAGAATGGTCGCCCCGGTGGTGGTGAAGCCGGAGATCGACTCGAAATAGGCGTCGAGCGGGTGGAGGCCGAAAAAGAGGTAGGGGATGGCGCCGACAAGACCGGTGACCACCCAGGCGAGGCAGACGATAAACATGCCCTCGCCTCGCCGGAGGCTGTCGAAATCACTGGAAAAGCCGCCGCGCCAGCGCAGCAGGGTGCCCAGCCCGGCCGAAACCGCCGCGGCCACCACAAAGGGATGGATGGCGGTGAACTCCATGGCCAGCAGGGCCACGGCCACCGGCGCGAGCATAATCAGGCCGAGCGCCACCAGGATGAGGCCAAGGGCATTGCCGATGATGGCGGTCTTCATCGGGTGAAGGCCTTCTTGATGGCCTCGGCGTCCCTGGCCATGGTGAAGATGATCAGCTGGTCGCCGGCCTCGAGCGGCGTATCGCCGTGGGGAAAGATGACGTTGCGGCCCCGCTTGACCAGGCCGATGATCGCCCGCGCCGGCAGCACGAAGTCGCGCACGAGCACGGTGGCGAAATCCTCCGGCAGGTTCACCCGCAGCACCTCGCCCTGACCGCCCTCGACCAGGGCGAGGATATTCACGTCTTTCGCCTGCAGCCGGTTGAGCAGCTCGCGCATGGCCGAGTCACGGGGCGAAACGACCACGTCGATGCCGACCCGCTCAAACAGCATGGAGTTGCGCAGGTTGCCGACGCGGGTGATGATCCGCTTGCAGCCGAGCTGCTTGACCAGGAGTGAACAGAGCAGGTTCTTCTCATCGTTGTTGGTGACGCACACGGTCACGTCGCTCTCGCCGATGGCCTCGCCCTCGAGCAGTTCCAGGTCGGTGCCGTCCCCGTGCAGGATGAGGCTCTGCTTGAGGGTGTCCGCCAGGAAGGCGCAGCGCTTGCGGTCGTGCTCGATCAGCTTCACCCGGATATCGGCCTCTTCCAGCTGCTGGGCGAGCATGGAGCCGACGCTGCCGCCGCCGATCACCGCCGCTGTCCGGATCTTGTTGACATTCCGGAAAAAACTGGCGGCCAGCAGATCCAGTGCCGGCCCGGTGCCCATGAACACGACCTTGTCATCGGTCTCGATGGTGGTCGAGCCGTTGGGGATGAACAGGTTGTGGTTGCGGGTGATGCCGACGATGAGGACGTTGTCCGGAAAGGAGCAGTCCATGATGCGCTGGCCGCGGATGATCGAGTTCTCCTTGATGCGGTACTCGAACAGCTTGGCCTTGCCGCGGACGAAGTACTCGACATCGATGGCGTCGGGCACGGAGATGATGCGGAAGATGTCCTGGGTGAGCAGCTGTTCCGGCCAGATGATGGTGTCGATGTCGTAGCGGGTCTGGTAGCGGTTCTGCGCACCGGCACCCAGGTTGCGGTACAGCTCCATCCGGCGGACAAAGCAGATGGTCTCCACTTCCCTGATTTTCTTGGCGGTCCAGCAGGCGACGATGTTGGATTCGTCCACCGCCGAGCAGGCGATGAACAGGTCGGCGGTGGCGACGCTGGCCGCCTCGAGCACGAGCACATCCGCGCCGCTGCCGGCAACAAAGCTGATGTCGAGGTTGTTGAACTTGTCCGGCAGCCGGTCGGAGTCGTCGATGACCGTGATGTTGTGTTTCTGGCAGAGGTGGGAGGCCACCATGTAACCGGTGTCGGTGGCGCCGTAGATGAGAATGTTCATGCACCCTCGCGGGAAAAAGGCGGTCCAGGCGGCGCCCGGTGGTGGCCATGGCGCAGGGACGAGTGCGGACGGTTCGCCCGGGTTCGGCCGAACGGTCCGCGGCAAAAATTCCGGCCCTGCGGCAGGCGGCCATTATGCCCCGGATGCGGACATTTTGCGAGCAAATCGTTGCCGCCCGGCAGGCCTGCGGGACAAGGGCCGACAAGATGGAACCGGCAGGGGGGCGCTGCAAAAAGGGGTTGAAAAAATCCGCTTCGGACTGATAGTAGTCCTTGGTACATCGCTCCGGTCCCAGGCTCGCCGCACGCGCGGACCAGCGACCGGCCCCCCCGCGCCCGGCACGGCCGCTGCGGCGCACAACCCGGCAGAACCCATGCAGTCGTTTCCTATCACCGAGGCCGCCGTGGCCACCATCGTCACCCGCGACCCGCTTCCCGGGGTGCTGGTGCTCAAGCGTCGAGCCAACCCGCGGGACCCCTGGTCCGGCCACTACTCCTTCCCCGGCGGCCGCCGCGACCGGGACGACGGTTCCCTGCTGGACACCTGCCTGCGCGAAACCTTTGAAGAATGCGGCATCACCCTGTCCACCCGCCACCTGGTCAAACGCTACCCGGTACGCCGGGCCGGTAACGCCCTCGACCGGCCGGTACCGGTCACCACCTTCCTGTTCGAGCTGCCCGAACAGCCGCATATACGGCTGCAGACCACGGAGATCAGCTGCCACGAGTGGCTCGACCTTGACTACATCGCCGACCGGGACAACATCATCCGGCGGCCCATGAGCCCGCGCTGCCCGGATGTGCTCTTCCCCTGCCTGCCGGCCACCGACGGATTTGTCTGGGGCTTCACCTACGAGACCCTGATGATGGTCATCGCCGACCGCTACGAGGCCCTGCCCGGGGCCACCGCCACGGCGCCGCGCTGGTAACCGAAAAACAAAGAGTTCTTGACTTTTACCGCCCGGGTCGGTATCACTAGCGGCGGATTTGCGGGGGTTCACCAACAGGCCGGAATATTGCGCTCTTCCGGCTCAAACCGCCCGCCCCGGCCGGGATGCTTCTGTCCCGGCTTCTGTCTTGTGCGTGTTCCACCTTCCTCAGAGAGGAAGGTTTTACCGTGTTTGGCAGGTTGCCAGATTTTTTTTGGCCGTCTAACCGTTCAGGATCAACAACAAGGAGAAAATGGAATGAAAGCACCCGTACGTGTGGCAGTCACAGGCGCTGCCGGCCAGATCAGCTACTCCCTCATCTTCCGCATCGCCAGCGGCAGCATGCTCGGCCCGGACCAGCCGGTCATCCTGCAGCTGCTCGAGATTCCGCCGGCCATGGGCGCCCTGCAGGGCGTGCTGATGGAACTCAACGACTGCGCCTTCCCGCTGGTTGCCGGCGTCATCGCCACCGATGACCCGAACGTTGCCTTCAAGGATGTGGACTTCGCCCTGCTGGTCGGTTCCCGGCCGCGCGGTCCGGGCATGGAGCGCTCCGATCTGCTCGACGCCAACGGCGCCATCTTCACCGTCCAGGGCAAGGCCCTGAGCGACAACGCCAAGCCTTCCTGCCGCGTGCTCGTGGTCGGCAACCCGGCCAACACCAACGCCCTCATCTGCCTGAAGAACGCCCCGAAACTCAATCCGCGCAACGTCACTGCGATGATGCGTCTGGACCACAACCGGGCCATGAGCCAGATCGCCGAGAAGACCGGCACCCACTCCACCAAGGTCGAGAAGGTCGTTGCTTGGGGTAACCATTCCTCCACCCAGTATCCGGACATCAGCTACGCCACCGCCGATGGCAAGCCGGTCAAGTCCCTGGTTACCGACGAGTGGAACAAAAACGAGTTCATCCCGGTCGTGCAGCAGCGCGGCGCCGCCATCATCAAGGCTCGCGGCGCTTCCTCCGCCGCCTCCGCCGCCTCCTCCGCCGTGGACCATATGCGCGACTGGACCCTGGGCAGCGGTGGCAAGTGGGTGAGCATGAGCATCTACAGCAAGGGCAACCCCTACGGCGTGGACGAGGACCTGATCTTCTCCTTCCCGATCGTTTGCGAAGGCGGCGACTGGAAGATCGTCGAGGGTCTGGAGATCAGCGACTTCAGCCGCGAGATGATCAAGAAGACCGAGGCCGAACTGCAGAGCGAGCGCGACGCGGTGGTCAAGCACTTCAAGAAATAAGCTTTCCTTTTCAGCAGTTACCGGGGGTGCTCGACGAGCACCCCCTTTTTTTTTACTGCATCCTTGCCCGTTTCGGGCGCAAACCTGCTATAGTCGATCAGGCTTGACCCTTGTCGAAAAAATCGGGAGGAACGCGTGGAATCCATAACGGCCCAGGAGATTCGGGATACGATGCTGACGGGACGGACCATCGAGGCGCGGGCCATGCTCATCGGCGCCGGCGACACGATTTCCGTCGAGGAACGAAGCGGCCTGGCCCAGGAACTGCTTCGCCTGCAGACCGAAATCGAACGGCTGCTGGCCAGCGCCGAGGCGCTGGAAAAAGAGGGACGCATCGAGGAGGCCAGGGAGGCCTGCCAGGAGGCCCGGCAGCTGTCCTCGGATTTCCCCGGCATCGATGAGGAACTCAAGCGGCTGGACGAATCCCAACAGTTGGCCCGGGCCGTTCAGCACCGCAACCAGCGGACGCGGCAGACCGCACCGGAGCAGACCGCGGCGGTCGACTGGCAACAGCGGCTCCGCCCCCTGGTTCCGGCGATGGCGGCCGCGCTCAGCGTCCTTGTCCTGGGATTCCTGCTGCTGCGTGGCAACGGGCCGACCGTGGAGCAGCCGCCGAAAGAGGCGCCAACCGCCCAAGAAACGACGACCACTGAACAACCGGCCCCGCCGATGGCCCCCGAACCTGACCGAGGGACCACGGCCACGCCGGCCACCGCACCTATCCCGCCAGCGACACCCGATACGGCCGCGGGCGACGACGCGACACCTGCCGAGGCCATCGTGTACACGGTCCGACCGGGCGACTCGCTGAGCATCATCGCCACCCGTGAGCTGTGCCGCCAGCCGGCCTGGGAAGAGATCTACGAGCGGAACCGGGACGTGCTCGCCGACCCGACCAAATTGCAGCCGGGCATGCAGCTGCGCCTGGACGGGATCGAGAACCGCTGCGCCCGGCCCAACTGATTCCACCTGATCCGCTCACAGAAAGGGCGGCGGCGAAAGGAAGGCCAGCCGCTCACCGGTGGCCGGGTGCATAAACTGCAGCGCGGCGCTGTGCAGCAGGAGCCGGTCGCCCGGGCGGCCGTGGCCGTAAAGGCTGTCACCGACGATCGGGCAGCCCAGGCCGAGAGGATGGGCCGCATGCAGGCGCAGCTGATGGGTCCGGCCGGTGAGCGGTTCGAACCGGACCAGGGGCCGGCCGTGACGCTCGCCGATCCGTTGCCAGCGGGTGACGCCTTCTTTCCCGCCCTCCGGGTCGTACACCTGGCGCGGCCGGTCGTCCGGATCCAGCCGGAAGGCCAGACGAATCTCTCCCCCCTCCCCGTCCACCCGCCCGTCGAGCAGGGCCACATATTCCTTGGCCACCTGGCGCCGGGCGAACTGCGCCGACAGGTGGCGATGGACCGGTGCGGTCAGCGCCAGGACCATCAGCCCGGAGGTGGCCATGTCCAAGCGGTGCACCGCCGGCTGGGCCAGGCACCAGGGCAGCAGGCTGCGCAGCCGGCTGACCACCGAGTCCTGTTTGTCCGGCCCGCGCCCGGGCACCGACAGCAGGCCGCCGGGCTTGTCGATCACCGCGCACCAGCCGTCCAGGTGGACCACCCGCAGGCCGCCGCTCATCCCCCCTCCGCCCCGCAGAGCAGGAAACCGAGAATCGGCTGGCATTTGGCCGCGCAGCCCGGATAACCGACCCCGTGCATCCGCGCGGCCGAGGCGCCGCCGGCCCCCCAGAAAAATTCAGCCAGGCTTTCCGGAACCAGCCCGTTTGTGGCCGCGTGGTGGAGCAGCTTCGGCCCGCAGCAGTCCCCGGTGCCGGACGGCGGCCGGCCCGGGCCGAGAAAGGCCTGGACGAGCGGCAGCCGCTCGCCGCGAACATTGACCAGCTGGTAGAGGTCGTGCAGTCGATGCATCAGCTCGCGGCTCAAGGCCCGGCGGCGGCGCACCAGGTCGCGGCGACTCGCCGACCCTGCCGGCGTGCGGGCAATGACCGCTCCCAGCCGCTTGATCTCCGGGTCCGCCGCACAGGCCAGGGCATCGAAGAGCGCCGCATCCTGCACCGGCCCGACCCAGCCCGGTACCTGCCAGCGGCCGCCGTACTGGCCGGAAAAGGCGCGCAACACAACCCGCCGGCCGCGCCGGTCGCGGCAGCAGAGCACCCCGAACATCTTGCCGCCGCCCGGGGCGAACAGCGGCCCGGTGGCGCAGCCGGGATCGGCGTCGCTCGCGGCCACCTCCAGGTCGATGCGGCCGCTCTGCGCCAACTGCGCCATGAGGCGCGCACACTCCACCCAGGCCTGGTCCGACGGCAACAGGTGGACGCGGCCGCAGCGCCGGCACCAGCCGCCACTCGGCGGCGGCGCGCACCGCAGCCGATCGTTCGGGACGAACAGGGCAACGGCAGGGGCCATGACTACCGGCGAAACAGCCAGAAGAGCAGGGACAGCACCAGGCTGACGAGAATCGAACTGGTCAGCGGGAAGGAGAAGCGGAAGTTCTCGCGGACGATGACGATGTCGCCCGGCAGGCGGCCAAGCGGCAGCTGGCGCAGCCAGGGCCAGCAGAGGCCGACGACGAGGCAGCCCAGGCCGATGAGGATCAGGGTCCGGTTCATACGGTACCTCCCGTGTTCCGATCCTGGCTGAGCAGCACCCCGAAGAAGACCAGGGCGCAGGCGCACAGCTGCCAGGGGGTCATGCGCTCGCCCAGGATGAGAAAGCCGAGCAGGATGGAAAAGACCGGGATC
>Ga0265295_1006576_pt1 | contig 13982 bp, 11 predicted proteins | sample Munlansysbiofilm_FD_192503 | JGI IMG/M metagenome (GOLD analysis project Ga0265295, IMG submission 192503) | Leachate microbial communities from a municipal landfill in Southern Ontario, Canada - Methane capture system biofilm | ecosystem: Engineered > Solid waste > Landfill > Unclassified ... | reverse complement strand
TTGTCGCGGACCTGCGCGCCAAGGCGGACGTGCGCATCACCAACCCCGCAGCTCTGGAAAACTAGACCCGGATCGACGCTCTGAAAACACAAAGCCCGTCTCGAAAGAGGCGGGCTTTTTCGCGTCTACGCATGGGGTCGCAGGCGGCGGGGGCTAGATCGTTATCCATTCCACTTCCGGAACCTGTCCCGCGCCAAGATGTAACCGGGCCATGCCCCCAGGTCCTGAACGGGGCCAGAACAGGGAGCCGGGGTTGAGCAACCAGATGTCGTCTGCGGACTTACGCCAGTCCCTTATGTGCGTGTGCCCATAACAGACGATATCCACGTCGCTGAACCTGGAGGCCACGGCCTCACCCACTCGGGAGCGCGGCCCCCAGCCATGGCCCATGCCCAGGCGAAAGCCTTCCAGCTCCAGTTCCCGCAGAATGGGTTGGGCGCCGCTCACAAACGGCGGGTCGCAGTTACCCTGCACCGAAAGAAAACGCGGGTGCGAGTTCAAAAAGGACCACGTGTCCTCGCCGACATGGTCCCCGCAATGCAGCAGGACATCGGCATCACGGCAATACCGATCAAAGACCGCAGCGAGCAGGGCATCCGGCTGATCCAGATGCGTGTCGGACATGACCGCTACAATCATGAGGCCCTCTTGGACGCCAAAGGCTGGATCACGAATTCGCATTCGATCCAGAGAGGCTCGCCGGGGCCGGCGAACCCGCCGTAGGTGGATTTGAGGGTGGACAGAAAAGTCAGCAGAAAGGCCTGGAACTCTTCATCGCCGGAAACGCGGTTGACCACAAACTCGCCGATGCGACCGTTTTCCATGACGCTCAGGCTGACCAGGGCATAGCCGGTGCTGTCCGGAGACATCCTTTCCCACAGCCTGCGGATGGCGCGCTGTACGTCGCGCGCACGCCGAAGGTCCGCTTCGCTTCGTGGCTTCGAGACACGCTTGCCAATGTCCGGCCCGGGCCTGACGTCCACGGAGATATGCAGCGGCAGGGCAGCCTGGCCCGAAACGTCCTGGGCTGCCCGTTCCCGGAAGATGCGCTCGCGATACATGTTGATGGTGTCGAGGCTCAGTTCAAGCACGTTTGGCAGGCCATAGAGAGGCCCGAACAGAACAAGCCAGACGGGAACGGCATGCAGGCACAGGGCCAGAAAGAAACTCAGCGCCACCCTCCCAAACCGGGATCTGTTTGCCTCTGACTCTGTCATGATCCGCTAGGGGCGGGGCTTGCCGTTCCCCTTGCGCCACCAGGACTCGTCCGGCTTCACAAACCACCAGTCGGACTGATCCGCGGTCTGTATGGCGCGGGCAAGCTCCAGGGCCGGGTCCGTTTTGAGACGCAACACCGCATGTTCAAGCCATTTGGCCGCATAGGGATTGCCAAGATCCTGCTCTTCCTTGAGGTTGGCGATGAAATCGAGCTGGTCGGCATCCTGGGCCAGCCGGGATTCCATGGTCTCCCCGGCTTCAAGCTCGTGCCACAAGGCCAGCGCTTCTTCCCTCATGCCCGTGCCCTCCAGGGCGTGCGTGATGGCCAGGACAGGATTGCTCGTATTGTAGATGCGGTTCACGTAGTTGAAATCACCGATGCGCGCCTCGTGCACATCGTGGAAAAGGCACAGAAATACGGTCCTGGCCACGTCCGCGCCAGCTCTGCGGGCCAGAATGTAACCAATCATGGCCGTACGGAACGAATGCTCGGCCACGTTCTCGGCCCCCGAACCCAGAAACTGGTATCCGGTGCGCGGCGTCTTGCGCAGCATGCCAAGCTCAAAAACAAAATCGGCCAGACGCCGCCAGGTTCGGTCCGTCACGGCCTGCGCTTCAGGTTCGGTATTCAGCATTGATCTTAATGTACTCCTCGGTGAAATCGGAAGCCATGAGCGTCAGCTCGGCCTCTCCGGCGAAAAGCTCCAGGTCGATGTCCACCATGTCCCGGCGCAGGGCCGAAGCCAAAAGGCTGTCCCAATCGGCCTGAACCGGCGTTCCCTGACGGAAAATGGTCATGCCCGCGATGCGCACGACCACGTCCTCGGGCGTGAACGCCGCGCCGCTGCGTCCCAGGGCGGCCACAATACGCCCCCAGTTGGGGTCGCGGCCGTACAGGGCGGTCTTGACCAGCGGCGAATTACCCACGGCCCTGGCAGCCAGCTGCGCATCGGCCATGCTGGCCGCGCCGCGCACGTTGATGCGCATGACTTTGGTGCCGCCCTCGGCGTCCTGCACGATCATGTAGGCCAGATCCTGACAGATTTCGAGCAGGGCCTCTTCAAGAAGATTAAGGTCCGCCCCCTGCGCCTGACAGGCGGTTCCGTTGGCCAGGGCCAGGACGCAGTCGTTGGTGCTGGTATCGCCGTCCACCGTGATGGCGTTGAAGCTCTTGTCCACGCACCGGACCAGGGCGGCCTGCCACCACTCCTGTTCGACGCCTGCGTCGCACAGAATAAAACCGAGCATGGTGGCCATGTTCGGACAGATCATGCCCGCGCCCTTGCAAAAACCAGCCAGCCGGACAGTGCCAGTAGAAAGCAGGGCCTCGCGCGCGGCCAGCTTGGGAAAGGTGTCCGTGGTCATGATGGCCCGGGCCATGTCGACCAGGCCCACTCGCCCGAGATTTTCGCGCAGAAGGGGAATCGCCTTCTCCCACAGGTCCATTTTGAGCTGATCGCCAATGACACCGGTGGAGGCAGGCAGGATGGAGGACAGCTTTAAGCCGAGGCTGGAGAGCATTTCAAGGGTGGCCCGGCAGTTCTCAATTCCCTGCTGGCCCGTGCAGGCATTGGCTTGGCCCGAGTTGACCACTATGGCGCGGATGCCAGAAGCCCCTTTTTCAAGATTTTCCCTGGCCACAAGAACCGGAGCGGCCTGAAAGCGGTTCGTCGTGAATACCCCGGCGGCAACGGCCGGAACCGTGCTGACCAAAAGCCCCAGATCAGACCGCCCAGGGCGCTTGAAACCGCACTGCGCAGTGGAAAATTGAAAACCGGAAGGGATGGTCATAGGTCCTCCAGATACGAACATGTCCGCCCCAGGCGCACGGCACAGTGCTTCCTGACAGGGGTAAAAATCTTTGTCAAATCGGGCGCTAGCGACTGCGCTCGAAATAATCGTCGGACAACTGGCAGCAATTGGGCGCGCCCTTGGCCAGTTCGGCCAGGGTGATGGTGTCCAGCTCGCGCAGCATGGCGTCCGTGGCCCGCTGCCAGGCCGCCCTGGTCAGGCAGACTTCCGTCCGCTGACACAATTCGGGATCTGTCAGGCAGGCGGAAAGCTCCACGGAACCTTCCATAATGCGCACGATGTCCCCAAGGGTGATCTTCTCCGCCGACCTGCTGAGCTGATGCCCACCCGAAGCGCCGCGCTTGCTCGTGACCATTCCGGCATGCTTCAGGGGCTTGATGATTTGCTCGATGAACGGCACGGTGATGCCCGTGCGCTCGGAAATGTCATTGACGCGGTGGGGCACGCCCTCGTTGTGCAGAGCCAGGTCAAGCAGGATTCTGGACGCATATCGGGATTTCGCTGAAAGCTTCATAATTATCTCGAATGATTGAAATTTATTTTAAATACACGCTGCAGCCGAAAATGCGTCAACATCCAGCGCAAAGTCCGTCCCCAAAGAACATCGCGCGCATCGATTCGGCGGCATGGTTTACAGTTCCCTACATGGTCCAAGGCCGTACCGCAATATTGCACCATTTCGGCAGCCGGAGTACCTAGGCTTACAAGCATGAAGCACCTGCAAAACACACCCCTCAAGAACTATTGCACCTTCCGCATCGGGGGCGTGGCCAAAAACATTTTCTTTCCTGTCAGCCCGCAGGAAATGGCTGAAATCGTAGGCGAATACCGCGCGCAGAACGCTCCCTTCTGGATTCACGGCGGCGGGGCCAACACTCTTTTCCCGGACGGCGAAATCCTTTTGCCCATCATCTCCACCAGCGAAATGACCGCCAGCTCTCGCGACGGCTGCACGGTGCGGGCGCAGGCCGGAAAGACCATGGACGCCTGGGTGCTGGAGTGCCTGCGCGAGGGGCTGGGCGGAGTGGAATGCCTCTCTGGCATTCCCGGAACCCTGGGCGGGGCCTTGTTCATGAACGCCGGAGCCTATGGACACGAAATCTCGGACCATCTCGTCAGCGTCACGGTCCTGACCCTGGATGGACGCATCGAGGATATTCACAAAGAGGAATGCGGATTCGGCTATCGCCAGGCCCTGGCCTTGCGTGAAACGGTCGTCCTGGCCGGAACCTGGAGTCTGCCCCAAACCGATCCAGAGCCCCTCTTGGCCAAACGCAAGGAAATCCTGGCCCGGCGCAAGGAAAAGCAGCCCCTTGAATTTCCCTCCGCAGGCAGCGTCTTCAAGCGCCCCCAGGGCGCCTACGCGTCCCAGCTCATCGACCAGGCCGGTCTCAAAGGGCTGCGCGTCGGCGGCGCGCAGGTGTCGGAAAAACACGCCGGATTCATCGTCAACGTCGACAACGCCACATGCCGGGACGTGCTCGAACTGGTGGAAATCTGCCGCCAAACCATACGCGAGCGCTTCGGCTACGAGCTTGAACTCGAGCAGCGCCTCTGCCCCGTCTGCCCCGACCACAAATAAGCCAGGAGAGTCCCATGCCCAAGGCCGTGCAATCCGACATCACCATCGCCCAGAAAGCCAAGATGCACCATATCCGTGACATCGCGGCCAAACTCGGTCTTGGGGACGACCAGTTCGAGCCCTACGGCAAGCACAAGGCCAAGCTCCCGCTGGCCCTGGCTGAAAAGGACCAGTGCAAGTACGGCAAACTCATCCTGGTCTCGGCCATCACGCCCACGCCGGCCGGAGAAGGCAAGACCACGGTTTCCATCGGCCTCAACGACGGCCTCAACCGCATCGGCAAAAAATCCATGGTCGTGCTGCGCGAACCGTCGCTCGGCCCGGTCTTCGGCATCAAGGGCGGCGCCACGGGCGGTGGCTATTCACAGCTTCTGCCCATGGAGGACATCAACCTGCATTTCACCGGCGACTTCGCGGCCATCGAAAAGGCCAACAACCTGCTGGCCGCCCTCATCGACAACAACCTGCAGAGCAAGAACCGCTCCCTCAATCTCGACGGTCGCACCGTGGCCTGGAAAAGGGTCATGGACATGAATGACCGGTCGCTTCGGCGCATGGTCTGCGGCCTGGGCGGCCTGTCCCACGGCGTGCCCAGGGAAACGGGCTTCGACATCACGGCCGCCTCGGAAATCATGGCCATCCTCTGCCTGGCCGACGATCTGCCAGACCTCAAACGCCGCCTGGGCGACATCTTTCTGGGCTTCACCTTTGCCCGCGAGCCCATCCATGCCCGGGACTTAAGCGCCCAAGGAGCCATGGCAGCCCTCTTGAAGGACGCCATTAAGCCCAATCTGATCCAGTCCCTGGAGGGCAACCCCGCCATCATGCACGGCGGCCCCTTCGCCAACATCGCCCAGGGCACCAACACGGTCATCGCCACCCGCACGGGGCTGTGCCTGTCCGATTACGTGGTCACGGAAGCGGGTTTCGGCTTTGACCTTGGCGGGGAAAAATTCCTGGACATCAAATGTCAATCCGCGGGCTTCGACCCCTGCGCAGTGGTTCTGGTAGCCACGGTACGGGCGCTCAAATACCACGGCGGGGTGGAGCTTGCGCACCTGGCCGTGCCCAACACCAAAGCCCTGGCCAGGGGCCTTGAAAACCTGACCAAACAGATCGAGAACGTGCGGCTCTTTCATCTTACACCCATCGTGGCCATCAACCGCTTCGCCACGGACACCGACGAGGAGCACCAGGTCATCCTCGACCATTGCCAGTTCATGGGCGTGCAGGCGGCCGTGATGGAAGCCTGGGAAAAAGGCGGGGAAGGGGCCGAGGAGCTGGCCGAACTGGTCGCCGCCACGGCGGACCAGTGCAACGCCCACTACAAGCCGCTTTACGACTGGAAGCAGAGCGTGCGTGAAAAAATCGAAATCATCGCCACCCGGGTCTATGGGGCGGCTTCCGTGGAATACGCCCCCGGCGCGCTCAAGGATCTGGAAAAAGTGAGGCAGCTTGGCCTTGAGGAACTGCCCGTGTGCATCGCCAAGACGCAGAGTTCGCTCTCGGATCAGCCGGGCCTGCGCGGTCGTCCGCGCGATTTCGTGGCCACGGTGCGCGAAATCGAAATCGCCTCCGGGGCAGGGTTTCTGGTGCCCATCACCGGCAACATGATGCGCATGCCCGGCCTGCCGGAAGTGCCTTCGGCGGAAAAAATCGACATCGATGAAAAGGGCGTGATCAGCGGGCTGTTCTAGACCGCAAAAAAAAAAACGAGCCCACGCCGGACAAAGGAGTGGGCTCGTCGATGCGAGTCAAAGCAGAGGCCAAAATCAGGACACCTTGCCCCCGTTGGCAACTTCCGAACTCGGGCCCAACAGGGCCAGGCCCCCTTCCTTCTTCACCGCCAGGACCATGCCCTGGGAAACCATGCCGCGCAGCTTGCGCGGCTTCAGGTTGAAGACCACGACCACCTGCCTGCCCACCAACTCCTCCGGCCTGAAGAACTCCGCGATACCGGCCACGACCTGCCTGGGGCTGTCCTCACCCGCATCCACCTTGAGCACGAGCAGCCTGTCCGCCTCGGGATGCGGCGTCGCTTCGAGCACCGTGCCCACGCGCAGATCGACCTTGGCGAAATCCTCGAATTCGATGCAGTCCGGGCAGGCCATGTCGATCTTGGCTGCGGGCGCCTTTTCGGGTTTCGCCTTCTTGGTCTCGGCGGCCTTTTCCTCCTTGGGCGCCAGATCCTGGCGGGGAAAAAGGTTGGAACGTTCCGCCACGGGAGTTCCCGGAGCAAGGCCGAACCAGGACGAGGTCTCGGCCTCCAGGTCCACGCTCCCCACATCGAATTTCATGCCGAGTTGGATCATCATGGTCTCGCTGGTGGACGGCATGACGGGCCACAGATGGACGGCCACCTTGCGCATGCCTTCAAGGATGACGTAGATGACCGTGCCCAGCCTGCTCAAGTCCTTGTTTTTGTACAGGGTCCAGGGCGCCGATGAGTCGATGTACTTGTTCAGATGCCGGACCAGCTCCCACAGGGACTTAAGCGCCCTGGAAAACTGGAAGTGTTCGAACTGGCTCTGGAAGTTGGCCATGGCGTTGTGCCCGATCTCAAGCACTTCGCGATCCAGATCCTGAAGCTCGCCGCACTCGGGAACCACTCCGCCGAAATACTTGTGGGTCATGGACAGGCTGCGCGAAAAAAGGTTGCCCAGGTCGTTGGCCAGGTCGGCATTGAAACGCCCCACCAAGGCGTCCTCGCTGAAGGAGGAATCCTGGCCGAAGCTCATTTCCGAAAGCAGAAAATAGCGAAAAGCGCTCAGGCCATATTTCTGGGCCATGTCCAGCGGCGCGACCACGTTGCCGATGCTCTTGGACATCTTGGTCTCGTTCACCGTCCAGTAACCGTGTACGCGCAGCCCCTTGTACAGAGGAATCCCGGCCGACATGAGCATGGTCGGCCAGAAGATGGCGTGGGGCTTCAAGATATCCTTGGCCACCAGGTGGTGGGCCCCGGACCAGTATTTGCGGAAATCCTCGCCGTCGGGATAGCCGAGCGCCGAAATGTAGTTGATGAGCGCGTCAAACCACACATAGGTCACGAAATCGGAGTCAAAGGGCAGCTCAATGCCCCAGGTCAGGCGCGTTTTGGGACGGGAAATGCACAAATCGCCCAGGTCTTCCTTGAGCATGGACAGGACTTCGTTGCGATAGCGCTCGGGCTGGATGAAATCCGGATTAGCCTCGATATGCTCGCGCAGCGGCTCCAGATACTTGCTCATGCGGAAAAAATAGTTCTTTTCCTTGATGAAGGTCGGCACGGTCTGGTGATCCGGACATTTGCCGTCCACGAGTTCCTTTTCCGTGTAAAAACGCTCGCATCCGAAGCAGTAATGCCCGCCGTACTCGTCGAAATAGATGTCGCCCTTGTCGAACACGGTCTGCAACACGTTGCGCACGCAGGCCTTGTGGCGCAGGTCCGTGGTCCGGATGAACTGGTCGTTGGCCACTTCGAGCACCGGCCAAAGATCCTTGAACAACTGGCTGATGGTGTCGGAATAGGTCTTGGGGTCCTGGCCATTGGCTTCGGCGGCCTGCACGATCTTGTCGCCATGCTCGTCGGTGCCGGTCAGAAAAAAGGTTGCATCGCCCTTGAGCCGGTGAAAACGGCTCACGCTGTCGGCGACGATGGTCGTATATCCGTGCCCGAGATGAGGCCGGGCGTTCACGTAATAGATGGGTGTGGATATGAAAAACGGTTTCAAAGCGGTACTCCTTGTCTACCGGAAATTAGTTCTGCTCAGGCGGCTTGGGGGACTGGTCCCTGCGTCCGGGACCGGATTTGCGGCGCTTGTCCTTCGGCCGGTATTCCTTGCGCTCCCGCTGCGGACCGGAACCTTCCGGCCTGCTCTCGGGACGTTCCTCCCCTGCCGGGGCGGTCTCTTCCCCCTGGGGACGGGAAGGCCCCCGGTCGGGACGATCGGGGCGGCCAGGACGGGCGGATCGCTCCGCGCGGTCAGGTCGGCCTGCCTGCTCGGGACGGTCTGTACGCCTGGAATTGTCGGGACGGTCCGAACGTTCAGCGCGGTCAGGGCGTTCAGCGCGGTCGGTGCGGTCAGGCCGGGAGCCCTGGGCCCCTCCCGGACGTGGGCGCTGCTCCTTGCGTCCGGGCTTGGGACGGCGATCCTGCCGTGGGGGGCCGCCCCTGACTTCCGGATCCATCAGTGCGGCCAGTTCGGCCGGGACGTCTTCCGAAGCCTCGTCGCGGGTCGTTACGCGAGTTTGGTCCGGAAGCACCATTTCCGCCCAATCGGCCAGAGAATAATCCAGTTCATCCCCGGCCTCGTTCAAAACGCTGACCGAGTCGCGAAACATATTGGCCCGCAAGGTTTTCATGGGGCCCTGGGTAGTCATGTAGCGACGGCCCAACTTGGGGGCGCGGCGCTGAAAGTCCGCATAACTATCCTTTTCATAGGCCAAGCAGCACAGCAATCGGCCGCATACGCCTGAAATCTTGGCCGGGTTCAAAAAAAGATTCTGGTCCTTGGCCATCTTGATGGTCACGGGCTCGAAACGACGCAAATAGCGGCGGCAGCAGCACATCTGCCCACAGTTGCCGAGCGCGCCGATCATCTGGGTCTCGTGGCGCACGCCGATCTGCCTGAGTTCGATGCGCGTGCGGTAATTGCGCACCAGATCCTTGACCAGTTCCCGGAAATCGACCCGGCCCGGCGCGGTGAAATAGAAAATCATCTTGCTCTTGTCGAAATAGATCTCGACATCCACAAGCTTCATGTCCAGATGCATCCGCGCCATGGATTTCTGGCAGTATTTGCGGGCATCCTTGGCCAGTTCTTCGTTTTCCCGGCCAATCTCCACGTCCTCGGCCGTGGCCGGGCGATAGATCGGCTTGACCGTCTCGGGATCGAGGCCTTCGGGCAAATCGTCGCGCAGGGCCACTATTTCGCCGAAACCGATGCCCTCTTCGGTCTTGACCAGGACCCAGTCGTGCATGGAAAGCACAAACGGCGTGGCCACGAAATAATAAATCTGTCCTTGGCGCCTAAAAGATACACCAACATATTGAGCCATAAATATATCCTAAAATGTGTCCGTTGCAGGCAACGGCGAAACGATGACTGTTCCTGTGCGCAAAAGGGCGAAAAAACCAAAAAACCGGCTCCTGACCAATGCCCGGAACCGGTTGTGTATCGGGAGAACATGAAAGTGACAAGCGGGAGAACCTGGCACCCTGCGCGCTACCGCTGCCTAACCCAAAAAGTTTGTTGGAAAAACGGACCGACTGGAGGCCAGTTGTCCCACGCTTGTCAAAATTCGCTGTCCGTCGTAAGTGAGAGCGAACTCCGTACCGGAAGGATTTCCCCATGACCGTCGACCCCCTCAGTACCTATTCCAGCCAGAGCCTCGGCTCCGATGTGAATTGGGGGTCTTCCCGGAACATGCTTTCGGCGCGCGTCTCCACCCGCACCATCGCCCTGCAGCTCGGCAAGCTCGGCGTCAGCCTGAGCACGCAGAACATCTCCCTTGACGAACCCGCACCAAAAATACTCAAGGACTTCGCCCAGGAGCTGGAACTTCAGTACCTGACCCAGCACGTCAAGCCCTACACGCCCGCCGGAACCTATTCGATCAATGCGACCACCCAGCGGCTGGGAGCCATGGCCTATGGCCGACAGGCCAGCTTGCGCAGCGTGGCCTCCATGATCAGCGTCGTGGCCTAGCAGGCCGCTGAAAAATGGCAATCTGCTGCGTCAGCGAAAAAATCCAGACCGCTTATCTGCCAAATACACTGCGCGTCCTGGATTTTTTCGCTTCCTTGCATCTCACCATTTTTTCAGCGGCCTGCGAATTTTAAATTTTTGAGCAGTCAGCTAGATCCGGTCGCCGCCCCACAAGAATTTCCGTCCAAGCGCAAGAAAGGCCGCCTTTCGGCGGCCCTTGCCTTATTTCGCCAAAAACTCCTCCAGCTTGATCATGGCCCGGTCAATGCCCGCCGGTTCGGAGCCTCCGGCCTGGGCCAGGTCGGGGCGTCCGCCGCCGCCGCCCTTGATTTCCCCGGACACTTCCTTGATCAGGGCCGGGGCCGTATAGCGGCCATGCAAATCCTTGCTGACCGCAAGCACGAGCATGGCCTTGCCGTCGATCTCCGCGGCCAGGGCAATGATGCCGCTTGCGATCTTGGAGCGCAGATCGTCCATGAGATTGCGCAAGGCGTTCATGTCCGGCGCATCCACCTTTTTGGCCAGCACCTTCATGCCGCCGATATCCTTGGCCTCTGAGGCCAGATCCTTGCCGCTCTCGGACATGATTTTGGCCTGCAAAGTTTGCAACTCCTTGGCCAGCGCCCTGGATTGATCCTGCAGGGCGGCGATCTTCTTGCCCAGCTCATGCGGCGCGGCCTTGAGCGCGGCGGCGGCCAGGCGCACTTCCTCGCGCTGGGATTGCCAGTGGCGCAGGGCGTCCCATCCGGTCAGGGCTTCGATGCGCCGCACCCCGGCGGCGATGCCGGCCTCGGACAAAATAACGAAGGAACCGGCCTGGCCCGTGGAGGACAGGTGCGTGCCGCCGCAAAGTTCCACGGATTCACCGGCCATTTCAACCACTCGCACGTCGGCTTCGTATTTTTCGCCGAAAAGGGCCATGGCCTGCTTTTCACTCACCGCTGCGTCGTAGCTCATGACCTGGGTGACGATGGGCGCATCGGCCAGAATGGCCCGATTGACCTCGTCCTCGACCTTTTGCAGCTCTTCGGGCGCAAGGCCGGAAATATGCGTGAAGTCAAAACGCAGGCGCGACGGGCCGACCAGGGAACCGGCCTGCTTGACGTGCTCGCCCAGCACCCGGCGCAGGGCCGCATGCAGCAGGTGAGTTGCGGAATGATTGCGCGCAGTGGCGACGCGCACCCCTTCTTCGACAAAAAGTTCCACTTCCTGATCGGCCAGAATTTCGCCGCCGCCGACTTCAATCTTGTGCACGATGAGCGCAGGCGCAGGCTTCAAGGTGTCAAGGATCCGAGCGCTGCCCGTGGGAGCCTGCACCCGACCCGTGTCGCCCATCTGTCCGCCCGATTCACCATAGAACGGCGTTTTCAGGGTGACCATGTAGCCCGTACCCGCGCCCAAGCGTTCAACGGGCTGGCCTTCGGCGTCAAGCAGGGCCACGATGCGGCTGGCGGCTGCCAGACATTCATAGCCGATGAATTCCGACTCCAGCCCCGCGCCCATGAGCGCCGCGAACTGCCCGGCCAGACCCTTGTCGCCGGAACCGGCCCAGGCCTGCTTGGACTTCTTCTTCTGCACGGCCATGTGCTCGCGAAAGCCCGTCTCGTCCACGGTAAAACCCTGCTTCTCCGCGATGTCGTTGACGATATCGAGGGGAAATCCATAGGTGTCATAAAGCTTGAAGGCCGTCTCGCCGGAGATGGTCTTGCCACCCTTGGCGGCCAGCGATGCCATCTCGTCCTCCAGGATGCGCAGACCCTTGTCCAGGGTCTCGCCGAAACGCTCTTCCTCCTGGCGCACGACGCGGACCATGAACTCGCGACTGGCGACCAGCTCCGGAAAGGTGCCCCCCATCTCGCTCACGACCTGGGCCGTGGTTTCGCACAGGAAAGGCTCGTCAAAGCCGAGCAGCTTGCCAAAACGGTAGGCGCGTCGGATCAGACGCCTGAGCACGTAGCCGCGTCCCTCGTTGGAAGGGAGCATGCCGCCGGCCAGCAGGAAGGCGATGGAGCGGCTGTGGTCGGCGATGACCCGAAGCGCGGTATCCGAGTCTTCGCCCTGATGGTAGGCAACGCCCGCTTTCTTGGCCATGGCCTGGATAAGGCCCTGAAAAAGATCGGTATCAAAATTGGAACGCTTGCCCTGGCACACGGCGGTGATGCGCTCCAGACCCATGCCCGTGTCGATGCTGGGTCTTGGAAGAGGCGTCAGGGTTCCGTCCTCGGAGCGGTTGAACTGCATGAAAACCAGGTTCCAGATTTCCAGGTAGCGGTCGCAATCGCATTTGCCGATGCCGCAGTCCGGGCCGCAGGCCATGTCCGCGCCCTGGTCCACGTAAATCTCGGAGCAAGGGCCGCAGGGGCCGGTGTCGCCCATGGCCCAGAAGTTGTCCTTCTCGCCCAGACGGAAAATACGATTGGCAGGCACCCCGGCCACTTTCTGCCACAGCTCGCCAGCCTCGTCGTCATCGCGGAAGATGGAAACAAAAAGCTTCTCCTTGTCCAGGCCCAGCTCCACAGTCACAAAATTCCAGGCAAAACGAATGGCGTCTTCCTTGAAATAATCGCCAAAGGAAAAATTGCCGAGCATCTCGAAAAAGGTGTGATGCCGCGCCGTGCGGCCCACGTTTTCCAGGTCATTGTGCTTGCCGCCCACGCGCAAGCACTTCTGGGATGTGGCCGCCCGGATATAATCGCGCTTCTCCTGACCCAGAAATATCTTCTTGAACTGGACCATGCCCGCGTTGGTGAAAAGCAGGGTCGGATCATCCTGGGGCACCAAGGAAGAACTGGGCTGCACGCTATGCCCATGCTGCTGAAAATAGTCCAAAAACCGTTTGCGAATTTCACCGGCGCTGATCACGTTGTCTACCTCGTTGATCCCCGTTCTCGTCAGGGCATGATATGGTGAAAGGCATGGATTCCCGCGAAGGCGGGAGTCCATGCCTCTGATGTCTTGAAAAAAATCTGCCGGGCGGGCCTACTCGGCAACTTCCGTCGCGACCTCGGCAGGCCCGTCCTGTGCCATCGGCATGCCCAGGTGTTCGAGCAGGGCGCGTTCGATCTGCATGCGCAGGTCATCGTTGTCCTGCAAAAACGCCCGCACGTTCTCCTTGCCCTGGCCGAGCCGCTCGGAACCAAAGGCGTACCAGGCGCCGCTCTTGTCCACGATGCCCTGTTCAACGCCAAGATCAAGCAGCTCGCCGACACGGGAAATGCCGGTGCCGAAAAGCACGTCATACTCGGCCTCGCGGAAGGGGGGGGCCATCTTGTTCTTGACGACCTTGACCCGCACGCGGTTGCCGTAGGACTCTTCCTTGTCTTTCAAGGTCTGGATGCGGCGCAAATCCAGGCGTACCGAAGCGTAAAACTTGAGCGCGTTGCCGCCGGTCGTGGTTTCGGGGCTGCCGTAGCCGGTCATGCCGATCTTCATGCGCAACTGGTTGATAAAGACGATGGACGTGCGCGACTTGTGGATCGTGCCGGTCAGCTTGCGCATGGCATGGGACATGAGCCGGGCCTGGCCACCGACCTGGGTTTCGCCCATGTTCCCCTCCAGTTCGGCCTGGGGGATGAGGGCGGCCACGGAGTCGACCACGACCACGTCCACGGCGCTGGAACGGACCAGCATGTCCGCGATTTCCAGAGCCTGCTCGCCGTAGTCGGGCTGGGAGATGAGCA
>Ga0265295_1006575_pt1 | contig 13984 bp, 15 predicted proteins | sample Munlansysbiofilm_FD_192503 | JGI IMG/M metagenome (GOLD analysis project Ga0265295, IMG submission 192503) | Leachate microbial communities from a municipal landfill in Southern Ontario, Canada - Methane capture system biofilm | ecosystem: Engineered > Solid waste > Landfill > Unclassified ... | reverse complement strand
TCCCATCATATCAGGTGTTGCAACTACAACATCAAAATCCATCCATCCTTCAGTTTGGATTCTAGTAACCATTTCTTCTCCACCTACAAAATCTGCCCCTGCATCTTCTGCTTCTTTAATCTTATCTCCCTTAGCTATTACTAAAACTGTCCTTGTTTTACCTGTACCATGTGGTAAAACTACTGCTCCCCTAACTTGTTGGTCTGCATGTCTTGGGTCTACTCCAAGTCTTACAGAAAGCTCTATAGTTTCATCAAACTTAGCCTTTGCTGTTTGTTGAACTAGTTCTATAGCATCTAGGGTGTCATATAGCTTTGATCTATCTATAAGTTTCATACTATCTTGATAATTTTTACCTCTTTTTGGCATACTAATAAACCTCCTTGTGGTATTAACGGAATATCCTCCCACTAATAATTATTTTTCTACATCTACTCCCATACTTCTTGCTGTTCCTGCTACCATTTTCATAGCAGCTTCTACTGAACCTGCATTTAAGTCTGGCATTTTAGTTTCAGCAATTTGTCTCATATCAGCCTTGCTTAACTTAGCTACCTTTTTCTTATTTGGTTCACCTGAGCCTGATTCAATTCCAACAGCCTTCTTAATTAAAACTGGCACTGGTGGTGTCTTTGTTATAAAAGAAAAAGACCTGTCAGCATAAACTGTTAAAACTACTGGTATTATCATTCCTGCTTGGTCTGCAGTTTTTGCATTAAACTCTTTAGTAAATTGCATAATATTTACTCCGTGAGGTCCTAATGCTGTACCTACAGGTGGAGCTGGTGTTGCCTTACCAGCTGGTATTTGTAATTTAACTAGAGCTATGACTTTTTTAGCCATAATTCCACCTCCTCATCCTAATGTGGTTTAGCGGGATAATCCCTCCCACTTACTACTATTTATAAAGCTATATTGCTTATAAATCAAAATTATTATTCCTACAAGTTAAACTCTTTCTATCTGATCAAATTCTAACTCTACTAAAGTTTCTCTACCAAACATAGAAACATAAACCTTTACTTTTCTCTTTTCCATATTTATAGTATCGATAGTTCCTATGAAATTTTCAAAAGGCCCTGATGTAACCCTTATTGGGTCTTTAGATTTAAAGTCTACAATAGGCATAGCTATCTTATCTTGTACACCTAAAGCTAATACTTCTGAATCTGAAAGGGGTATAGGCTTAGAAGAAGGACCAACAAATCCTGTAACTCCTCTTGTGTTTCTAACCAAATACCATGATTCATCATTTATAATCATCTTAATGAGAACATAGCCCGGAAACATTTTTCTTTCTTTTAGTTTCTTTTTCCCGGACTTAGTGTCAATATATTCTTCTGTTGGGACTGCTATTTCAAATATATCATCTCTCATGCCCCTGTTTTCTACCATTTTTTCAAGGTTAGCCTTTACTTTGTTTTCATGACCAGAATAAGTATGGACCACATACCACTTAGCATCCTTAGCTTTTTCTTCTCTACTTATTTCAATTTCCGGCATATAATAGGGATTTAAAGATCCCTTCCCTCCCTTGTATTACGATATTATAAAAGACAAACCTCCACGTATTAACAAATCAAGAATATAGACTATTATTGCTATTAGAGCACTTATAAATATAACAATACCTGTATAATTCATAAGTTCTTTCTTATTTGGCCAGATAACCTTTTTCAATTCTGCTTTTACGCCTCTAAAGTAAATAGCCAACCTATCTCTGGATTTTGCTACTCCTGTTCCTGCCATAGTTTCACTTCCTTACATTAGATTATTTAGTTTCCTTGTGTGTAGTGTGCGCCTTGCAAAATTTACAGTATTTATTTAATTCGATTCTCTCAGTCGTATTTTTTTTATTCTTCTTTGTAATATAGTTTCTTTGTTTGCATTCTGTACACGCTAATGTGACTCTATCTCTCATCTATCACACCTCCTAATTATTTACGATCCTATCTATATAAATATATTCTTTGGGCACAATATCCCATATTAAAACGCTACTTATATAAACTATCATATATCATATTTCATGTCAATAAATAATTCTCTTGTGGACCCTTGTTTTTCACAACTTATACCAATAAAAAGACCGGTATAAAAAACCCAGTCTTTTATCATTTAATCTATAGTTTTATATTTTATTCAACTAGCTTAGTTACAACTCCAGCTCCAACTGTTCTTCCGCCTTCTCTTATAGCAAATCTTAGTCCTTCATCCATTGCTATTGGAGTTATTAGCTCAATTATAAACTTTGCGTTGTCTCCTGGCATTACCATTTCTACGCCTTCTTCTAATTGGATATCTCCTGTTACATCTGTTGTCCTAAAATAGAATTGTGGTCTGTAGCCGTTAAAGAATGGAGTATGTCTTCCACCTTCTTCTTTACTTAATACAAATACTTCTGATTCGAATTTTGTATGTGGCTTTATACTTCCTGGCTTTGCTAGTACTTGACCTCTTTCAATGTCTGTTCTTTGTACTCCCCTTAAAAGTAAGCCTACATTGTCTCCTGCTTGGGCATCATCTAAGAGTTTCTTGAACATTTCTACTCCTGTTACTACTACTGTTCTTGGGTCTTCTGTAAGTCCAACTATTTCTACGTTGTCTCCAGTTTTTACAAGCCCTCTTTCTATCCTACCTGTTGCTACTGTTCCCCTACCTGTGATTGAGAATACATCCTCTACTGGCATTAAGAATGGCTTGTCAATTTCTCTTTCTGGTTGTGGTAAATAAGCATCTACTTCTTCCATTAATTTTAATATCTTATCTGCCCATGGTCCTTCTGGATCTTCTAGAGCTTTTAGTGCTGACCCTACTACTATTGGAGTGTTGTCACCATCAAAGTCGTATTCGCTTAATAGTTCCCTTACTTCCATTTCTACTAGTTCAATTAGCTCTGGATCGTCTACTTGGTCTTCCTTGTTTAAGAATACTACTATCTTTGGTACTCCTACTTGCCTTGATAAAAGAATGTGCTCTCTTGTTTGTGGCATTGGACCATCTGCTGCTGATACTACTAGAATTGCTCCATCCATTTGTGCTGCTCCTGTGATCATATTCTTAACATAGTCAGCATGGCCTGGACAGTCTACGTGAGCATAGTGTCTGTTAGCTGTTTCATATTCTACGTGAGAAGTTGAGATTGTTATTCCTCTTTCTCTTTCTTCTGGCGCCTTGTCTATATGTGCATAGTCAACGAATTCGCCTGTACCGTATTTTTTGTTTAATACAAATGTGATTGCTGCTGTTAGGGTTGTCTTACCATGGTCAACATGACCTATAGTACCAATATTCATGTGCGGTTTGGTTCTTTCAAATTTTTGCTTACCCATTTTTTTATTCCTCCTCTAAGTATTTTTTTAGTAAACTTGCCCGTGTGTCTCTATTTCTTTATGGAGCCCGCGACCGGATTTGAACCGGTGACCTCTTGCTTACCATGCAAGTGCTCTACCTACTGAGCTACGTGGGCTTACAATAAAATATTGTACTCTTTATTCTAAGTAATGTCAATAGAAATCACTTTTTACCATAATTTATTTTAAAATATACCTTTGAACCTTCTTTTTTATTCTTTGAATAGCATTGTCTATGCACTTTGGAGTGATATTAAGTATTTGGCTTATTTCTTGATAGGTCTTTCCTTGTAGGTAGTTTATAAGGACTTCCTTTTCTAAGCTACTTAAGAGCCCTTGAATCTTTTTTCCCATTAGGTCCGAGTCTTCCTTACTAATAAATATGTCCATAGGGTCTTTTGTTGTAAAAGATTCTAAGGTGTCCATAAGGCTTGACCTTCCACCTTCTATTAGGGGTTTGTTAAAGGAAATAGACTTATTTAAAGGCATGTGCTTTTGCCTTGTTGCCATTTTTATAGCGCTTTTTATTTGACTACTTATGCATATTTCTGCAAAATTCTTAAAAGAACTTGATCTTTTTTCATCATAGGTCCTTATAGCCTTATAAAGACCTATCATGCCTTCTTGTATTATATCATCTTTATCGGCGCCTGTAATATAATAAGTGTAAACTTTTGACTTTACTAAGTTTTTATACTTAATTATTAAGTATTCAAGAGCATCTAAATCTCCATTGTTAGCTAATAAAAGTACTTGATCTTCTGATTTTTCCTGATACTTTTCCTTAAACCCTAAGCTTAAACTTCTAAAGACCATGATAACCTCCTTGATGTAAATGTAACCCTTAGATCTTTTTATCCCAATTTTTTAGCCTGTTTACTATAGAGTCCTCTAACTTGCCTAAGCCTGTATTGTTTTTTAAATTTGACCTTTCCATCTTTCTCTTTAAAGAGGACTTGTAATATTCTATCTCAGCCTCTAATTCCCTAGCAGAAAGCCTTGTCCCACCACGTGATAGGACTATTTGCTGCTCAACCCAGTCAGAAGTAGCCACCCTTATATTAAAGTCCCTCCCTATTTCGTTTAAGACCCTCTCAATGTAGTGGTCTGCAAGCTCATTTTCCTTTGTATATACAACATAAACTCCCTTATAGGATTCTTCACTTCCTATGTTTCCCTTTACTGAATAAGCATCAAATACTACATATACTTCTATACCTGAATAGTGTTTGTATTCTGCAAGTATATCTAGTAACTCATTTCTTGCTTCTTCTAGGTTTGTCTTTGAAAGTTCCTTTAAATTATCCCAAGCATTAATTATATTATACCCATCGACAAACAAATACTCTTTTTCTTTTTTTTTATTTTTCATTTGCCTGTCTCACGATTTCATATATTAGGATGGAAGCAGCAGAGGAAGCATTAAGAGAACCTATTTCTCCTTTCATTGGGATGGAAACAAGAAAGTCGCACTTTTCCTTAACTAGCCTAGATATCCCCTTACCTTCACTACCTATTACAAGGCCTATAGGACCTGTTAACTTTGTCTTATAGTAGGGGTTCTTAGAATCTGCATCTGCTCCATAAAACCAAATACCTGATTTTTTTAGCTCATCAATTGTTTGAGAAATATTTGTAACTTGGGCAATTTTCATATGCTCTACAGCTCCAGCAGAACTCTTATAGACAGTTTGATTTACCATAGCCGACCTTCTCTTTGGTATTATAACTCCATGAGCCCCAGCAGACTCTGCTGTTCTAATTATTGCCCCTAGGTTGTGGGTGTCTTCTATCCCATCTAGAATAAGTAAAAATGGGTCTTCTTTTTTATCACTTGCTAGCTTTAAGATATCATCTATGCTGGAATAATCATAACCTGTAACAAGGGCTACTACTCCTTGGTGGGCATTACCATCAGACATAGAATCTAACTTAACCTTGTCTACTTGCTGCATTGTTATCTTTCTTTCCTTTGCAATCCCAATAATCTTTTGTATAGACCCCTTTACATCACCCTTTAAAATGTAAAGTTTATCTATTTGCTTATCTGTTTTTAACAGCTCTAGTACGGGGTTTCTTCCTGCTATATATTGCTCCTTCATATAATTCTCCTTTATAATAAATTCCCTTGAAAAAATTCTCTTACTTCAATTATCTTCCCACAAGTCATACTTCCTTCGGGGCAAGGTCCCCTTAGGCAACCAGGCCCTGCATTTTTAAATAAGGTTTTGTATACCTTCCTCACTTCTTTTAGCATTTCTATTGCAAGTCTTCTAATTTCCCACTGGGCTCTATTACATGACCTTAAGGAAAAGAAGTTTAAAAGGCTCCTTGCATTCATTGTTACTACAATCTTACTTTCACAAGCGTTTGGAAATACATATCTTGCATCTTCAATTGCTTCTTTTTCAGCCTTATTCTTTGCTTCCTTTTCGTTAAAACCACAATCAAGATAAGCTAAATAATGCTTATTATAAAGGATTTCTACAAGTTGGTCATAAGCTTTTTGAGATTCTTCCATGCTTTTTTTAAAAATCTTTTTAGCCCCTTCATCCCTTTCTATATGGGGGGGAATTATATATTCAAATTGGTCAAGCTTAACATACCTTTGAGATTGTTGGCTAAAGCTAGCAATCCTATGTCTTACTAGTTGGTGGGTTAGGGTTCTTGAAACCCCTTCTATAGCAAAGGTAAAAGAAATGTGCTCTATAGGACTTTCATGGCCTAGCTTTACTAACAAATTTAAAAAGGATTCAACCTTATCTTCATCCAAAGACTCCTCTATTTCAGAAACACCAATAGATGAATAGCAAAGCTTAGCTGCTGAGGCTATAAGTTTCTCTCCATCAGGTGTGTATCGCATTAATTTAACCTTCATTTGTATCCTCCCCCATAGGCATTTTGTGGGCTATCTCCATTAACTCAACAAGCCTTTTATCCTTCTTACTAAGGAATAAGTAGCCAATTAAGGACTCAAACCCAGTTGCTCTTTTATATTCTAATAAATCAGCATTTTTAGGGGAGGTGTTAATCTTTGCATTTCTTCCCCTTTTTACTATTGTCTTTTCTTCATCTGTCAATACTTCTTCTAACCTTTCTAAGGATGCAGATTGGGCATTGGCCTTTACATATTTTATAGCCTTTTTATGAAGCTTGTTGACATTGCCCCCCTTAGATAGGATCATGGTCCTTATATACAATTCATATACAGAATCTCCAATATAAGCAAGCTGTAGGGGGGCCATCATTTTTAAGTCTTCTTTATTTACCTTGCCCCTTAAGTCGTCAATAAAATTACCCCTATTTAATTCCTCTTCCATTTTACACCATCTCTAGTATCTTCTAAGACAATACCTCTTTCTAATAATTCATCTCTTATTTCATCAGACCTTGCAAAGTCTTTATTTTTCCTAGCTAAACTTCTTTCTTCTATCAATTTTAAAATATCTTCTTCAAGTATTTCATCATCTTTTGCTAGTATGCCTATAACCTTACATAGCTCCATAAAAAGCTTGTAGGCTTCTTCTACAAAGCCCCTTGTTGAATTTTCATCTACTGTTAAATTTATAAATTTTACTAGGTCGAATATATCAGCTATGGCATCTGCAGTATTTAAATCATCACTCATAGATGAAATAAAAGCTTCCTTGTACTTATTTAAAGTAGAATAAAGTTCATCATCTTCTTGTGGCTTTGTTTTTAGGTCAAGGCTTAAGTAATACTCTAAGCTTTTCTTGGCATTATAAAGCCTTTCTAGGGCGTTTTTATTTTGGTCCATAACTTCCCTGCTAAAGTTTATAGGAGACCTGTAGTGGGCCGATAATAAAAAGAATCTAAGAACTTCTAAATCATATTCCTCAGAAATTTCCTTTATGGTAAAAAAGTTACCAAGTGACTTTGACATCTTTTGGTTATCTACTGTTAGCATGCCATTGTGAAGCCAAAAGTTTGCAAAGGGTTTTCCAGATAGGGTTTCTGATTGGGCAATTTCATTTTCATGGTGGGGAAACTGAAGGTCCTCTCCACCTGAGTGGATATCTATGGTTTCACCTAAAAGGGTTTTTGCCATTACAGAACATTCTATATGCCAGCCTGGCCTACCCTTACCCCAGGGGCTATCCCATGAAGGTTCACCGGGTTTTTCCTTTTTCCATAAGACAAAGTCCATAGGGTTTTTTTTATCTTCGTTTACATCAATTCTTGACCCGCTTATAAGTTCATCTATATTCTTTTTACTTAATTTACCATAGTCTTTGGCAGATTCAATACTAAAGTACACATTTCCATCTACTTCATAGGCAGCCCCCATATTTTCAAGGGCTTTTATAAATTCAATCATTTGAGAAATATAGTCGGTTGCCTTTGGGTGTATGGTATTGTATTCATAGATATTAAGCCCCCTAGCATCTTCCTTAAAGGCTTTTATATACCTATCTGCTATTTCTTTAACACTAGTGTTTTCATCCCTTGCCTTATTTATTAACTTATCGTCTATGTCGGTAAAGTTTACTACGAAATTAACTTTAAAACCTAAGTATATAAAAAACCTTCTTAAGGTATCAAATGTAACTAGGGGTCTAGCATTGCCAACATGGATAAAATTATAAACAGTAGGCCCGCAATTATACATGCTAACCTCATTTTCTTTTATGGGTATAAAGTCTTCTTTTTTTCTGCTTAGGGTATTGTATAGTTTCATTTCTTCCTCCTTTAGCTAAGTAAAAATCGCCTCAAATAAGCTTGAGACGATTTTTATAATTGCTACAAATCTTCTTGCTATATAAGCGTCTCTTAAAGTATAATATCACAATTTAATACTATCCTCATTTTACATTAAGAAGCTACTTTATACAATAAGTTATTCCTTAGTAACTAATATATGCCTTGCCCTGTCAATTATTTTATCCCTGCCTAATAGGTAAAGGACATTTACTAATTCAGGTCCATGTTCACTTCCTGTAAGGGCAACCCTTACTGGCATAAATAAATTCTTGCCCTTAATCCCAGTAGCCTTTTGAATTTTTTTCATAAAACCCTTGGCATCCTCTAAGCTTAAGCTTTCATATCCACTAGCTTCGTCTATCAAGGCCTGCATAAGGCTAGGAGTTTCTTCACTTTTTAAAAACTCCTCCCTGGTAGATTTTTCTATTTCTAAACTTTCATTAAAAATAAAGGAAGTTTTTTCAACAATTTCAGATACCTTTGATAGGCTTTCCTTAACTGTATCTACTAAAATATCCATCCAATCCGGGTTTTCCTTTGCAAAGTCAAGTGTAATAAAACCTGCATCAATTAAATAGGGTAGGGCTAGGTTTTTTATTCTCTCAAGGGATTCACTTCTTATATAGTGGCCGTTTACCCAATCTAACTTATCCTTGTCAAAAATCCCCCCAGCTTTTGCAACCCTATCAAAAGAAAACTTTTCTATCATTTGGTCCATAGACAAGAGTTCTTCATTATCTTCTGGGGACCACCCAACTAGGGCCAAGTAATTTACAAGGCCTTCAGGTAAGTAACCCTTGGTCCTAAAGTCATCTACAGAGACATCTCCCTCTCTTTTAGATAGTTTTTTTCTTTCATTATTTAAAACAGTTGGTAGGTGGACATAAACTGGCTTTTCCCATCCAAAAGCTTCATATAAATATACATGCTTAGGGGTTGAAGGTAGCCACTCCTCCCCCCTTACTATATGACTAATTCCCATAAGGTAATCATCAACTACAACAGCTAGGTGGTAGGTTGGGTAACCATCTGATTTTAACAAGACTTGGTCATCTATATCATTAGTATTTATAGTAATGTCCCCTCTAACTAAGTCTTTAAAGTTAATATCCCTATTAAGGGGGAGTTTTAACCTTACAACATAATCCTCACCAGCTTCAATTCTTTTCTTAGCATCTTCTAGGGATACATTCCTGCAAAATCCATCGTACTTAGGAACTGTTCCAAGGGCCTTTTGTTCTTCTCTCAGGCTTTCTAGCCTATCTTTAGAGCAAAAGCAATAATAAGCATGGCCATTTTCTATTAACTCATCAACATACTTTTTATACAAGTGGAGCCTTTTTGATTGAATGTAGGGGCCATATTCTCCCCTTTCAACCACCTTGCCATTTTCTATAAAAACACCTTCATCATACTCAATTCCTGCCCAGTGTAGGGACTCAATTAAGTTTTCAATAGCACCTTCTACAAACCTAGTTTGGTCAGTATCTTCTATTCTTAATATAAATTTACCCTTATTTTTTTTTGAAAATAAATGGTTGTAAAGGGCTGTTCTAAGTCCTCCTATGTGGAGATAACCTGTGGGACTAGGAGCAAACCTTACTCTAACATCTTTCATATAAAAACCTCCTATCTATACTTTATTTTAACTTAAAACCTTCATCATCAAAAGCCTTTTCAATAAGCTTTTCTATATCATTTGCAAATACTTCTGTTTTTTGTCCATCTTTTCTTAATGAAAATTCAACTATTTTTTCATCAGCTTTTTTACCAACTGTAATTTGTATAGGAATTCCTATAAGGTCTCTGTCAGTAAACTTAACTCCCGCTCTTTCATTCCTATTATCTAAGAGGCACTCTATGCCTTTTTTGCTTAAAGCATCATAAATTTCCTCACCAAGGTCTACTTGTTCTTTATTTTTAATATTCATTACACTTATTATTACCTGGTATGGTGCTATTACTAGAGGCCATACAATACCCTTTTCATCGTGGTATTGTTCTATTACTGCAGCCACTGTCCTTGAAACTCCAACCCCATAACTTCCCATGTAAAAGTCCCTTGCCTTGCCATTTTCATCTAAAAAGTTAGCTTTAAGTGATGAGCTATACTTATTAGCAAGTTGGAATATATTACCAACTTCTATTCCCCTTTGTAGGTGGATAGGCTCATTGCAAACAGGACATAAATCTCCCTCTTCTATCATCATTAAGTCTTCTACAACTACCCCAGCAAAGTCTCTGGCAAAGTTGGCATTTAGGATATGGTAGTCTGTCTTATTTCCACCAACAACTATGTTTTTTAAATTTGTTATGGACTTATCAACTAACAATTTTGTTCCTTCTTTAAGGCCTATGGGGCCAGTAAAACCCTTGTTAGAATTAGATATTTCCTTTATTACTTCTTCATCAGCCATAATTAAGTCATGGGTGGACAAATTTAAAAAGTTTGCAAGTTTAGTTTCATTTAACTCCCTATCACCAGGTATTATAACTACAAGTGCTTCACCTTTTGCTGTATAAACTAAGGCCTTGCCACACTTATTAGGTGTAGTATTTAAAAATTCACACAAGGCATCAATGGTCTTAACATCAGGTGTATAAACTTCTTTTAAGGGAAGTAATTCTTCCTTGTTTTCACTTTCTTTGATAACTACTCTTGCCTTTTCATCAGTTGCTGCATAGGAACAATTTTTACAATATGCAAGTACCCCTTCACCAATATCTGAAATTGCCATAAATTCATGGGAGACCTTCCCCCCCATGGCCCCTGTATCTCCTTCTACTACCTTGTAATTAAGCTTTAACCTTGTAAATATTTTATCATATGCATCCCACATCTCTTGGTAGGAAACCTTCATTGCTTCTTCATCTACATCAAAGCTATAGGCATCCTTCATTATAAATTCCCTACACCTCATCAAGCCAAATCTAGGTCTTTTTTCATCCCTATACTTAGTTTGAATTTGATATAAATTAAGGGGGAGCTGCTTGTAGGATTTAATTTCATCCTTTATTAAGTTAGTAAAGTATTCTTCATGGGTTGGTCCTAGGCAAAACTCCCTGTCATTTCTATCCCTTAACCTCCACATTTCTGGACCAAAGTTAGCCCACCTACCTGATTCTTCCCAAAGTTCTCTAGGTTGGATGGCTGACATAAGTAACTCTTGGGATCCTGCCCTATCCATTTCTTCCCTTACTACTTCTTCAACCTTTTTAATTGCCCTAAAGCCTAAAGGTAGGTATGAGTAAACTCCACTTACTAATTTCCTGATCATCCCAGCCCTAAGCATAAGTTGGTGACTTGGTATTTCAGCCTCCGATGGAACTTCTCTTAAGGTTGGCATATACATCTTTGACATTTTCATTATATTCACCCCATCTATATTAGTAAAAACAAAAACCTCCCATCTCAAACAAGAGACGAAAGGTTTAATTTCCGCGGTACCACTCTAATAAACTTTAAAAAGTTCACTTAATTGGTTGTAACGGTCCCACCGTTTAAATTTCTTTAAATGCTCTGGGTTAGGTTCATAAAAAAGAGGGTCAGAAATCTCTCAGCAAATGATTTCCTCTCTTTGGCCATTTTTTTACTAGTATTCCCCATCGTCGCCAATATGCATAATTTTATATAAATTTCTACTTATTGTCAATCTCTTTCTTAAGTAGGGTGATGGCATAAGACCCTATGCCCTCTTCCCTTCCCTCAAATCCCAGCCATTCTGTAGTGGTTGCCTTGATATTTATATCTTCTACCCTGCAAGATAAGACTTTAGCTATATTAAGTCTCATATCTTCAATGTAAGGGGCCATCTTTGGAACTTGAGCAACTATGGTAGCATCTATATTGCCTATCCCATAATCATTTTCCTTCATTATTAAATTTACCTTTTTTAACAAGTCTAGGCTTGAAATATCCTTATACTTAGGATCCGTATCTGGAAAGTGCTTACCTATATCACCCAGGGCCAGGCCTCCTAAGATTGCATCCATTATACTATGGACCAAGACATCCGCATCAGAATGCCCCAAAAGGCCCCTGTCACAGGGGATCTCAACACCACCTATAATTAGCTTTCTAGCCTTAGAAAAGGCATGCACATCATAACCCATACCTATTCTCATATCTTCCTCCTTGGTATTGTCATTTCTTGCCTGTAGTCATTATTGTTTTTGAAAAAAGATTCTCCAATAACTAAGTCTTCTGGTGTTGTTATTTTTATATTATCATAGTTACCCATAATCATTTTAACAGGGTAGCCCTTTTTTTCTACTAAGGAACTGTCATCTGTACCTACTATGCCTTCTGATATGGCATATTCATAGCCTTCCTTTAAAAGTCTTACTTGAAAGCATTGGGGAGTTTGGGCAGCCCATAAAAGACTTCTTTTAGGTGTGTGGTGGACAATATTTTCATCCTCTATAACCTTAATTGTATCTTTTAATGGAACTCCTATAACACAAGCTCCGTGTTCTATAGCCCCTTCTATACCCTTTATGATGGCTTCCTTTTTTATAAAGGGCCTTGCCCCATCGTGGGTTAAGACAATGTCTGTTTTATTATTTAATGAAATAATTCCATTGTATATTGAGTCTTGTCTTTCCTTGCCACCCTTTACAATTTTTGTTACCTTGTTAAAACCATATTTATAAATTATCTCTTTTCTACAGTAGTCTACTTCTTCTGCTTTTGATACTAGGATAATTTCATCAATAAACTTAAGCCTATTAAAAGCCCCAATGCTATGGGCTAAAATTGGCTTATTATCTATAAGCAAAAACTGTTTGTTTATTTTACTTCCCATCCTATTACTCATGCCCGCTGCAGCTATAATAACTGATACGAACCTTCCCTTATACATTAAACCACCTCTAAAAATCTAACTTGGTCTTTAAGTAAGTTAACCAGCATTTTCATATAAGACCTTAGGCTTTGCAAATATCATCCTACCTGCCGAAGTTTGTAAGACTGATGTCACAACTACATCTATTGTTTCCCCAATAAACTTCCTACCTGATTCAACTACAATCATAGTCCCATCATCTAAATATGCAAGTCCTTGGCCTGATTCCTTACCATCTCTTACAACTTGGATGACCATTTCTTCACCAGGTAATACAACTGGCTTAACAGCATTAGCTAGTTCGTTGATATTTAAGACCTGTATTCTTTGTACTTCAGCCACCTTATTTAAATTATAGTCATTTGTTATAATTTTACCGTGTAGCATTTGGGTTAGTTTAAGTAGCTTTGAATCAACCTCAGATATGTCTTCAAACTTCTTTTCATGAATGATTATCTCAGTGTCTAATTCATTTTGTATCCTATTTAGGATATCTAAACCCCTCCTGCCCCTGTTTCTCTTAAGGCCATCAGATGAGTCTGCTATATGCTGAAGTTCCTCTAGGACAAAGACTGGTATAACTAGGGGCCCTTCTATAAAGCCTGTTTTTACAATGTCAGCCACCCTACCATCAATGATAACACTTGTATCTAGGATCTTTGGACAACTTGCTGATGCCTTAGTCTTTTCTCTTGAGGTCCTCCTTGGGTTAATTAGACCTCCTGAAAGATTACCTAGAGAAGTTGTTATATCTTCTATTTTCCTATTGGGTATTGTTATTCCTAGATAGCCAAATAAGATATACAAGACCATAGAAACTACCACCCCCACATATGGGATATTGATCCTATAAAGGGGTTGGCTTATCAAATAAGCTATTAATAAACCAAATATTAAACCTGTTGCCCCAAGGGCTATATTTTGTATTGAAAATCTCTGGAGTTCATTCTCTATAATTGTTGCTATTTTTTGCCCCCTATTTATTATAAAAGAAGAAAGAATAAAAAATATAATTCCAAATACCGCCATAGAAGCTATAAAGGCTACAATTTCTAAAACTCCATC
>Ga0265295_1006574_pt1 | contig 13988 bp, 11 predicted proteins | sample Munlansysbiofilm_FD_192503 | JGI IMG/M metagenome (GOLD analysis project Ga0265295, IMG submission 192503) | Leachate microbial communities from a municipal landfill in Southern Ontario, Canada - Methane capture system biofilm | ecosystem: Engineered > Solid waste > Landfill > Unclassified ... | reverse complement strand
CCTCAAAATGAACGGTATTTCTGGTCTGGGCTACCTGCCCGTATTTTTCTATCCAGTATGATTCTGTTTCGGGGAGCACTTCAAGAACAGTCTTTCCTATAATATTTGCTGCAATTAGTCCGGTTATTCTCTCGAAAGCCGGATTAATTTCGATGAACCGGTAATTAATCGGAATGCCTGCTTCATCACATATGATCTCATGAAGAGCGATTCCTGCATCACTGGTGTCGAAGAGTTGCCTGTACTTCCGCTCTCTCCTTTCACTCTCCTGTTGGGCTGACAGGATCTCTTCCAGCTGTTGTCTCAGCTCTTCATCCCGCGATGTTACTTCTGCAAAAGTATTCTTCAACTCCTCATTTTTCTTTAAAAGTTCAATCTCTGCCAGTTTGCGCTCCGTAGTGTCGGTGGTAAACCCAATATACCGGGTATCAGAGAATTTTACCGCTTTTACTTCCCAGTACCGCATCTCCCCCGATTTAGTGACATACTGCAGTTCTCTTGAACTCTGCCCGGTTTCTTTGACTTTTAAAAAATGCTCGATTGCGATGCTTTGATCATCGGGATAGATGAATTCAACAATCTTTTTTCCTACCAGTTCTTCCCTTTGGTATCCGGTTGTTTTGCAGGCTGCATCGTTCACATACACATAGGTGCCCAGTTCGTCAGCTACAAATACCCCATGGGGAGCACTGGCAATGAATGCTTCATAATTTATTTCCTGAAAGATGTTTCCCATCTTGTCCAGCCCGGTGTCATTCATCGAAACTGCCCCCCTGGTCTGTTTGATGACCAATCCGGAACATTCCTTTTGGCACTACTATCTCAAATCGTGCACCATGGCCCTCCTCTCCTGTCTCCCGGATTGCCATGCCGGTTATGGAAAGGATCTCTCCTGAAAGAAACAGCCCAAACCCGGTATTGGTACCGACTCCCCGGTGAAAGATCTTCTCTTTCATATCCTGAACAACTCCGGCCCCGTCATCCTCGATAACCCAGATGAGGCCATCTCCATCCTTGCGGTAATAACTCATGATCTTTGTCAGATCAGGCCCACCATATCGAAGAGCATTGTCTATGAGGTTGAAGATAACTTTTACAAGCATGGGATCCGCGAAAACTTCCAGATCTGAAATATTGGTTTCAATTTTGATCGTTTCAGGGCGTACCTGTTCTTCGGCTCTCCTGAAACATTCAGAAACATTTTGCCAGAGTGCCTGAGCGAGGCCCAGGACCTGGTAATCATGGGTAAACTCAATCTGGCTTTGTATTTTCAAAGCATATTCTTCAATTCTTTCAAGATTTTTCTTGACTTCAGGGCTGAGTTCTTCATGCGGCATGCTGTCAAGGAACAGAAGCAGCACCCCGAGAGAATTGAGAATATCATGCCTGGTGATACCCGACAAAAGCTGCAATTTTTGATTTGCCCCATATAGTGCTTTTTCTGCCTCTTTCTGGCTGGTGATATCATGGAGGAGTTCAACGACAAGCTCTGGTTCTCCATCAGAATTTAAAATTGGATTGCTGGTGCACTCCAGATATCGCTCTAATTCCGGAACAAATTTCTGGAGGGTCTCAGGCTTTTTAGTCTCCAAAGCAAGAGATGTTGCACAAATCTCGCACGGAATTTCCCTCCCTATGAGTTCATAACATTTCTTTCCTTTCACATCAGACGGTGAAAGACCCAGAGTGCTATATCCTGCTTTATTATACCTTACAATTGTATGATCCGGAAGTTGCAGCCCCACGATATCTGAAATCCCGTCCAGCATCCCTGTTATGAGATTATTGGCCTTGCGCAGATTCCTTTCAGCCTGTTTCCTTTTCGTGATATCAATAAATGAGGCCATAACGGCGATTGGGCTCCCGGAAAGATCACGAATGGTATGTGTATTAACCAGAAGTTCTGCCTGGGTCCCATCTGCCAGTTCTGCCTGCATCTCTCCCTGCCATAGCCCGGTGCTTCGCAAGGACTCAATTATCCTGGCTACCTGATCAGGTTCTTTCCAAAGAGACACCGCGTTTTTTCCTATTACTTCTTCTTTCGTTTCGTACTTCCATATAAAAAGAAATGCAGGGTTAACGTAGGTAAACACTCCTGTCAGATTAACGATCGCAATACCGTTTATTGAGGACTCTATAGCATAATTTTTTAAATACAGTGTGTCACGGATTTCTTTTTGTTTAAGAATGGTCCACAATTCATTCCCAAATGCCATCAAAGCCTGGCTGTCAGTATCTTCGTATGGGTCATACCTGCCTGCCACCCCAATGACGCCTGCTATCTTTTCACCATCAAATGTCGGAACTCCCAAAACTCTGGTGAGAGTGACACCCTCTTCTGTTTCTCCACCTTTTCCCTGAAAAACTTCCGTACACTGGTTCATGATGAGGGGTTTTCTCATTCTGATCACATCCCCCCATATGCTTGTCAAATCTACCTGGTAACTTTTATTTTGTTCAAATTCCGGGAATATATCCATACATAACTCTGAGCATGCGTGGATTGTCAGTCCGGTCTCATCTTCATTCACAAATCCAATAAAAGAATACCTGCTTTTGGTGATCTTCAGACATACATCAATGGCATAATGAAGCAGTTCCTCTTTTGATTTTTCAACCATCCGGTTCAGGTCCAGGAGTATCTTCAACAGTTCTGCGTGAAGGGCTATCTGCTCTTGTGTTTTGCGCTGCTCTGTTATATCTGAAAAGATAGAATAGACCTGAAAAGGATCTTTTTGACCTTTTTGAAAAAGAGGGGTAGCGTGTATCTGGATCCACCGATATTCATCCCAGACCGGGTGATAAATACCCATAGTTCCCCTGACTTCCTCCCCTGTCTGGAGAGCAACTATGGAAGGATGCTCAACATCAGGCCAGGGGGTCAGATCTTCCCGGACTGCCATCCACCTGGGATCAGCTGATGTTCTCCCTATAATCTGGTTATAGGAAATCCCAAGAATTTTTTCTGCTGCAGGGTTTACTTCAATGATATGCCCATCACCGTCCTGATAGACAACCCCCTGTCCCATTGTCTCAAAGAGGATCTGGCGCCGTTTATTTTGTTCGTGTAACGCCTGTTCTGCTTTTTTACTCTGAACAACTGACAGGATTTTTTGTGCCAGCTCTGCAAACTGGGATCGTATTTCGCCACCTTTTTGAACATACCCGTCAGCCCCCAGCTCGAATGATGTAATAATGACTTCCTCTCTGCCTCTACCGGTAAACATGATGAATGGGATGTCATCTCCCCGGCCCCTGATTATTAAGAGAAGGTCAATCCCACCCATCCCCTCCATTTCATAATCAGCAACGATTGCATCGTACTGGTTTTTTGCAAGCATTGCGAGAGCAGAAGTCCCGGTGCTCGCAATGTCAATCTGAAAGGAAAAACAGGCGGTCAGGTAGTCCCGGGTTGTATTCAGGACAATTTCTTCGTCATCAACGAGCAAAATCCGCATTTTTGGGTATGAAGGTCGTCCAGGAGTATACATAAGAGATCAAAATCCGATGTCTAACTGATGAGGGATAGGTGTTTTGATATTAAGGAAGTTTCGAAATGTACGTTTATCATAGCAGAAAAATATTATGGGGGGGGGTTTCTGAAAAATTTGAAACCAAAAATGAGGTCGCGTATATTGATAAATATCTATTACAGGGAGATTCTGAAGATGAAATAGTGGAATTTCTCTGAAAATATTTCTGAACGTATATTCTTAATGCACTTCACCCGGCAGGGTGATACTCCCGTCTTTCAACATGTAATCTTCATCTTCTGATGAAAAGATTGGAATTCTGTTGCAGCAACAGAGGGGGCGTTTCTTTCGATGGTTGGAACGTCGAATGGCTGATGCTTTTGTTACTCTACAACATAGATCACTGATATGGGTACATTTAAGATTGAATAAACCAAGTATCAGCAGAGGATAATCATGGCAACCTATAGTGTTGGGGTGCAGGCAGTATCAGAAGAAGGCCCGGCATATATAAATCCTGTTCAGACGACGCCCCGAATCAGAACAAAAGGGGCTGGGACCGTTCAGGTCGTTGAATTCATTCTTGGGAATGAACTCTTTGCAATCGATCTCTTTGATACCCGTGAAGTCATCACTCAGACCGAAGTGACTCCGCTTCCAAATACTCCGCCGTATCTGAAGGGGATAATAGACCTTCGGGGGATGATTACAACTATCATTGATCTGAAAGATCTGATGCGCATCACTACCGAATCATCGGGGAAGAAAAAATCCCGGGTTATCGTTCTTGATCGCTCAATCGCTGAGAAACCGATTGGGATACTGGTCGATGATGTCTTTTCGGTAACAACATATGGTAATGAAGACATTGACAAAGAAAACACTTCATCGGAGAAGGCTCATCGGGATATCCTGGGTGTAATCAGGAAAAAAACTAAAACATCTGGCGAAAAAGATAAAAATGGTCTGGTAGTATGGCTTGATATCAAGGCCATGATTGTGAAGATAGCATCAGAATTATAATTTTTTCGAATTAGGTATCTCTCTTCCCCCTAAGTGTCTTATTATTCGCACCAAATATAAATCCTGAAATAATTCTTCTTTTGATAGTAATGCATGGCAATACTGGATTGCATATGTGAATGGCATATTTTTAATGTGTATCCGGATCAATTCTCAATTGTCTCAGGATCAAATGAGATAGAGATGGATAGGAGGAAAATATTCGCTTTTTCGTGGACAAGAGAATCGGATTCTCCTGTTTTTCCATTGTGATATTCTTTCAATATACGTTGCAGGTGAATGATCGGGGGAGGCAAGGGAGTCTCTCATGTGTGTGTATTCAGTTTCTTGGGGTATATTTTCCGGTCCTCTTTTCAGCACCGTTGTGAGATAATCTTCAGTTGCGTCAAATACTGGTTCTGTATGGTTGTATCTTCGCATAAGTGGAATTATTTTTGTTCTGACTCCCATCCCCCTGCTATCTACATATCCATAATCGCGAAGCATCTCTAATATTAACGGATTTCTTGGAGATCACTGGCCTGCTACCTTCTTCTCTACGGTCATGGAATTCGGGAGAGTACCCAGTCTGATGATCTCACCCTTACCTTTGTCAAAAAACGTTTTTAATGGCGAGAAATATGTTTTTATGGGTTTAAATGCCATTTTATCTGAAACGGGCTGCAATACTCTCATATTGGATCGTTCATATGGCGGGACGCTATTGCCTGATCGCTGTATGGGGCAGGGTAACCATAACTCGGTTTCCGGCGAACAATAGCGGCCAGATACAGATGTGGTTTTCATTCTCATTTATTGATTTAAAGTAATATCCTGGCTTTTTGTCTGGCATGGTTTATATGTACAAAAAATACGGGTAATATGGCTTTTGTTCAGGGTCAAATATGATTTATATCTGCTCTCATCCCTTAAAAAACAGGAATCTCCAAATCATGGTTATTTTTGGTGTTTAGTTGCATTTTCTGCAATATATCCTGCCATAATACTCATAATCGGAATCATCAGGTATCGAAGCCCAATCTGACTAAAATATGTGAGCAGATCCATTCCACTGAGTGGGAGCAGAATGATGAGATCAAGTGTCCAGTTGATCAGGATCCATATACCTCCAATCATGTATCCCTCTCTGATACACTGGTCATCCATCTCCTGAAAGAGTCTGATAAGGAGGAAAGATCCAGCCAACCCGCCGGTCACGATCATGACACTTTTAAACAGATGTTCATCAGGAAGCAGGGTTCCATCCGGCGAATAAAATGGTATTGCGATAAGAAAAGGGATGAGCCAGACAATACTACCGTACAGGCAGATCCTGATAATTTTATTCATTATCCTCTTTTGGAGTCAATAACTCATAAAGAATGAGAGTTTCCTCTGGGGGAGATAATTATTATTTTGCATCCATCTTTCATCACGTTAAGTCCAGCTCACCGTATCCTCCTATTACTCACCAGAACAAATACTCTTCAGACATGTCACTCGACCAGCTCCGGTTATCCATCGAAGAAAAGGATCATGCAATAATCACTCTCATATCTGAACGAATGAAGATAGTCCAGGACATCGCCTGCGAAAAAGAACGATTAGGTCTTCCTGTCAGGGTTCCTGACCAGGCCAATGCAGTCCTTGACCGGGCTGCACGAGAATCCGAAAGACTCGACCTTGACCCGGCCCCTGTGAGGGAAATATTTCAGATACTGGTCCGGATGAGTGAAGAGTTTCAGGAAGAGTGGCGGGAAAAAAAGGAATAGCTCAGGTCAGAATAATTCCATCAGGATGATAGCTGCAAAAAAGAACATTATGCACCCGATAATGATCCTGATAACTTTTCTCTGCTCTATTCTGAATTCATTCACCCGCTCTGGGGGCAGTCCCCATGCAATAAGGCCGATTATTATCAGAAGCGGGAAGATGAATGCCAGGTTATAGATGAGTAAGTACCCAAGGCCTGCAGATACATCCATCCTGAGTGAGATCATTGAGAGGATGGCAAGGTAAATACCACCGGTGCACGGAAGTTCAAACATTCCAACCAGAATACCCAGGACAAATGCAGACGGAATGGAAGACTTCTCGACATATTTGGTGATGGTCCCTTTTCTTCCCTCAGGTATCGCAAGTGACGGCCCCTTGCCTGGATAAAATGCATCCTTTATCATCAGAATACCAGCGATGATTGCAAATAATGCAGCCACAAAGGAGAATCCTTTCACCATGCCGGTAGTCTGAATAACGGCAAAAAGGCCCACTCCGGAGAGGAAATAGAAAAAAAACACCGCTGCTGAGTAGACTACTCCGGCAAGGATCATCTTTTTCCTGCTCCCAAGACTCATCAGGTATATCATCAAAATGACCAGGACTGCAAAGGCACAGGGATTAATACCATCAAGGAGTCCGGCCCCGATAATCAGGGGGATACTTATGCCCTCTGTTCCTGACAATGAGGGAGAAGAGAATTGTGGCAGTTCAGGGAAGGAAAATCCACTTTTTTTCAGATTTGCATAACCTTGCACAAGGGGTTCAAAGTTTGTCCGGATTGCATGCTCACCTTCAAGAACAGCATTTCCCATAAATATGACCGGGACCGATGCATATTGACGATTATACTCCTGTTTTTTCCCTTCAAACAGCTCCCGGGTCTCAGTACTATTAAAGAGGTCATGGTAGGTGATGACCACCCCTGGATTTGCCGCCAGATATTCATCCAGGTATGCCATGACATTATGACAGGCCCCACAATGAGTGTTATAAAAAAACCAGATTGAGATATCATCTGCAGTAGTATTTTGATCCTGCAGGATGGTAACATAGGCATCATCATCGGAAATCTCGGTTCCGTTCTTCAGAAACACCGCCCCACTCGCAGGTCCGGCAAAAACAAAAAGGAGTGCTATTGCAATAATAGCGGTTATATTCAGGATCTTTTGCGTCGTCGTAATCTCACACCTCGTAAGGCTTGTCAGTTATCATTGTCCCCACTCCCTCAGCAGTAAAGAGCTCCATGATCAGGTTATGGGCAAGGTTTCCGTTGATAATATGGGCATAAGGGACACCCCCATGCAGGGCACGAAGAACAGCCAGCACTTTTGGGATCATCCCTTCTGATACCACACCTGATGCAATAAGATCCTCTGCATCCTGTGGTGTCATCCGGCGATACACCTCTTTTCTGTCCCGGTCCATTATGCCATCAACATCAGTCATGCTGATGAGTTTGTATGCCCCAAGGGAAATGGCAAGTTCTCCTGCAGCGGTATCAGCATTGATATTCAGATCATTTCCTGCACGGTCAATGGCAAGTGGAGAGATGACCGGGATAAACTGGTTATCAAGAAGGGTATGAAGGATAGCCGGGCGAATCTCTTCTATCTCTCCAACATGCCCGAGATCCACCTCTTCCTCCCTGTTATTTACCTTAATTTTCTGCCGGTCCATTCTTTTCGCGATGATAAGGTTTGCATCGTTTCCGGAGATTCCAACTGCTCTTCCCCCTGCCCGGGATACGAGGGATACAATCTTAGAGTTTATCTTACCGACAAGGACCATCTGGGCAACTTCAAGGGTATCGTCATCAGTGATACGAAGTCCGGAGACAAATTTGGGCTCTTTTCCGAGAGCTTTCATCTTTTCGGTGATCTCTGGTCCCCCGCCATGAACAATGACACATTTAATCCCTACGATCTGGAGGAGCACCACATCCCGGATCACAGTGTCCATGATCCCCGTATCAACCATGGCATGACCACCCAGCTTGATGACCACACTCCTGCCTTGAAATTTCTGGATGTACGGCAGAGCCTCCATCAGCACATCTTCACGCTTCATGTTGTGTATTTTCCGTTTATTTCAACATATTTTTCTGTCAGGTCGCAGCCCCAGGCGGTTGCATCCTCTGTCCCCAAGGCAAGGTCCAGTTCAATCCGGACTTCCGTCCCGGAAAGGGCTGATTTAGCCTCTGTGAGATCTGCTGCAATCATCCCCTGGCTGCAGACTTGTGCACGGATGCTTTTGTTTGCTATCCAGCAGGAGACGATCTCCGGATCGATATCTGCACCTGCTCGTCCTGCTGCAGCAACAATTCTTCCCCAGTTTGGATCCTCTCCATATACTGCAGTCTTTACCAGAGAAGACCCGACGATGGTCCGGGCAATAATTTCCGCATCATCCTCACTACGGGCATTCCTGACGATGACCTCGATCATCTTGGTTGCACCTTCACCGTCTTTTGCGATCTTTTTCCCAAGGATGGTGCAGCACTCTTCAAGAGCCTTTGAAAATTCGTCTTTAGGGACTTTACCGGCAGCTCCGGTTGCAGTGCAGAACACGACGTCATTCGTGCTGGTATCTCCGTCAACCACGACCCGGTTAAAGCTCCGGCGGACTGCTGACTTGAGAGCATCCTGAAGATCAGGCTGACTTACTTCTGCATCTGTGTAGACATAGCCGAGCATGGTTCCCATATTGGGGGCTATCATACCCGAACCTTTACAGATCCCGCCAATAACAAATCCATCACGCTTCACCAGGGCATGTTTCTCGGCAAGGTCGGTGGTCATAATTGCCCTCGCTGCAGCAATCTCTGCATCAGGACTGTGGGAAAGGGCGGGAGCAATTCGTGAACACTGATCCCGGATGAGAGGAAGGTTCACGAACCGGCTGATAACTCCGGTGCTTGCAACCCCGACGGTCTCTGGCTCAACTCCAAGGTATTCACCCGCTATGGCTGCCATCTCCATGGCATCAGATATTCCCTGTTTTCCGGTGAGGGCATTTGCACACCCGCTGTTTGTAATGGTGGCAGTCAGATACCCTTTCTTCATCCGCTCACGCATTAGGATGATGGGGGCTGCACACGCCTTGTTCATGGTAAATGCTGCTGCCGACGTTCCTTCCGCTCTGATGAGGGCAAGACCGTACTTTCCCTCTTTAATTCCCGCTGCTGACACTCCCTCTATGGCACAGATTGACTGCATCTTATGCATCTTTCTCACCGGCAAGAGACCAGACGATATCCTCCCGCGTGATGATACCAACAAGCCTGTTATTTTCTACGACACACAGCCGGTCGATTTTCTTCTCAAGCATCCGTCGTGCAGCGGTCTCAATATCATCCGCTCCTGATATGGTGATGACCGGTTTACTCATGATATCTCCGATCTTCTTTTTCCTGATATCAGTCAGAGCATTTTTGGTACGTTCCCAGTTTATAAACTCCCGGAGTGGCAGTTCGATAACTTCAAGAGGTGAGGGAAGCCAGAGATCGTCAGACGGCCCCTTGGTCATGAGCAATTTAATAATGTCCGTCTCAGTGACGATACCGGCGAGTTTGTCTCCGTCAAGAATCGGGATGCCACCGATTTTTCTACTGCGCATAACTCCGGCGACATCTGCGATAGAGTCTCCAACCTGGCAGGTCACCGGTTCTTTGGTCATTGCATCGCTTACATTCATTTAAACTCCTGTTATTTCCAGTTTCAGGGAAGCATGCCGGGATTCATGAGTCCAAGGGTTTCATCCCAGCCGCACATGAGGTTCATATTCTGGATTGCCTGTCCGCTTGCGCCTTTTACCAGGTTATCTATGACAGATACGGCAACAACCCTGTCCTCTGACGCTTCAACCATCACGTCGCAGAAGTTGGATCCCCGCACTGCATTGAGAGATGGACGCTGGTATCTGACAAAGGGTTCATTCCGGTAATAATTCTGGTATAACTGCTCAACTTCTTTCTGCTCAAGGGGTTCATCCAGCAGAATATGTGCCGTTGTCAGGATTCCCCGGTTGACCGGAAGAAGATGGGGCGTGAAAAAACATTTGGCTTTTGATCCCAGGTGAACGAGTTCCTGCCGCATCTCGGCAAGGTGGCGGTGACTGGTCAATTTGTATGCAGTGAAGTTGTCCCCGACATTGGGGAAGTGGGTGGTTGCAGACGGGCTGTCTCCGGCTCCGGACACTCCTGTTTTTGAATCATAAATAATGGTGTGGGCTTTTTCTGCCAGGGGCGCTGCCGCTAGGGTTGCACCGGTCGGAAAACACCCGGGATTTGAGACAAAGGCTGCATTTTTGCAGGCATCCCGGTGTATTTCGCAAAGACCATACGGGACTTCTTTCCAGGCAGTATGGGGTGTTCCGTACACTTCCTCAAATACTGCTTTTGGAAGTCGGTAATCTGCGGAGAGGTCGATTACCCGAATGCCCTGCTTAAGAAGGTCAGGCACATACGTCATGGCCGCGGTATGGGGAACGGCCAGGAATAAAATATCTGTATCAATCGCGGATATTTCCGGGTTTTCGAAAGTGAGATTACAAAAACCTTTCAGGTGAGGATGCTGGCCGGTCACTGGTTTTCCTGCCAGTTGCCGGGACGTCGCGACATCAATAGTCACATGCGGATGTGAATGCATCAGCCGGATAAGTTCGCCGCCAGTATACCCGGATGCGCCGATGATTGCAGCTTTCATAGAAGAGTTTCCCATTGATCTCATTACTCCTGATTATTCCTTTATTATTGTTGGAAAAGATCCCCTTTAATTTGATGGGTTGATGTTAAACCGGAACGGTTACAGCTCTTACATGAGGCACGGGCGTTTCAATTCCACATTCTCTCAATCCTTCAAGATGAAACACAGTCGCTTCTTTCATCTTCTCTGTTACTTCCGGGAATGTAATACATCCCGACTTTCAATCTTCCTCTTCCTATCTATTGTCTTAAAACTGTTAATCATTTATGAAAGAAACCACTTTTTTATGCTATGAGGTTACCCTTTTGGCCTTCTTCCTCTAACCATGTACCTGATATGAGTGATCCGGCAGCCCCTGAGAAAAGCGGGCAAAAGGGAGTGCCTGAGAAACCAGGAAAAATAACTCCGGCGATGCAGCAATTTTACGATGCAAAGCAGCAATACCCTGATTGTGTCATCTTCTTTCGGATGGGTGATTTTTACGAAACATTCTGCGAAGATGCACAGGTCTGTGCCCGCGAACTGGATATCACGCTGACTTCACGGGGCCGGATGCCGGATGGTCAGGACATCCCGCTTGCAGGCGTTCCATACCATGCCTTAGATACCTATCTCTCCCGGATGATCGGCAAGGGGCACAAGGTCGCCATTTGTGAGCAGATTGAGGATCCCAAAAAAGCGAAAGGAATAGTAAAACGGGCAGTAGTCAGGGTTGTCACCCCCGGAACGGTAATTGATGCTGCCCTGCTGTCAACCGAGCAGGCCCGGTACCTGATGGCGGTCTTTCCTGACCTGAAAAAAAAGAGGGTCGGTCTTTCCTTTATTGATATTTCCACCGGAGACTTCCAGTTTACTGAAGTTGCTGCCCAGGATATGTATGATATGATCCGGGCAGAAGCAGCACGGTACCATCCGTCAGAATGCATCGTTCCTGCAGGTTCTTCAGATGAACTGGTACAGTATCTACATCAGGTCACCCCGCTTGTTTCATGTCAGGATCCATCTCTCTTTACTCCTGCAGGAGCTGAAGATCTGCTTCTTTTGCAATGCAGTATTGTTGATGCATGCGTTCTCCCCTGCGCCGGATACCCTGCCGGGATGGTTGCAGCCGGTGCAGCCCTTGCATATGCCCAGAAGACACAGTTCGATCCCCTAAGCCATATCAGGGTTTTGAATCGTTCGGATATCTCATCCCATCTGGTTTTGGATGCGGTAACCCTTCGTAATCTTGAAATTTTACAGAATATCAGGGATAGGACTGAGGAGGGGACGCTGGTTGCAACCATTGATATGACCTTAACTCCCATGGGTCGCCGCCTGCTCAGAAAGCGAATTGCTGCACCACTTCTGGTACCCGGTGATATTAATCAGCGACTTGATGCCGTATCTTACTTTGTCGATCAATCAGGGGTACGGCATGATATCCGTACGCTCATTAACCGATTTTCAGATCTTGAACGAATAGCAGGGAGGGTAAGCTATGGAAATGCAAGTCCCCGTGACCTGGTGACTCTTACCTCTGCGGCAGAATCTGCAGAGAGTACCAAAATAATCTTTGAAAAAGAGGAAGGGTTACCAGAAGAAATCCTCCATGCCATTTCCAGAATCAAAGACATCAAAGACCTTACTGATCTTATTGGGAGGGCGATTGTGGATGATCCTCCGGCATTAATCAGAAAAGGCGGGGTTATCAGGGATGGATATCATGAAGAACTCGACCGGCTCCGGACCATCTCTCAAAACGGGAAACAATGGATTGCCGATCTTGAGCAGCAGGAGAAAGAGCGAACCGGTATCAAGTCTTTAAAAATAAAATATAATGGGGTATTTGGCTATTATATCGAGATAACAAAAGCCAATATCTCAAGTGTCCCCCCGGACTATGAACGGCGCCAGACTACTGCAAATGGTGAGCGGTATACTGTTCCGGCTCTTCGCGAGATGGAATCCCAGATAGCAACCGCTGATGAACGGCTGCTTGGTCTTGAAGAAGAGATATTTCGTGAGGTGCTCACGCGGGCAGACCAGGAGGTTCCGGCACTACAGGAGATAGCACAGGCCATTGGGGTGATTGATCTCTATGCCGGTCTTGCCGAGGCAGCCTTAAAACACCAGTATGTGAGACCGGATCTGATTGATGATCCAGCCCTTCTTATCAGGGAAGGGCGGCACCCGGTTGTTGAAAACAGTCTTCAGGGTGGGTTTGTGCCCAATGATGCAGAACTCTCCGCAGGGGCTGACCAGATCCTGATCATCACCGGGGCAAATATGGCAGGAAAGTCCACGTACATGAGGAGTGTTGCCCTCACGGTCATCCTTGCCCAGATGGGAAGTTTTGTCCCGGCTGCATATGCACGAATCGGGGTTGTTGACCGTATATTTACCCGGGTTGGTGCCTTTGATGACCTGGCTTCAGGCCAGAGTACCTTTATGGTCGAGATGATGGAACTTGCAACCATCTTAAATCATGCAACTGAGAAAAGCCTGGTTATCCTGGATGAGATAGGACGGGGAACCAGCACTCTTGACGGGTACTGCATTGCAAAAGCGGTATTAGAGCATCTTCACGGAAAACGGTCTAAAGGACCACGGTGCCTTTTTGCAACACATTTCCATGAGATTGTCGGGGTAGAAGCAGATCTAAAACGTGTCAAAAATTGTCATTTCGCGGTGAAGGAGACTGAAAAGGATGTGATATTCCTTCGCAAGCTGGTGCCCGGAGCAACGGATCGTAGTTATGGTATTCATGTTGCGCAGCTTGCCGGAGTGCCGGCATCAGTGGTCACGCGGTCTGAAGAGTTGATGAAGCGAATCATCAGTGGTGAAGATCCCATGGGAGGAGGTGTCAAACGGTACACTCAGATGATCCTTCTTGACGCCGCCGGTCCGGATACCGTCAGGGAACCCCGGCCAGATCCCCTCAGGGATGAAATCAGAACTATTGATGTGAATGGAATCACACCAATTGAAGCGCTTGGTATTCTTGCAGGTCTTGTGGAGAAAGCGGGAAAAATATGAATGAGTCTGCTGC
>Ga0265295_1006572_pt1 | contig 13990 bp, 12 predicted proteins | sample Munlansysbiofilm_FD_192503 | JGI IMG/M metagenome (GOLD analysis project Ga0265295, IMG submission 192503) | Leachate microbial communities from a municipal landfill in Southern Ontario, Canada - Methane capture system biofilm | ecosystem: Engineered > Solid waste > Landfill > Unclassified ... | reverse complement strand
GATCTTCTGCCGCAACGTCATGATCTATTTTGATAAAAAGACCCAGAATGAGCTGGTCCAGAAATTCTGCAAACACCTCGAACCCGGCGGCTATCTGTTCATCGGCCATTCCGAAAGCCTGGCCGGTACGGACCTGCCGTTAAAACAGCTGGCTCCGGCCACCTACATGCGCATCTAAGCCTTTCCCGAGGCCGGGCAGTTCGCTTTCTTCCTACAGAGCCGGCAGTATGACCCAGAATGTCGTGCCCGCAGGCTCCTCCGATGAAAAACCGACTTCCCCTCCGAGATAATTCTCCGCCAGAAGTTTGATGGAATACGTGCCGAGTCCCCGGTCATGACCCTTGGTTGAAAACGATCTTTTGAACACCTGCAATCTGACGGATTCGGCCATGACATCGGGATTGGCGACCCGGAAAACGGCCCTGTCCTGCTCCCGGCTCAAGCCCACGGTGATGACCCCGTCCGCAGCGGTGGCTTCCAGGGCGTTGATGAGCATGTTGACCAGAATCCTGCGCAGCAGGGAGAAGTCGGAGGACACGGCCACATTGACGCTGCCCTCGTCAAGATGGATGATTTTGCCCAGCGCCTTGGGATGGGTGCGAAATTCCCCGACAACGGACTGGATAATCTCAAGCCCCTGCAGCGTGATCCTGGAGACCGCGTATTCGCTTCTCTCCACGGCCAAGAGCTGCTTCTGCTTCTGGATCTCGTCGACCAGGGCGAAGAGCGAGGAGCGGGCCATGTGAGCGATCTCCTGAGCGCCCTCGGGCACTTCGTTCATGAGGATGTCGACCAGATTTCTGGCCCCGCCCGCGGAATTCAGAATGTCGTGAAAAAAGATCCGCTCCAGGGCCTGGCGGCGTTTCTCATCCCCTATGTCGAGGAGGGTCAGCACGTAATACGTGCCTTCCGGGGTTTCCCACGGTGAGGCGAAGACCCGCAGATCCCGCGCCACGGTCGCGCCGTGACCATCCCCGCACAACAATTGGCATTCGTGAACGGCTTTTTCCTTGGTGCGCATGCTCTCCAGGATCGCCCGCAGCGCTCCGCACTCACGGCAATACAGGGACGTGCCGCATCCGCTTTTCCCCGCATCGGCATAGACGCAGCCCATGGCCTCGCCCGGGCGCTTGGCCAGAAACAAGCCGATGTCGCTGGTGCCCAAAAGGTCGGTGAAGGCCTTGTTGCTGAAGACGATCTGGCGCAAAGAGTTCAGCACCAGAAGCGGCAGCGGAAAGAAATCGAAATAGTGCGAACACAGATGCTGTCCGATCCGGGCATTTTCCTGCTGAATTTCATGTAGGGGCAAACGCTCGCCGGGAGCGCACTGAGTTTCACATTTCGTGTTCATTGTTGACTGCTTCTATGTGGATGTTGATGGAAATCGCGATTGCGCTGTCTCATCTGCGACTTCGTACGTGCGTTAAATGTCGCATTTCTTGTCCGCGATGGGTAGCGTGAAAGAGAATGTCGTGCCCTGCCCGGGACTGCTTTCCGCCCAGATCGTGCCTCCGTGCTTTTCAATGCATTCCTTGCACAGGATGAGCCCGAGGCCCGTGCTCGCTTCTCCCTCGGTGCCGGGGCGCGTGATCTTGTTGTCGAGGGAAAAGAGCATGGACAGAGTGTGGCGGTCCATGCCTACGCCTTCGTCGCGCACCGCGACCGTGACCATGTCCCCATCGAGACGAGCCGTTATACGAACCTGCCCGCCTCGATTCGAGAACTTCAGGGCATTGGAAATGATGTTCCTGAGCACGGTACCTATCATAGGCGGGTCGATGCATACAATCAGATCGTCAGGAGTTTCGTCACGCAGGACGATCCCCTTCTGGTCGGCCACGGAATGCGTGAAATCCAGGCTCGCCCTGACGACCCCTTTCAACAGAAAATGGCTTGGCGAACAGGTCAGCAGCCCTTGCTGGACTCTGGCCCACTCAAGAAGATTTTCCAGCAGCGCGTAAACGCGAACAGAGCTTGCGTACAAGGCGTCCAAAGACCTGTTGACCTCCTTCACAGCCAATTCCTCGAAATCCTCGACCAGAATTTTAGTCAGGGAAAGGAAACCTGATATGGGTGATTTGAGGTCATGGGCAATGATGGAAAAGAACTTGTCCTTTTCCGCAATGGCGTTTCGCAGTTCCGTATTGACCCGGCGTATCTCCTCTTCGGATTTTATGCGTTCGGAGATATCGCGCACCGAGGCCACGCGCATGATTTCGCCGTTGATTTCAAAATTTCGCGCTTCAAGCTCGGCAAAAATGGTTTCCCCATTTTTCTTCACAAACCTGACGAGATAGGGCCGCGCATATTCCTTGGCTATATTCGCGCGGACAATGTCCTGGTCCTGTTCATGAACTACCGATTCGAGCATGTTTTTGCCGAGTATTTCCTGCGGTTCGTAACCGAGAAGCCTGGCCAGGGCGTTATTCAAATCCACGACAAAACCCTTTTTGTGGATGACAATTCCCTCCATGGTCAGATCCGAAAGCAGCCGATAGCGCATTTCGTTCTCTCGGCAAACCAGCTCCGCTGATTTGCGATTCGAAATATCGCGGCAGAAACAGATAAACATTCCTCCGTGCATATCCAGGTAGGACGCGAAGATTTCCACATCGAAAACACTGCCGTCCTTTCTGCGATGCCTGGTCTCAAAGAGCTCGGAGCCGTTTTCGGTGATGCGCGCAATTCGCTCCTCGGTCGCGGCGCTATCTTCCGCAGCGTCCAGATCGCCGATGAGCAACCTTTCAAGCTCATCTTTCGTGTAGCCGCTCATACGGCAATAGGCGTCGTTGATATCGTTCAGGCGTCCGTCCGCACCGATGACCCAGAACCCGTCCTGGGTGGTTTCCAGAATGGAAGTCAGGAAGCGCCCCCGCTCCTGCAGAGCCTCTTCCACCCTGGCCTGCTCCGTGATGAAGCTCAGGATCAGGAGCAGTCTCCGCTCATTTCCCGATTCCAACCGCTGATTCTCGATTCTGCCGACACAGCGCACCGTGCGGTGGCAGCCGGACAGGGCGAAGCTCAATTCCTTGCCTTCGGGGTTCTTGAAAAACGCCTTGAAACGGCCCGGAAAAGCCAAGCGGTCCGGTGTGGAAATGAAATCGACCAGGGCCATGCCGCAAAGCAGGCAGGCGTCCTTTCCCACCATCTCGGCAAATGTCTGATTGGTTTGGGCAATGATCCCGCTTTGGTCGATGGTCAGATATCCGACCGGGGCGTCATTGTAGAGACGCGCAAAACGGTCCCGCGCGATTTCACACTGCTTCCGAGCGTCGCGCAGTTCCTCGTTCTGAAGCTCAAGCTCGATCTGGTAGACCTGATATTCGTGAAACAGGGTCTTTATCTCTTCCAGGGAAAGATTCTCGACCGTGCTTACGGATTGCGCCAGGCGCGCCTTGGCTTGCTCTGGCAATATTTTCTTCTTGGCTTCAAAGGTCTCTGTCATAGCTCTCTCATGTTATGATTGTCTGTGATCACGCTAAGATGGATCTCAACAACAAGCCTCTTGCAGTACGGAGACAGGGTGCCGGAGTTTCAATGGTTTCGCGTCAAGCAGTCCGAGGCGTCAGGGAAGCATGTTTCGACTCCCGGCAGGGGAGCATGTTTTTCGATCATTCGCTGCAGGTTCTCCAGGCTGACCGGCTTGACCGGATAATCGTCCATTCCCGAGACAAGAAATTTTTCCCGGTCTCCGGTCATGGCGTATGCGGTCAGGGCGATGACGGGGATGTTCTTGCAGGAGGCGGCCAGGCCCGGAGCGTTGCGGGTGTCTGTCCATGTCGAAATCCCCTGTGCGCAAGAGTTCAAGAGCCTTCTGGCCATTTTCGGCCAGGGTCGCCGCATGGCCGAATTTTTAGCACGTTGCGGGCGGCGACCTGTTTGGACGGATCATCTTCGACCATCAGACATGGTCTCCATGTACAGGACGCTTATCAGGACAACGCGAGGGAGTGATTTCAAACACGCCTCGTGCTAAAAATTCGGACGTTCGACCATCTTGTGCGAAGACGCCACTGATCATCGTGTGTTCGTTTCGATCGTGAATCCGGTCTCGAATTATCGTGTCGGGCAGGCGCGTAGCCCGCTTTTATTTTTGGTGCATGCCTGCGGCCATCTTAAAGTAGCCGTCTTTTGGCGGGCAAGCATTATTTGTAAGACATTTTTTTTTCTTAAGATGCTCCGGAAGTCAAAACATTTGTCAAAGAGGATTCTTGCCTCGGTGATTTTGTGTGATCGGCTGAAATTTGCTCTTGAATATCAAGCAATAAGTGCCTTTGTACACTAGAGATATTCATCCTGAAATTTGCCTTACAATATATGTAAGACAAAAAATGCCCGAGTTGCTGTCCTGGTCACGCGTGAGTTTCCGCTCGGTTGCCGCATTTCATATTTTCCCGGACCATGAGTATTCATTCGATTTGCAGCGACAGGGTCCGGCCGGAATGCACGGGCACAACCCAGCACCGATCCTTGAAATTTCCCGCCATCTCCATTACACGAAACCATCTTCACATTTCAAGCAGTTGGAAACAAATTTGTACACAGATCTCTTGCAGTATATTTTCAGCGGACTGACCGGCGGGGCCATCTATGCGCTCATCGCTCTGGGCTTTTGCGTGGTCAGCAACACCATGGGCATCGTCAACTTCATCCAGGTCGATTTCGTCACCCTGGGCGGCATGTTCATGTTCTCGGCGCTGTTCGCCCTCGGCCTGCCCACGGTCCCGGCGCTTGGCCTGTCCGTCTGCCTTGTGGCGCTGGTGGCCATGGTGGTCGAGCGTGTCGGCCTGCGCCCGGCCAGATCGGACAATCATCTGGTGCTCATCTTTTTGACCGTTGGGCTGTCCATCATTCTGCGCGGGATCATCAAGATCGTATGGGGCAAGAACCGCATGGCTCTTCCTCCGTTGACTCCGGACGTGCCCGTGCAGATCCTGGGCGCGAGCGTGCTGCCGCAGGCGTTGTGGATTCTGGGACTGACCGTGGTCGCCATCGCCGTCCTGACCTGGTTCTTTCACCGCACCTCGCTTGGCCTGTGCATGCGCGCCGTGGCCTCCAATCCCACGGCCGCGGCCGTGGTCGGCATTGCCTCGGGCCGCATCCGCCTGACCAGCTACGCCATCGCCGGGGCCCTGGGCGGTCTGGCCGGAGTGCTGGTCACGCCCATCACCACGCTCAACTACGATGTGGGCGTGCTGCTGGGCCTCAAGGGCTTCGCCGCCGCCATCCTCGGCGGCTTCGGCTCCTTCCCCGGAGCCATCCTCGGCGGCCTTGGCCTTGGACTTCTCGAATCCCTGTCCGCCGGATACCTGTCCAGCGCCTACAAGGACGTCGTGGCCTTCGTGGTCCTGCTGCTGGTCCTTTTCGTCCGCCCCAAGGGATTGCTGGGCAAGTGACGACTTTCCTTTGACTATAAAGATCGCGAACGCGTAAAGCATCACGATTTGTCAGCAGCCGCTTCAACTCCCCTCCTGCCAAGGAGGGGTGCCCGAAGGGCGGGGTGGTTGACTCTTACAGTCTGATTGCTTCATTCAAGGGGAATACCCCCTCCCCCTGCGGGTACTCCCCCTTGGCAGGGGGAGATTCTTAATTCGGCATGCTCACCCATCCCGCCAAGACGAAGAGGGCAGGCACTTGGGCCTGCCCCTACGCTCGACATCTTCATGGCAAAACACTAATTTCTATACTTTACCCCCGGCCAAATCGATTATACTTTCCCGGCCCAGACGACACCATTCTTCAAGGACGCTCATGACCGGCAGACAAAACATTCTCTACTTTCTCTCCCTGCACCGGACAGGACTCTTCGCTTCCCTCATGGCCTTGGCGCTGATCCTCTTCCCCTACATCGAGGACAACCCCTACACCCTGGGCCTGACCAATCTCATCGCCATCAACGCCATCGTGGTTCTGGGCCTGAACCTCTTCATCGGCTATGCCGGACAGATCTCGCTTGGCCATGCCGCCTTTTTCGGCCTTGGCGCCTACGGTTCGGCCATCGCCACCGTCACTTTCGGACTGCCCCCCTGGCCGGCCATGTTTCTGGTCGCGGCGCTGGTGGGCCTGATCGCGCTGGCCGTGGGCATCCCGGTCCTGCGCCTCTCGGGGCACTATCTGGCCATGGCCACGCTTGGCCTGAACTACGTCGTACACACCGTCCTTTTGCAATGGGACGAGGTCACGGGCGGCCCCAGCGGGTTCGCGGGCATCCCCAGCCTGTCCGTTGCCGACGTGGTCTTCGATGACCCGGTCAGCCTGCACTATCTGCTGTGGGGCTTCACCATGGCGTGTCTGCTGCTGTGTCTCAATCTGGTGCGCAGCGGGGTCGGCCGGGGCCTGGCCGCCCTGGCCGGGGACGAGACCGCGGCCGCGAGCCTGGGCGTCGACACACGCGCCGCCAAGGTCAAGGTCTTCGTGCTCTCGGCCGTGCTCGCCTCTTTGGCCGGAAGCCTTTTCGCTCACTGCTATTCCTACGTGAGCCCCGACACCTTCGGCATCTTCACCTCGACGGACCTCGTCATCATGGTCGTGGTCGGCGGGATGGGCTCCATCTGGGGCTCGGTCTTCGGCGCGGCTTTTTTGACTCTGCTCCCGGAATGGATGGAGGTCTTCGACACCTACAAAGATTTCGTGCATGGCGGCATTCTGGTGCTGGTGCTGATGTTCCTGCCGCAGGGCCTGATCACGGGTCTGACCGACATGGTCCGGGTGCGCCTGGCCCTATGGAGGCGCGACCATGCTGCAGCTTAAGGACTTAAGTAAATTTTTCGGGGGGCTGCCCGCCCTGCAGGACGTGTCCATCAGCGTACCCGCCGGCCATTTGACCGCGCTCATCGGCCCCAACGGCGCGGGCAAGAGCACGCTCATCAACTGCATGACCGGCGTGCTCTCCCCTTCCCGTGGGTCCATTCGCTTCCAGGATCGAGAAATCGCGGGATTTGCGGCCCACCGCATCACGCGTCTGGGCATCCACCGCACCTTTCAGAATTTGCGTCTTTTTCCCCGCCTCTCGGTGCTGGACAACGTGCTGACCGGCCTGACCTGCGAGGGTGGCGAATCCATGTTCATGGCCATGCTGCGTCTGCCCTATCTGCGCCACCGCGAACGGCAGCTCAAACTGCGGGCTCTTGAGGCGATGGACCAGTTCGGACTGGCCGACAAGGCCCATTGGCCGGCCGGAGTGCTGGCCTACGGCGACAAGAAGCGGGTCGAGCTGGCGCGGGCCATTGTCGGCAAACCGAAGCTGCTTCTTCTCGACGAGCCCGTGGCCGGCCTCAACGCCGAAGAAACGGCGGCCGTGGGCGAGCAGCTCAGAAACCTGCGCCGCGCGGGACACACCATTTTACTGGTCGAACACGACATGGATCTGGTCATGAACATCGCGGATCTGGTGGTGGTGCTGGACAGCGGCCGCTGCATCGCCACGGGCACGGCCGATGAAGTCCGCCGCAACCCCTTGGTGCTTGAAGCCTATCTTGGAAGAATGGAGGCCACGGCCTGATGCTGACCATACGAAATCTTACGGCGCACTACGGCGCGGCCCAGGCCCTGTTCGGCATCGACATGGAGGTCGCGGCCGGGCAGACCGTGGCCCTGGTCGGGGCCAACGGCGCGGGCAAGAGCACCCTGCTCAAATGCGTGATGGGACTGGTCAAGCCCACGGGCGGGGAAATCCTCCTCGATGGCAAAACCGTGACCGGATCAAGCCCGGCACGCATGGTCCGCCACGGGCTGGCCTTGTCTCCCGAAGGGCGCGAGGTCTTTGCCCAACTCTCGGTGCTGGAAAACCTGCAGCTCGGCGCCATCCCCTTGAGTCTGGCCAAGGCCGAGGAAACCCGGCGCATGGAAGAGATTTTCACGCGTTTTCCCAAACTTAAGGAGCGTCGGCAGCAGTTGGCCGGAACCCTGTCCGGCGGCGAACAGCAGATGCTGGCCATGGGCCGGGCGCTGATGGCCGCGCCGCGCCTGCTGCTCCTCGATGAGCCGAGCCTGGGTCTGGCCCCGCTCATCACCGACGAAATCTTTTCCATCATCCACCAGCTTACCCGCGCCGGCACGACCATTTTCATCGTCGAACAGAACGCCGCCCGCGCCCTGTCCGCATCGGACACGGCCTATCTGCTGGCCGGGGGCAACATTGTCGAGCAGGGCAAAAGCCGCGATCTGCTCCTGGACCCTTCCCTGCGCGCCGCGTTCCTGGGCGCGGCCAGCCACGACAACCCATCCGCCAGCCGCCTGGGAGCGGCCGGGCTGACCAATATCCGTCTGGAGAAACCGCTCATGCACAAAAACTTCATGCCTTCCTTTAACTCTGAAGAAGAACTCAAGGCCCACCAGTTGCAGGGGCTGCAGTGGACCGTGCGCCACGCCTTCGAGGGGTCGCCCGCCTACCGCGCCAAGCTTGAGGCGGCGGGCGTGACCCCGGATTCGATCCAGAGCCTGGATGATCTGAAGCGCTTGCCCTTCACCACCACCGACGATCTGCGCGACGGTTATCCCTTCCCGCTGAAAAGCGTGCCCTTCGAGCAGCTGGTGCGCGTGCACGCCAGTTCCGGGACCACGGGCAAGCGCAAGGTGCTCTGCTACACGCAAAAGGATCTCGACGACTGGACCGACATGTTCGCCCGCTGCTACCAGAGCGCGGGCGTCACTTCCCTTGACCGGGTCCAGATCGCCGTGGGCTACGGAGTCTGGACCGCGGGCATGGGCTTTCAGCTCGGCTGCGAAAAGGTCGGCGCCATGGCCGTGCCGGTGGGTCCCGGCAATATCGACATGCACATCCAGTTCCTGCTCGATTTCCAGTCCACGGTCTTCTGCTCCACGGCCTCCATGGCCCTTTTGATGGCCGAGGAGATCCACAAGCGAGGCATCGCCGACAAAATCGCGATCAAGAAGATCATCTACGGCTCCGAGCGCTCCAGCCGGTCCATGCGCAAGAAGATCTCCGAACTCTTCGGCGGGGCCGAGCTTTTCGACATCACCGGCCTGACCGAACTCTACGGGCCGGGCGCGGGCATCGAATGCTCCGATCACGACTGCATCCATTACTGGAGCGACTACTACCTGATGGAGATCCTTGATCCGCAGACCCTCAAACCTCTGCCCGACGGCGAATGGGGCGAGATGGTCGTCACCACCCTGTGCAAGGAGGGCGCGCCGCTGATCCGCTACCGTACCCGCGACATCACGCGCATCATCCCCGAGCCCTGCACCTGCGGCAGCATCATGCCCCGGCATTCGCGCATCAAGGGCCGTTCCGACGACACTATCAAATTCAGGGGCGTGAACATCTATCCCAGCTCCATCGACACTATCCTCTCGTTCGTGCCCGGGCTTGGTTCGGAATATCAGATCCATCTGACCCGGGGCGACGGCGGCCGCGACAATCTGCGGCTCGTGATCGAACGCGCCGAGGGCGTGGCCGCGGGACGCGGGCCGGAGCTGGCGCATGAGGCTGGACATCAGATCAAAAAACAGCTCATGGTCACGGTGGACCTGGAGCTTGTGGATTACGGCGCTTTGCCCCGTTCGGATCGCAAGAGCCAGCGGGTTTTCGACAGCCGGATTCAGGACGAGATCGTTTGATTTTACGACGGGGCCATACAGGCATCAATCAATCTGAAGAGGAGAAAATGACATGCGCACGATTTTCTGTTTTTTGAGCTGTCTCATGCTGCTGGCTTCCCCGGCGCTGTCCGAGGACACCATCAAGCTGGGCGCGTTTTTCGACCTGTCGGGCCGGGCGTCCTTCATCGGCACCCCGAGCAAGCTGGTCGCGGAAATGCTCGTTGACAAGATCAACGCAGAGGGCGGGATAAACGGCAGGAAGATCGAGCTGATCATGGCCGACACCGAGGGCGACCCGGCCAAGGCCGCCAACATCGCCACCAAGTTCATCCACAAGGACAAGGTCGTGGCCATTGTCGGGCCGACCCTGACCGATACGGGCATGAACGTGAAGAAGATCGTGGACTCCGGCAAGACGCCCATCGTCATGACCGTGGGCGGTGATCCGGTCATCATGGGCGGCAAGTTCGGCTCTTTCACGTGGGTCTTCAAATCGCCCCAGCGCTCCAAGATCGCGGTCGAGCGCCTCTTCACCTATCTCAAAGACAAGGGTCTGACCAAGGTCGCCCTGCTCTCGGCCGATGACGGATTCGGCAAGGACGGCCTGCGCTGGATGGAAGAGCTGGCCCCCGCTTTCGGCATCGAGATGCTGGTCAAGGAATCCTTCGGTGCCCGCGACACGGACATGACCGCCCAGCTGACCAAGGCCAAGAACGCAGGTCCCCAGGCGCTCGTCGTCTGGACCACGGGTCCGGCCGGGGCCATCAGCGCCAAGAACGTGGCTCAGCTCGGCATCGATCTGCCCCTGTTCCAGTGCCATGGCCTGCCCGATCCCAAGTACATCGAACTGGCCGGTCCGGCGAGCGAAGGCAACCGCATGCCCGCGACCAAGCTCATGGTCGCGGACCAACTGCCGGACACGGACCCGCAGAAGGCCGTGATCCAGGAATTCGTCAAGCTCTACATCGAAAAGGGCTACGACAAGCAGTTCCCCATCAACACCCATTCCGGCTATGCCTGGGATGCGATCCGGCTCATCGTCGACGCCATCGCCAAGGTCGGAACGGAACCCGAGGCCCTGCGTGCCGAAATCGAGAAGACGCAGAACTATGTCGGCATCTCCGGCATCTACAACCTGACCCCCGAAGACCACAACGGACTGGATGTGGACTCCATGGTCATGGTCCAGGTCAAGGACGGCACGTTCGTTCTGGCGGAATAACGCGGGTGCCTTTCCGCATGATTGACAGAAGATCGAAGACATGGATTCCCGCCTTCGCGGGAATGACACCCCGATCGGCTGTCCTGCCGCACCGTCATCCCCGCGAAGGCGGGGATCCATCCGTTCCGTCTTCCCTTTAGTAAGCAGGACAACTCGCCAGCGCCCAAAGCCTCCCCTTCGCAGGGGAGGCTTTTTTCGGGCTGAAAACCAAAAAAAAGCGAAATGAATCCAAGATATTGCCTATAGGAGCTGGCGACCAGGGGCCGACCTTGCGCATTGCGCGGCCGTGGGTATCAAGCTAAACTGAAGCCAATAAGAACAACCATCAAGGACGAAAAATGAAAGAAATCAGCAAGCTGCTTGATAATAACAAGACCTGGGCCCAGAACGTCGAAAAGAACATCCCCGGTTTTTTCCGCAAACTGGAGAGCCAGCACAAGCCCAAATTCCTGTGGATCGGCTGTTCGGACAGCCGGGTCCCGGCGGACCAGCTTATCGGCGTCATGCCGGGCGAGGTCTTCGTGCACCGCAACATCTCGAACCAGGTCATCAACACCGACATCAACCTCATGTGCGTGCTGCAGTACGCCATCGACGTGCTCAAGGTGAAGCATATCATCGTCTGCGGCCATTACGGCTGCGGCGGCATCGAGGCGGTCATGCAAGACCAGACTCCGGGCCTGTTGGCTCATTGGCTGGAAAACGTGCACGACCTGATGGAACGCAAGGGCCGCCCCAATCTCGACGACATGTGCGAACTCAACGTCAAGCTGCAGATCCGCAATCTGGCCTTGAACAGCATCGTGCGCAAAGCATGGCAGCGTGGTCGCAACCTCTATCTGCATGGCTGGATCTATTCCATTTCCAACGGCCTGATCCACGACCTGTGCATCACGCGCGGCCCGGACAAGCAGGAAGAGGAACCCCTTGAAACGCCTCTGCGTCCGAAACATTAGGAGAATGCAGTGAAAAAACTCATCCTGCTGACGATGTTCGCCTGTGCGGCGTTGTGGGGCTGCGTGCATGCCGACAACAAAAACATCGACACGTCCCTGGATCTGATGGACGCGCGCATTCTGGATACACGCTGGAAATTGGTGGAGCTTTGGGGAAAACCCGTGGCGGGGATCGAACGCTACCCGTTCATCCAACTTCATGCCAAGGAAGGGCGCATCTCGGGCTTCGGCGGATGCAACAGCATCGGTGGCGCCTATGAGCTCAAGGCCGGCAACCGCATCCGCTTCACGAACATGGCCGGCACCATGATGGCCTGTCCGGACATGGACGTGGAGCAGGAGTTTTTCAAGGTGCTGTCCATGACGGACAATTTCGCCTGCGATGGAAAAACCCTTGCCCTGCACAAGGCGCGCATGGCCCCCCTGGCCAGGTTCGAGGCCGTTTACTGACACCCGGGACGCGAGGGCTCCGCACGGAGCCTTTCGTTTTTCGTCCCGACACGCCTTTTTGCTTGCCCTGTTCCCGCTATCTTCCTATTTGTTCGCCCATGCCAGAAAACAGCCCCGTTCGTTTGAACAAATATCTTGCCGATGCCGGCATAGCCTCCCGCCGCGGAGCCGACGCCCTGATCCAGGGCGGACGAGTCTGCGTGAACGGCCTTATCCAGCGCGAGCCCGGGACCAGGGTCATTCCCGGCCAGGACACGGTGCTCTGCAACGGCGCGCCGGTCTCGGCCAATCAGAATGCGCCGTCCTCCTACATCATGCTGCACAAGCCGGTGCATACGGTGACCACGGTCAATGATCCCCAGGGCCGCAAGACCGTCGTCGACCTGCTGCCCGAAGAACTCCGCGCACTGCGCCTCTTTCCCGTGGGACGGCTCGATTACATGTCCGAGGGCCTGCTCCTCTTGACCAATGACGGCGAGGTGACCCTGCGCCTGACCCACCCCAGCTACGAGCATCCGAAAAAATACGAGGTGCTGGTGCGCGAGGCGGTGACGGAGAAATCGCTTGACCTCATGCGCCAGGGCATGCGCCTTAAGGAAGGTGAACGGCTGGCTCCGGTGGATGTCGAAAGCGCCTCCGATGCCGGCGGCGCGACGCTCTTGCGCATGACTCTGCGTCAGGGTGTGAACCGTCAGATTCGGCGCATGTGCCGCGACCTGGGGCTGACCATCCTGCGGCTGCGCCGCGTCGAATTGGGACCGTTGTTTTTGGGGAGTCTTGAACCCGGAAAATGGCGAACCCTGACCGACGCCGAAATAAAGACCCTGAAATCAAGCCTTGGTCTCAACTGACCCTGGAGGCGCATGAACAGTATCGCAACCAAACCAATCACCGCATTTATCTGCGCGGTCCTGCTGTTGCTGCTGCTGGAAGCGGGCGCTGCCATGCTGCTTGTGAGCAGCGTCGGCTCGGCTGATGATGCCTCGGCCCTTCCGCCCATGACCCGGCTGAGCGATCTGCAGGGAACCTTCTCGGATCTTGATGGTCACAGCTTCGCTCTGGCCGATTTGCAAGGCAAGGTCGTGGTCATCAACCTGTGGGCCACCTGGTGCCCGCCGTGCCGGGCGGAGATGCCTTTTCTGGAAGGATTGTGGAAGAAATTTCAGGACAATGACCGGGTCCGTGTGCTGTGCATCAGCAAGGAGACCCTTGCGGAAGTGCGCCGGGACCCCCTGGCGGAATCACTGACCATGCCCCTTTATGTCTTCACCTCGCCGGCGCCGCCGGAGCTGGATCCCGAAGGACTGCCGACGACATACATCTTCAATCGTCAAGGCAAGGTGGTCTTTGCGCATACGGGCATCGCCCAGTGGGACGCACCGGAAATCGTCGCCTATCTGGACGCCCTGGCCAAGGCGACGAGCAATTAGGGGCGGGTGTGGGCCAGAACCTGACGAAACGATTCACGGTTGGAATCCCAGTGCAACTGGGCATGGACATCCCCGGCGTCAAACCAATAGTAGCCGATATGTTCCGCGGAGAGGACCACTTTTTCGACTCTGACCCGGGCCAGGTAGATGGGCTTGCGCAACTCGATGCGCGCGTCGGGGATGCAGAAAGAAAATTCGGGGATGACCACTTCCAGCTGCTCCGCGGTCAGCGTCACGCCCGTCTCCTCTTCCACTTCGCGCAGACAGGCTTCGATGCAGGGCTCGTCGGGGCCTCGTCCGCCGGTCACGGGCTGCCAGTATTCATCATGGCGATGGGTCACGGGGCAGCGCAAGAGCAAAAATCG
>Ga0265295_1006569_pt1 | contig 13996 bp, 6 predicted proteins | sample Munlansysbiofilm_FD_192503 | JGI IMG/M metagenome (GOLD analysis project Ga0265295, IMG submission 192503) | Leachate microbial communities from a municipal landfill in Southern Ontario, Canada - Methane capture system biofilm | ecosystem: Engineered > Solid waste > Landfill > Unclassified ... | reverse complement strand
CTTGCAAGTCAATTTTCCTGGAAGTCGCCGTATTCAAAACGATGTATGAGGGACAGTGCCTATTCGACGATCTTAACAGCTATCTGGCATCCAAGAATTTCTATCTATTGGGTATAGGGCTCTGCAATTCTGGCAATGGGACCGGAAACGCCCTCTGGATTAGCAACATGATAGGTCATTATAATTCAAAACCTGCGCAAGAACCAAAAACAATAGTCGCATTTAAAACAATAAAAAATTTGATCAACCCACATCTCATTAGCATTGATTATTTACCTAACGAAAAAAATATTTACAAAAGAAAAGTAGACCCAATTACTCTTCTCACGTGCTCACGCTTCGACATTGTCCCGAAATTCATCTACGCAGAGCAGCGAGAACTCAACATCAATTCCAGGTGGCATGAAAAACTTTATGAAGCCCACTTACGAGCATTCAATGACTGCCATGAGGGCGACTACTCGTCTAAGTCAGGGCTAGAAAATTTTATAAAGACCTTCGACACGCTACTCGATTCGATCAAGGTGCACAATTTCGCCCCCAACCTGTCCTTAGTTCCCACTGGGCATAACGGAATAGTTATCGATGGCGCACATCGTGTGGCTGCCTGCCTGCTTCATCGCAACCAAGTTCCAACTCTCGAATTCGACATCACTGCAAACAACTATAACTACGAGTTCTTTCTCAAAATGGGACTTGAACAAGAATACTGCGATGCCATTGCTCTCAAATACTGCCAGCTCAATCCACACTCCTATATCGTCACGGTGTTTCCATCTGCAGTCGGAAAGGAACAGGAAATCCGAAATATTTTGAGACGACGCAGCGAGATATTCTACGCCTGTCAAGTACAGCTCACCCATTTGGGATCAATTAATTTAATTCGTCAAATATATAATAAAGAGCAATGGGTCGGAAGCTTTGCCAACCAGTTCAAGGGGGCTCAACATAAGGCCTCAGAATGTTTTCGTTTCGAAGGCCCGGTCCGAGTATACCTCATCACTTCCACCAATTTCGAGGAAATCAAAGCCGTCAAACAGGAGATAAGACATCTATTCAGCATCGGTAACCACTCGGTCCATATTAATGACACTCATGACGAAACCGTCAGGCTAGGACAGATTTTACTCAATGCCAACAGCATCCACTTCCTTAACAATGCGCAACTCGCTACCTTTCCAACATTTCAGACACTTTTTGAGCGTTACAAAAAAGTGCTGACAGAACAAGGAATTGAAAGTGAACACCTATGCATCGACGGCAGCGCAGTCATGGCAGCTTATGGAATCCGTGAAGTAAACGACCTAGACTACCTCCACTTCAAGAACGACAATTTACAATTTAAATTTCATACTAAACTTATCGAAAGCCATAACGCAGTAATTTCACATCATATAACAACACGCGACGATATTATTTTTAATCCACGTAACCATTTTTACTATGACGGCATTAAATTCGCTTCACTTGGCATCATTCGCGCTCTAAAAGAAAAAAATTATTCATCAAAGAATGTTCTCGACGTTAACTTGATTGACCAGTTCGTCACTACACCCCTCATCCCGCCCAATATCCATCGGGTCATGACTGGCAAGGAGAAAAAAAGTCACATTACAATACCCCCAAAAAAAACCAAAATAGTTGGCCTTGTTCCTGCTCGAAATGAAGAGCACATCATAGCCCAGTGCCTCAAAGCTCTCTCCCTTTTCACCGATGCTATCGTCTACTTAGACGATGCGTCTACTGATGAAACACTTCATATTGTAGAATCGCTAATTCAGGAGTGTCGGATTGAGAGAATCATTCGTAACGAAAATTGGCATCGAGATGAACCAGGGGATCGAAACAAACTACTCCAAGCAGGACGCGAAATCGGCGGAACTCATTTTATCGCCATTGATGCGGATGAAATTATCACATCAAATTTTTTAATTAACAATTCGCTTACAAAAATTATAAAAGCTCTTCAACCTGGAGATCGAATTGCACTAAATTGGATTCAACTTTGGAGAAGCATAGATCAATTTCGTTTTGACAATTCCATATGGACTTGGAATTACAAAGAAGTAATATTTTGTGATGACAAAATTTCATCCTACTCTTCAGAATTTATTCATACCCCACGCATTCCTTGTAGTTTAAAAGGTAATTTACACAAAATAGAAGGATACAAAGCAGGTTTATTACACTTTCAATTTGTCAATTGGAACAATTTGCTTATCAAACAAGCTTGGTATAGATGTTTGGAAAGGATCACTAATCCAAAAAAATCTATAGAAGAAATTAACAACCGCTATGCCCCCAGCAAAGATGAGAGAAATATCAATCTAAAAAAATCAAACCCTGATTGGTTTAAACACTATTCATTTTTTAATCTTTCAATTTACGAATACGACGAAGAATGGCGCTTAAAAGACATTAACAATTGGAAAAATCAATTCGGTGAAGAGTACTTTAAAAATTTAGATATTTTAGATATTTAAAAAATCTCACATTTACTAATTATAAACAAAGCAATAAATAAATTTACTAGATAATAATCATGAAACTATACGGAGATAACAAATACATCACTACCGCAATTGTATCAACATACAATTCGGAAAAATATTTTTTAGGCTGTCTAAACAATTTAACTCGCCAGACCTTATATAAAAACGGCGAGCTTGAAATTATCATAATCGATAGCAATTCAAATCAAAACGAATATAAAATAGCAGATCAGTTTATAAAACATTCAAAACATATTAAATACATCAGAACAAGAGAAAGAGAAACTATTTATAAAGCATGGAACAGAGGATGCGAATTAGCAAAAGGAAAGTTTATTACTAATACTAATACTGATGACAGACACAGCGATATCGCATTAGAACGTCTAGCCACAGCACTCGATTCACAACCAGACACCGGCGTTGTTTATGCTAATTGTTATATTACCAACCATGCAAATCAAACTTTTGAAAACGCCCCAATCACGGGTTGTTTTTTATGGCCACAGTATAATCGAATCGAACTTTTCAAAACATGCTTCATTGGGCCGCAGCCTATGTGGCGAAAATCGCTTCACAAACAATACGGTTATTTTGACGGAAATCTCAAATCAGCTGGCGACTACGATTTTTGGCTTCGTCTAGCCTCATCCGGAGTACATTTCCACCATATACCTGAATGCCTAGGCCTCTACCTTATGTCAGAGGAAGGAATGGAACATAGCAATCCCAGCCTTTCCATTCAAGAATCGGAACTTGCCCGATCTCGCTACTGGAAACAGGAATGGGGCAATCGTCCTACCCCTGGCGGGACCTACCTTGTGCCCATACAACTCGTCCGGTCTAAGTGGAAGACAGAGCGCCCGGACAAACCTTTGGTCTCAGTTATCATTCCAACAAAAGATCGACCAGCAATGCTTTGTGACGCAGTGAAAAGCGTCCTAAACCAAACATACCCGTTTGTAGAAATAGTTGTAATCAACGATGCTGGTTGCGACGTTCAAAATAATCTTTCAGCTATTTGTGACTTATCAAAAATTACATATGTTAATCTTTTTAAAAATTTTGAGCGCTCAAAATGTAGAAATCTTGGCATTATGATAGCTAGAGGTGACTATATAACATATCTTGATGACGATGACGTGTATTATTCAGATCACATAGAAACATTAATTGGGTCACTTACATTTAATAACTATGACGTAGCCTACACAGACTCACTTATGGCAAATCAGTCTGTTCAAAAAAATAAATATGTTACAATAAGAAAAATACCTACTTATTCACATGATTTTAGCTATGAAAAGCTGCTAATTGCTAACTACATACCTATATTATGCTTAATGCACAAAAAAAATTGTATAGAAAAATCAGGTTATTTTGATACCAACATATCAACACACGAAGACTGGGACTTATGGATTAGACTTGCAAAACACTACAACTTTTTACACATAAAAAAAGTCACATCTGAATATCGAGTCAGAGATGACAACACAAACACAACAAACAGCAAGTTTCCACAATTTCTAGAGACATATAAGTATATATACAAAAAACATCCTTTGCCGCAGTTTGCAAACGAATTCACACATAGTGAACGAAAAAAAGCTATTTTTGAAGTCAATATCCGAGCGTATAAATTTATTTGTGAAATTTTACAAAGTATAAATTTCAGCGAACAAGATAATAATACAGATCAATTAAAAAATTTACTACATACTTGTGGAGCATTACAGAATCAGATAATCTCGTTGACACTATATACTCAAAGCAAATTTGAAAAAAATATAAAACTAAAAAAATTATTTTTACTTAAATCAGTTGAATACGATCATGAAAACTATTTAGCATGGCTATCTTTATGTCATATTTATATAGTTGATAAAAAATTTGAAGATGTCGAAAGAATCCTTAGAATACTTATTAGCGCAAATCCTTTAGAATTTACGCTTTATGACTTATTGTTCACCATTTTAGAATTTTTAAATAAAAAAGAACAAGCTCAAGAGACAATACTACAAAAAAAACACTTTTTGAACTTGAAAAATAACAACACCTTTAAAAATTAAAGAATCCTGGCCCTGAGGGCTAGGACTTGGGATAACCCCTAGAAGGGGTATAATTGCCTTGCCCCCAAAGGAGGCAAGGTTGCCGCTGTCCCCTTCGAGACACTATTTTTCAATTTTACGTTCTTGTTCTTCTTGATATTTTACATACTTTCGAATTTTATCAGCATCTAATCCGACTGTATCAACGCAGTAACCACGTGCCCAGCAATGATTACCCCAATAGGGTTTACGTTTCAGTTCCCGGAATTTGTTGAATATCCGGACGGCAGTTTGCCCTTTGAACGTCCCGACGAATTTGGAAATACACACCTTCGGTGGGACGTAAGTTAAGAGATACACATGATCTGGTTGGACGTTAAGTTCCAAAATTTGGCAGCCTTGGTGTTCACAAAACGCACGAATGCATCGATCTGCCTCAACCCCAACCGCCCCTCCCAATATCCGGAATCGATATTTGGGAGTCCGCACGATATGATATTGGCAATACCATATCGTGTGAGATAGCTTGAAAAAGCGGCCCTTGGTATTCTCCTTAAGTTCAGTTGTGGAGTCAACGGAACTCTGGAGATATCATGGTTCGTTCAACTGGCATAGCCGTTGAACTCTGACCAGGCCCAGAGGGCCTGGATTTCTATGCTGATATTAAATAGTCAGCCCTGAAAATGTGACAATATACTGAAATAAATTGAAATTTACTCGGAAATACTGTATTTCGAATAACCAGTAATGCAGTAAAAATTGCATTTTTCTGGTCGAAATTACTCCGAGGTTATCAACGATGCAGCCTAAAAAATCGGACCTCCAGCGCAGTTTCCTTTGCCCGGATCTGCTCGATAAACTTGATCCCCGAAACCACCTTCTCGGGTTGGGCGAGGTCATTCCGTGGCAGGTGTTCGAGGACAACTTCCGGCCGCTTTATGCTGCTTGCGGCCGGCCCGGAAAACCCGTCCGGTTGATGGTCGGGCTCCTCATCCTCAAGCAGCTTGAAAACTTGAGTGATGAGCGCGTTGTCGAGGCTTGGGTCCAGAACCCGTATTTCCAGGCCTTCTGCGGCCAGCAGCGCTTCACCTGGAAGCTGCCCTGCGATCCGTCAGAGCTGACCTATTTCCGCCGCCGCATCGGAGAAGACGGAGTTCGCAAGATCTTCGAGGTTTCCGTAGCCGTCCACGGAGACAAGGCCAAAGAAGCCGAGGTCGTCGTGGACTCCACCGTGCAGGAAAAGAACATCACCTTTCCCACGGATGCCAAGCTCCTGACCAAAATCGTGACGCGTTGCCACACCATGGCCAAGCTGGAAGACGTCAAACTCCGGCGCAGCTTCCAGCGTGAAATCAAGCCGCTTCTGCGGACCATTCGTTTCAAATCAAAAGGTCGCAGACAGGGCGAATCCCTGCGGGCCGTCAGGCGCTTGCGGACCATCGCCGGCATCCTGATCCGCGACCTGAAACGCAAGCTTGCTCCGGAAACGCTGAACATCCATCAGCAGGCCTTGGACCTTTACGATCGCGTGCAACGCCAGCAGCGTTCCGACACAGGCAAGATCTACAGCCTCCACGAACCTGGCGTGTCCTGCATCAGCAAAGGCAAGGCCCACAAAAAATATGAGTTCGGCGCCAAAGCATCCGTGATCGTGACCAAGACCAGCGGCATCATCGTTGGCGCACTGTCCTTCCAGGGCAATCCCTTCGATGGGCACACGCTGCCTGCGGTTCTGTCTCAAGTCGAAAGCATCGTGGGGCAAAGGCCGACCATGGCGATCTGCGACCGTGGCTACCGCGGCAAGCGCAAGATCGGCGTGACCAATATCGAAATCCCCGAGTCAGGCAAGCGGACGAAGACCGCATCTGACAAACGGCAAGCCAGGGAGCGATTCCGTCGCCGTGCGGCCATCGAGCCGATCATCGGCCACCTCAAGAACGAGCACAGGATGCTGCGCAATTACCTCAAAGGGCAGATCGGCGACTCCATAAACCTGCTCATGGCCTGTGCTGCGTTCAATTTCCGGAAGTTCATCCGGATTATGTGTTTTTTGTGCCTCAAATTCCTTGGACACATATTTCGACCCTATGTGCAGGCTCTGCAGGCCTGTGCCTAACGTGGCGTTTTAAGAGTTTTTCAGGATCGACTAAATAAATGTGATACAGCTTTTTTTAAAACATCCAAGACCAGCAACAATATCCCGAATGGACTGAATAGCTTGATCACACCCACGAATCCAAGACACCCCCGGCTACGATCAACTCAAAAGCTTATCGCTATGCTTTACCTCGTCGGGAGGAGGATCCAATTTGCCCTACCTATTTGAAACAGCAAAGAGTCGGGAAGAGTTCACCCAACGCTTAGCAGATTTTTTAAAAGGCTGTCCTGCCTGGCTGGACAAGAAGGAAAACATTTCGGCCCAGTTCATGATCGACGCCGCTCGTGATCAAGTCCTGACTGGAGGCCCGTCTGAACGCCTTCAGCCTGGCTGGTCACCACTTGACACCTTCGTTGCTCATATCCATCGTTACTATTTCGCAGCAGAACTGGCCCGCGACAAAAATCGCATACTCGATCTTGGTTCCGAAATAGTCTACAATTCGAGCATCCTGGATGTTTTCCGAAAGCTTGGCGAGGTCATTACACCAGAGATCTTGGCTTGGGCCAAGGGCCTCTACAGATCGGTGGATCGCGACATTGTCCATGCATCCATGGAAACTTTCGTCCATAACCAAAGCAAGACGTCTAGCGGAGCATGCGATACCAAAGACCCAGAGGGGTACTATGAGTTGGTCACAGCCTTCGAGACCATGGAGCATATCACCGACCATGCGGCTCTCCTTGACTTGGCGGCAAAGCGGATGGCTGAGACCGGTGCATTCATCGTCTCCGTACCCAACCCAGAGTTACACGGCACTGCAGTTAATCTGCACCACAAACGTAGCTTCACAGCCGACCATTTCCGCCTTATCCTCAAAGATCGCTTCCAGGAAGTATCCTTTTTCTACCAGAATCGAGAACACCACGATTGCTTAGCGGAGCGTTATTGTGTTCAAGAAGGGTTGCCTGCCGATGCCGAGTTTTGGCTGGCCGTATGTCGCCGCCCCAAACTACGCCGTAAGCGACCCAGGGCGAGCATAGTAATCCCGTTGTTCAATAAGTTCTCCTACACGCTAAAGGCACTTATCTCTATCTCCAAAAATACTCCGGACGATATCCTCTACGAGGTCATTCTAGTGGACAACGCGAGTACGGATGAAACACCCAGATCTCTCAAAAAGTTAGGCGGCAATGTAGTAGTCTTGCGCAATAACGAAAACCTCGGCTTCGCAAAGGCTTCCAACCAAGGGGCTCTTTTAGCCTTGGGCGAATATGTTATATTTTTAAACAATGACACGGAGGTTCACCCAGGTTGGATTCAAGCCCTCATAGACGAATTGGACGCCAACCCCAATACGGGGATCGTCGGTGGGCGGCTTATATATCCCGATGGAACGATCCAGCATGCGGGGGTCGCCATCGGACGGGACATGATTCCAATCCATATACACAGTCGACTGCCTTCAAACGACCCCAAAGTTACCGAACGGCGATCCTACCCCATCGTTACAGCAGCATGCGCCGCCGTTCGGCGAGAAGAATTTTACTCAATCGGCATGTTCGACGAGAAATTCATTAATGGCCACGAGGATATTGACCTTTGTTTCCGCTACAAAAAGCGAGGCATGGAAGTCATTTACCAACCAAAATGTCTAATCACCCATCATGAAAGCGTAAGTGAAGGGCGTATGGCCTTCCGGCTACAGAACCTGAAACGAACTATGCATAAATGGCGTTATGAACTCGTCCAAGATGACTTTCGGTACTGCTGCACCGAGGCATCACGTGGCAAGCCTGCGCGGTCGCTGCGCTTTGCCTTAAAAATCGGACCGCCTGACCGATTTCATACGAAATGGGGCGATGTTTACTTTGCCGAAAGTTTAGCGAGGGCTTTGGTTCATCTAGGCCATGAGTGCCGGATCGATTACCTCAATGAGTGGGGTCGGGATGACCTGGACATTGATGTAGTCATTCATCTAAAAGGGCTATCCGAGTACCATCCCAAGCCATATAATCTGAACGTACTCTGGATGCTCAATCATCCCTCACTACACACGACGGAAGAACTTGGCCGCTACGATGCTGTGCTTGTAGCTTCCGGCCTTTACGCTAAACAACTCAAGAATAATCTATCCGTTCCGGTGTATGAATTCCTACAATCCACGGACACAAGGCACTTTCTGCCTAAACCAGAAAAGAAACGTTTCGACCTTATTTTTGTAGGCAACAATAAAGGCGTCGACCGACTGAACATGCGACAAATCATCGCGGATCTCCTGCCCACGAAGCACTCTTTGGCTGTATGGGGGAACGGCTGGGAAGGGCTGCTGCCGGAGGGAATCTGGCAGGGCCAATTTGTGCCATGGGAGGAGTTACCCGCAGTTTACGCGCAAGGGAGGATTGTCCTTAACGATCACCAACCCGAGATGCGCGAATACGGTTTTATCAACAACCGTACCTACGACGCCATCGCGTCCGGCGTTTTCGTCATCTCTGATCACGTTAACGGAATGAAGGACGTGCTCCCGATTCCATCCTACTTAGCACCCACCGACCTTCAGCGTATCATCAAAAAATTACTCAACGGCGGAGCCGAAGAAGAACGAAAATTTGCCCGACTACGGAACAAGGTGCTCGCTTCGTTCACTTTTGATAAACGGGCAGAAGAACTCCTAGACATCATAAAGACAACTTGGGTCGGAGATGTGACCCGACGGATCGAATCAGCCCGCAAGAAAGCCCACGACTACAGGACCTCCGACGGGCCCCTTATTTCCGTACTTATGAGCACCCATAATCGCCGAGAGTTCCTGCCCACCGCCATCGCTTCGATCCGCGCTCAAACCTATCCAAATTGGGAGCTTGTTCTCGTTCGAGACGGCGGGGAACAAGTTGCAGATCTTATCTCCCGGATCAACGACTCGCGCATCCGACTTATCGAACTCGAAGAGCGACGGGGCAAAGGTCACGCCATAAACCGTGCATTCTTGGAGTCTAGAGGCGAATTCATCGCGTACTTGGATGACGACGATATTTTTTATCCGGAACATTTGGACAAACTTCTGTTCTTTTTAATCAATATCCCCACTATAGGCATGGCCATCACGAATACCGAGAAGATAACTTTAGAGGAGAATGGGCAGGGTCTATTCCACGAAATTAAACGTGAACTTATCTATCATAGACAAATTACTGCAGGCGAACTACTTGATAAAAACCAAATTACGTGGCTATCTGTTATGCACAAAAGAGAACTATTCGAGCAGGTTGGAGGACTGGACGAGAGATTATCTGCTCTTATAGATCACGATTTGTGGCGCAGAATGACGGTTCAAGCCTACCCCTACCATGTTACCGCAACCACAGCTGAATACTATACACGAAAGTATCCCGCCATTTCAGGCAAGGGACAGATCACCCAAATGGCGGAGTCAGACCCGCCTCGATACTTGGCCAACCGGGTGCGTATTATGGCCAAACGGCTTCAACTCCCACCAAAATCGCCGCTGTGGCAGGCTTGGTATAGGCTTAAGAGAGAGTCACGACACGAATTTCTGATCGCCAGGGCAAGAAAATTCAAAGACTCCGGAATGATGAACCGATGTAGGGCTACTTACCGCCTGGCCGTACGCATCGGACATGATCCATCAGCAGCCTGGCGGGAGCTAGGGTTGGCAGAGTTTGAAGCCGGGAATCCAGTCAATGCCTTGATCGAATTCCAGCGTTGCGTCAACGCCCCCAATAATCAGAGAGAGGCGGACTTCCTTTACGCTGCCCTAATCAGTCTTGAACTATGTAGACCTACCGAGGCATTAGACTACTTAACCCGACTCGAAGCTAAATTTCCGATTAACAAGCGAGTCATGGATATTGTCAACGACTACCGAGCAAGAGCGAAAATTCTTCTAACCAGAGATACTGCAATTTTCTAGCATACCTCTTCAAACAGAACGTGACGGCCAACCCAACTTTTGCAGACATCAAACAGCACATCGTCACCGGACTCCACCGCCCAGAGCCGAATAGCCCTGAATTTCTTCAGGACATCCTTGGATGCAGCCTCCTTGCGCAATCCATCGAGGATCTCGCGACAATTGGCCAAGAGATCAGCATCGCCCAACCTGCTGGCCACTTTGGCCAAATCTGTAAAAACCCTTTCCGTCAAAAAATACGTCTGCTCCAACCGCAGAACATCCAAGGCGGCGTCCCACATCCTTTGTTTGAAAAAAAATTCAACCAGGCGCTGGTATCCCTCTTCCCACAAAGGTTCCGCCTGGATTTCCGACCACAGGCGCTCTACTCCAAAGCCGCCCGTTTCTTCCTCGGACCGTACGCGGACGATATTGGCCGTAAGAGTCGGGGTAAGGCGCAGTTCATAGCCGTCCGCATGCGCAAAACGGTGCATGTCCGGATAGAACGCCCCTTGGCAGCGACGGGCCAGGACTTGCGCGTTGTGGCTTTCTGCGTCGAAACGACCCAGACTCTGGCTGGTCAGGTGATACACCCGGCTTTCGGGCGCGCAGTGCAGCGTCAGGCTCAGCGCCCGAATATGACGGCACAAATCCAAGTCCTCAAAGCCGTTGCGGTACTCTTCCCAAAAACGCCCCGCCCGTTCAAAAACGTCTACTGTGACCATGAGCGCCGCGCCGGTGATGGCCTGCAGCTCCCGAGTCCTTAAAACCACCGGATGCGTGGCTGGCAAGCAATGATAAAGATGCGTGACGTGATTGGTGGGCGTGAAGGTCACGCCCAGATGCTGAATCCGATCCTGATCGGGATAGAGCAGCAACGGCCCCACTGCCCCGAGTTTTGGTCGTCGCTCAAACGCATTAAGGAGTGGCGGCAGCCACCCACGGGTCAGCAGCGTATCGTTATTGAGAAAAAACAAAAAATCCGCGTCCGCCCGGCTCGCACCCAGGTTGCAGCCGGGTCCGAAATTGATGTTTTCATCCAGACGTACATGTTCGAAACGCTCCCCGAACAATTCACGCCCGAGCGCCCCGCATGCCCCGGCAGTCTCATCCGTTGACCCGTTGTCGACCACGATGACCTGCACGTCCTCGCCGGGGGTGTGTTCGCGCAGGCTGCGCAGGCAATCCCTCGTCAGCGCCCACTGGTTGAACACGGGGATGATCACCGCGACCTTGTATTTTGACATAACACTCCCTTCCTAATCCATTTCCCGGAAATCTCCGGACATCTGTTTCATCAATTCACGGAAATCCGGGCCAAACCTATCCGAAAGATAACTTTTCTCCGCCTCTGCCGCCCGCTCCAAAAACCCGTCAACCTCACGGGCGGTGGAATGATATTTATGCCGGATGACGACTTGGTGATCGACCACGCAGGCAAACCCAAGCTCCTCCGCCCTGCTTGAAAACCAGACATCCACCCCATAGCCGAACGGATTGCCAGCATGATCGATGCCGCCCGCAAGGCGCCAGAAATCGACAGCGACCAGCGGGGCGATTCCATCCACATAGCGCACTCTCCTGAATTGCCCGCCAGCGCGCTCCACCATCTGCGGATGGTAGGGGTTGGCCGTCACCGCAGGAGAATACACGCCCACCGGGCCTGCCAAACGTTCAGCCCGCGCGAGCCGCTGGCGTACGCGTTCGATGAGCGGCGGTTTCGAGACAAAGAGCGCGTCGTTGTTCAGAAACCAGACATGAGACGCGCCTTGTTCCGCCAAAATCCCCATGACATGTTCAAACGCCCCGGCCCAGTAAAGGTTCTGTTCCGCACGCAGCCACGCGCCGTCGTAGGGTTCGGGGCTTGCGTTGTCGAAGACCAGGATCATCTCCCGCTGCGCGGGATCGGCCGCGAGCAGTTGCTCATGCAGACGCCTGGTCCTCTCCACGGGGCCGTAATGCAGGACCACTGTGTACAGATTCATGCGGGGGTTCCGTACATCTTCTTCATGTTCGCGCAAATCGTTTCGATGCGGTGGGCGTAGGAATGCTCCCGCTCGATACGTGCCCGCGCCCGCAGGGATATTTCCCGGCGAGCGGAAGGGTTGGCCAGATAGTGACGGACAAGGTCGCCGATCTCTTCCACGCCGTGATAGCAAACGACCTCACGCCCCACCTCGAAGGCGGCGTCCAGTTGCTCGCGATAGTCCGTGAGCAGAAACCCGCCGCTGGCCGGGACGTCGAAGACGCGTTGGTTGAGGGCTCCTTTCATCTGCATGCTGGTAGTGTTGAAATTGATCTTGGTCGAGCGATAGAAATCAGGCAGATCGGAGTAATAATGCAGCGGCCTGGTGTACGCCCAGGAAGCTTCCGCGCCGATCAGCGCTCTCCAATGCTCATCACCCGCCACCACCGGCCCAAACTGCAGGAGCGCTTCCATGCAATCCCGCCTGTAACGCTGGGTCGCCCGCCAGTACACGAAACTGTCCAGGGCGGCCTGTGGGCCGGAATCGCAGCTTTCGCGCAACGCATGAGCTTCAAGATTCTCCCCGGCAACAAATTCAGGCAGATCACGCAGCGCACTGGCCGCGAATTTTCCGGCAACATCCTCCCACAGCCCCCTCAGGGTGTCCGGTTGTCCAGAAAGTTTCCAGCATTTGTCCGTTGCGGCCTGCATGGAGTTGCCCACAAAGGCCACATCGCGCAGGGGCGCTGCGTCCGGGATAAAATGCATACGGCCCAGATCAGCAGCAAGTGGCAGATGAAAGGCCCGCCCATACCCCCCAATCTCAAGGAGCCTTACCGCATCGGCATCCCAAACCGCATAGACGATAAATGGGTTGTCCAGATTGCCATACTGCGGAAGAAAAAGATCAGGCCGGTCCACGAACCAGCTCAGCACGGGCAGCTCCCGCTGACGGCAGAACTCGCTGACCAGCCCTTCGCGGTCCAGCCCGAGGTGATTCATGGTTAAAAGAAAATCAGGGGAAAACCTGCCCACCTCGCCGCGCAACTTCTCCTCAAGCTCTGCTGGCGATGAGATCCCGCCCAGAAACAGATAGGCATGCTCCAAACCCAGGGCTTGGCATCCGGCGATCAATTCGGCCATGAGATAGTGCTTCGCCGAAATAAGCAGGATTCTTGGATGCTTGCGTGTTGCGCTGGTCATCAGACTGTACCGTTCTGCGTCAACGCATCCACGATTTCGCGCCGCTGGTCGTCACTGCCATACGCGGCGACAGTCTGGGCCATTTGAGTGGGAACAGCCAAACCTTGAGACAATGCCTGCGCGGCCCGCTCCAACCCCAGCACCGCGCCCAGCACATCCCCGTCCGCCGACCACCAGCCGTTGCCGCCCCAGGGCACGTCGCGCAGTGCATACCCATGCGGCGCATATCCGTTCGGCTCGACCTGGCGCATGTAATCCCAGCCGCCAAAGCCG
>Ga0265295_1006568_pt1 | contig 13999 bp, 10 predicted proteins | sample Munlansysbiofilm_FD_192503 | JGI IMG/M metagenome (GOLD analysis project Ga0265295, IMG submission 192503) | Leachate microbial communities from a municipal landfill in Southern Ontario, Canada - Methane capture system biofilm | ecosystem: Engineered > Solid waste > Landfill > Unclassified ... | reverse complement strand
GTCCGCAACACCCCGGCGGGCGTGCTTCTGGAGACCCAGGGCGCGGCAAGCGCGGTAAACGATTTTCTCCTCTCCCTGAGGGACAAGGCGCCTCCCCTGTCGGTCATCAGTTCCTTGAGTGTCGATGGGATTCCGCTGGAAGACGGCGAGACCGGTTTTGCCATCCTGGAGAGCGGAGGAGGAGTTTCCAGCGTCCAGATAGCCCCCGACGGCGATGTGTGCGAAGACTGCCTGCGGGAACTTTTCGACCCTGATGACAGGCGTTTCCGCTACCCCTTCATCAACTGCGTCAACTGCGGTCCCCGCTACACCATAATCACCGGGATACCCTATGACCGGCCGTTCACCACCATGGCCGGCTTCCCCCTCTGCCCCGACTGCCGGGCCGAGTACGAAGACCCCCTTGACCGCCGCTTCCACGCCCAGCCGGTCGCCTGCCCGGCGTGCGGCCCGAGGCTTTCCCTTCTGGACGGCAGGGGGCATGAGCTGAAGGGTGATCCCCTCGAAAGTGCGGTCAGGCTGCTGCAAGAGGGCCGGATCCTCGCCGTAAAGGGGATAGGCGGCTACCACCTGGCCGTGGACGCCTGCAATGAAGACGCCGTTCGGGAACTGCGGCGCCGGAAAAGGAGGGACGAGAAGCCCTTCGCGGTAATGTCGCCTTCCCTTTCGCAGGTAACGGAATATGCCTTCTTTTCACCCATGGAGCAGCGCCTGCTGGAAGGTCCGGAACGCCCCGTCGTCCTGCTGCGGAAAAGGGGTGACGCCCCCATCGCGGGCCTGGTAGCTCCATCCAATGGCTACATCGGCGTGATGCTTCCCTATGCGCCCCTCCAGCACCTGCTGCTGAGGGGAAACTTCACGGCCCTGGTAATGACCAGCGGAAACCTGTCCGACGAACCCATCGTCCATCTCGACGAAGAGGCGAAAAGGATTCTGCCCGGAATTGCCGATTTCCTGCTGACCCACAACCGGGCCATCCACGTCCGCGCCGATGATTCGGTTATCCGCGTATTTCAGGGAAGTCCCCTCTTTCTGCGCCGCTCCAGGGGCTACGTCCCCCGCGCCGTCGTCCTTCCCGGCGCCCAGGAGAGCATTCTGGCCGTGGGAGCTGAGCTGAAAGGAACGGTATGCCTTACGAGAGGAAACCGCGCCTTTCTCAGCCAGCACATCGGTGACCTGGGAAACGACGCGGTGCTCCGCTCCCTGGAAGAAACGGTGGTTCACCTGAAGAATATTCTGGATATCAGCCCCCGGGCGGTGGCCCATGATCTGCACCCCGACTACCTCTCCACGGTCTATGCCCGTGAGAATACACGCCTGCCGCTCATAGCCGTCCAGCACCACCATGCCCACCTGGCCTCCTGCATGGCGGAACACGGCCTGGAGGGAGAGGTAATCGGTGTTATCTTCGACGGAACAGGCCTGGGAACGGACGGTGGCATATGGGGCGGAGAATTCCTCCTGGGCGGCTACACCTCTTTCCGGCGGGCGGCTCATTTCCGGCCGGTCCCCCTCCCCGGAGGCGATGCGGCAGTCCGGGAACCGTTCCGCATGGCCCTTTCCTATCTCCACGCGGCATTCGGCCGGGAGCTGTTCACCCTGCCCCTCCCCTTCCTGGCCAACATCCCGGAAGGCGAGCGGAAATTGTTCCTCACCATGCTGGAGCGGGGAATAAATTCCCCCCCGACCTCCAGTTGCGGACGGCTTTTCGACACGGTCGCGGCAATGCTCGGGGTGCGGGAAAGGGTGACCTACGAGGGACAGGCCGCCATCGAACTGGAGGCCCTGGCCGAGTCGGTGGAGACGGACAGGGTGTATCCCTTTGCCGTCGAAGAAGGCGGGGAGAGTCTCATCGTGGATTTCCGCTCCATGATCCGCGCGTTGACGGAGGACGCGGCCGGGGGTGGAGAGCGATCCCTGGCGGCCCGCGCTTTCCACAACACGGTGGCGGCCGCTGCCGAAGAGGTGTGCGAGAGGATTCGGGCAGAGAGCGGAACGGGGCGCGTTGTCCTCTCTGGCGGGGTTTTTCAGAACAGACTGTTGAGCGAAGAGGTTTATTCCATCCTCGATGGAAAAGGCTTTCAGGTCTTTTCCCACAGGCTTGTGCCCCCCAACGACGGGGGGCTGGCCCTGGGTCAGGCCATTATAGCGGGAAGGAGCATGAAGGATGTGTCTTGCGGTACCGATGCGCATAACCAGTATTGAAGGGGAAGTCATGGTCGCCGAGATGGATGGCGTCCGCCGGGAAGCGAGCCTGATGATGCTCGGCGACGAGGTGAAGGTAGGAGACTATGTGCTGATACATGCCGGATTCGCCATCAGCCGGCTGGATGAGGAAGAGGCCGAGGAAACACTCTCCATCATGCGGGATTGCCTGGACCTTTCCCGGGCGCCGGCATGAACAGCGCCTTTTTCCAGGAATTCCGAGACAGGGACCTGGTTCGGGGACTCGCGGAAAGCGTCCGCCGGCTGACCGGCGGGCGAGGAAAACCCATGACCTTCATGGAGGTGTGCGGCACCCACACCATGTCCATATACCAGTACGGCATCAGGAGCCTCCTTCCACCTGAGGTCCGTCTCATCTCCGGTCCGGGCTGTCCAGTATGCGTCACGCCGGTGGGATTCATGGACCGGGCCATTGCATGCGCCCGCCTGCCCGGGACCATTGTCGCCACCTTCGGCGACATGATGCGTGTTCCCGGCTCTTCCTCCAGCCTGTTGGAGGAGCGGGCCAAAGGGGCGGATATCCGCATTGTCTATTCGCCTCTCGACGCCCTTGCCCTTGCCGCGAAAAATCCCGGCAAGCGGGTGGTCTTTCCCGGAGTCGGCTTCGAGACCACGGCCCCTGCCGTCGCGGCAACAATCATGTCCGCCCTTTCCAGGGGGATTTCAAACTTCTTCGTGCTGTGCGCCCACAAGACCATCCCCGTGCCCATGCGCATTCTTTCCTCGGACCCTGAACTGGGTATTGACGGTTTTATCTGCCCCGCCCACGTGAGCGCGATCATTGGCGCTGGCGCCTTCCGTTTCCTGGCCCGGGAGCACGGCGTTCCCTGTGTCGTGACCGGCTTCGAGCCCGCCGACATCATGCGGGGAGTGGAGATGCTGGCGCGGCAGGTATCGGAAGGCCGCGCTACCGTGGAAAACGAATACAGCCGCTTTGTCAGCGAAGGAGGGAACGCCCGGGCGAAAGACCTTCTTGCCAGGGTCTTCGTTCCGGCCGATACGCAATGGCGGGGACTCGGTGTCATACCGGAGAGCGGGCTGGAAATCCGGGAGGAATACAGGGAATTCGACGCGGAAAAGACTCTGCCCCTTGAGGTGGAAGAACCCCGTGAACCTGAGGGATGCCTCTGCGGCGAGGTACTGAAAGGGAAGATAGCGCCAGCCGCCTGTCCGCTTTTCGCTGCCGCATGCACCCCTGAGCAGCCGGTGGGGGCCTGCATGGTTTCCTCGGAGGGAAGCTGCGCCGCGGCGTACAAGTATGGGCAATAGGTGAAAAGTGAAAGGTGAAAGGTGAAAAGTTACCGGTGAGGGCGCCTGGAAAGTGTAATTCTTTGCCTTTGGCCGTAATTATTAAAGGAGCAACCATTGGACAACGATCTCATCCTGCTTGGTCACGGCAGCGGCGGGAGGCTCTCCCACCAGTTGCTGGAAGAGCTTATTATTCCAACACTGTCCGGAATGCCGCCCTCGGGACTGAACGACGCGGCAATACTGGAACATGAGGGAGTGCGCCTCGCCTTTACCACCGATTCCTATGTGGTGGACCCGATATTCTTTCCCGGAGGCAATATCGGCGATCTGGCAATAAACGGCACCATAAACGACCTGGCCATGGTAGGGGCGATGCCCCGGGCCATCAGCGTCGGACTCATCCTGGAGGAAGGGTTCAGCAAAAGAGAACTGGGCGAAATTCTCCGCTCCATGCGGGAGGCTGCTGACCGGGCCGGGGTCGCCATTGTCGCCGGTGACACGAAAGTGGTTCCCAGGGGCAAGGCTGACCGCATCTTCATCAATACCTCCGGCATCGGAACCATCCGGCGCGGACTGGAGATCAGCGGGGCCAATGCCCGGGTCGGAGACAGGATAATCATCAACGGCGCCATCGGCGACCACGGCATCGCCGTGATGGCAAAACGGGAAGGACTGGAACTGGAAACGGAGATCCGCAGCGACTGCGCCCCCCTGAACGGCATCGTGGAAGACATCCTGTCCGGGGGAGAGGATGTCCACGTGTTGCGTGATCCGACCCGCGGCGGTGTGGCCACCACGCTGAAAGAAATTGCAATCCAGTCGGATGTCTCCATAACCCTGAATGAAGCGTCCCTCCCCATAAACGGCGCGGTGCGCGGAGTATGCGCCGTCTTGGGTCTCGACCCCCTCTATGTGGCCAATGAGGGGAAGGTGCTGGTCTTTGCCCCGCCTGAGACCACCGACGGCATCCTTGAAAGAATGCGCCGCCACCCCCTGGGAACAGGGTCAGCGGTGATTGGTGAAGTTACATCCCGGGGAGGCGGCAAGGTCAGGATGGAGACCGTGGTTGGGGGCATGCGGGCGGTGGAAATGCTGTCAGGAGAACAGTTGCCGAGGATCTGCTGAGCATGGGGACGAGGAAAGCGCGCCCCTTTCTTCAAAAAACAAATGGAACAGGAGGGAGACATAATGGCGGTATGGAAATGCAGTAAATGCGGATTTACCAAGGAAGGGCGGTGCAAGCCGCGGAAATGTCCCCAATGTCAGGAAAAGGACGCATTTGAAAAACAGGAATGAACCGCCAAACTGCGACACTTTTAACCAAGCGTCAGGGAATCGAAAAAATTCTTAATGGCTGTTCCTGATTCGTGTGATATAAAAAAAGTCACTACTATAATTACAAACCACCGGTTTTATACAGATATCCTGACAAGAAGGAAAACAGATGCAACCGTTGTCCGCCGGAATATCGGAAATACGACAAAGGGTCCTTCTCCTGAAGGAAATCCCGCCGCTTCCCTTGATCGCCCAGAGGATTCTCTCCATGCCTCCGGAGGCCGATGTACGGGAGATGGCTGAGATTATCGAACAGTCTCCCGAGTTGTCCGCCAGGCTCCTGGGAATGGCCAATTCCGCCTATTTCGCCTGGCCGGGGGGCGTGCATACCATCCAGGACGCCATCTATAAAGTCCTTGGATTCAAACTGGTAAAAAGCCTTGTTCTGGGAGTGACGTTGAGCGAGGTTTTCGATATCAGGAAGTGCCGGGGGTTCCGCGTGGAACGCTACTGGTTCACCGCCATCGCCACGGACCAGATGTCCCAGGGACTTTTCCCGTCACTCCCTCCCTTTTTGAGATGGAATCTGGACAACATACACATGAACGGCCTGCTCCACAACCTGGGACTGGCTGTTCTTGCCCACCTCTATCCCGGCGACCTGTCGGCCGCCCTTGTACTCCGGCCCGACACGGCCGAATTATCGACAACCGAGAGGATACGAAATGTCCTGGGGCTTCTTCCGACCCAGGCCGGGGGATGGCTAGCAAGGAAATGGCACCTCCCGAGGGATGTGGTTCTTGTCATGGAGCATCACAAGGAGCAGGAATACAGAGGAGATTTCTGGCCGATCTCGCTCCTGGTGGGATACTGTGAACGGCAGGCTCAGCGGCTTTTCACGGAAACGGGAATATGCCCGGAGCCTGAGACGGAGGCGCTTCTCGGCATTGATCGGGAGATTTTCGACAGGATGCGCCTGAAGATTGACGGACAACTGGATAATTTGCTCTCCATGGCGTCATACATGGCAACGGGAGAACAGAATGGATAAACATCTTTCAGAATCTGCCATCGCGGACCTGAATGAACGTCTCATCTCCCTGCTTGACTCCTTTTCCGCCCTGAGCACACTGAGCTCCCTCAGCATACGCCAACCCAACATAAAAATCATGCTTCGCAAGGCTCTCAAGGGACTGATGGAGAACGTGGACATGGAACGCTGCTCCATTTTTCTCCTGGAGGGTAAACGCCTGGTGAATTGCGTGGGGATGGACTGGGACAGGGTGATGAACGAGGACGAGGATGACGGCCCGGAATACCGCTCCGACTTTCACGACGCATCCATCGGCATAGGGATCATGGGACTGGCCGTACAGACGGAAACCCTCCAGCACTGCCGGGACTGTTTCGCGGATCCCCGCTTCAAGGTCGCTCGGGGTCCGACCATCGGTTCCCTGATTAGCGTTCCCATCTTCCAGATTGGAGGCGAGGTACTGGGCGTACTGAATGTCTCCCATTCGCTCCCCGATTTTTTCAACGAATGGCATGAACGCCTCCTCCTGGTATGGTGCAATTGCCTGGGCCAGATCATTGCCGGAAACCGGCTGGTGACCCAGATGGACCGGGAGATCGACAAGAGAACGGCTCAACTACAAAAGGCCCTTGTTGAGGCGCAGACCGCGGAACAGGAGCTGAGAGCGAGCGAGAAACGGCTGAAGCTGGTTCTGGAAGGGAGCAACGACGGATTCTGGGATTGGGACATGGTCACCGGGGAGATAAAGTTGAGTCCCAGGTGGACCGAGATTCTCGGCTATAAACTCAACGAGTCGGAGCACATTTACGGCAGGGGAAAGCAGCTTGTCCACCCTGAAGACGAGCCCTACGTCAGAAATATGCTGAGACGCCACCTGGAAGGCTCAACCTCCCAGTATGCGGTGGAATACCGGATGCGAGCACGCTCAGGCGACTGGAAATGGATCCTCGATCGCGGCAAGGTGGTGGAAAGGGATGAATCCGGCAGGCCACTCCGCATGACGGGAACAACAACGGATGTAACGGACCGCAAGGTGGCCGAAGTAGAAAAAAGACGACTGGAAAGCCAGTTAAACCACTCGCATAAGCTTGAGGCCATCGGCCAGCTGGCGGGAGGGGTGGCCCATGAATTCAACAATATCCTTACGGCAATAATAGGTTTCAGTCACCTTCTGGTTATGAAGACGGAAGAAAACAGCCAGGTCCGGCACTTCTCCTCACAGATCCTCACCTCGGCGGAAAGGGCTTCTACCCTGACCCGCAGCCTCCTGACCTTCAGCCGCAAGCAGGTTTTCTACCCGCGCCACTTAAACGTTAACGAAACCATAGAAAAGATAGGGAAATTCCTGTCCAGGCTGATCCGGGAGGATATAGAATTCATCACGGAGCTGAAGCATGAGAAGATCATGGTCCTGGCGGACGAAGGCCAACTGGAGCAGGTGCTGGTGAACCTGGTGACAAATGCGCGGGATGCCATGCCGAGAGGCGGCAGGGTAACCGTCCGCACCAGGGTCGAACATCTGGACAGGGAGTTTATTCAGACAAGGGCCTTGGGAGAACCGGGAAGTTATGCGCGGATCTCCGTAATCGACACAGGCGCCGGTATAGATAGCGCCGTCAGGGAAAAGATGTTCGAGCCGTTTTTTACGACCAAGGAGCCGGGAAAGGGAACGGGCCTCGGTCTGGCCATCGTATACGGCATCATTAAGCAACACAACGGCTTCATAGATGTCTCAAGCGGTCCGGGAAAGGGAAGTGACTTTTCCGTGTATCTTCCGCTGGCAGGGGAGGAAGATACCGCGAGGCTGGAATCGGCGCCTCCCGACGTCCGGACAGGCACCGAGACCATCCTCATAGCCGAAGACGATCAGGATGTGCGCCGGCTTAACCGGGAACTTCTGGAAGAATGCGGATACAGGGTTCTGGAGGCGGCCAGCGGTGTTGACGCCCTGGAAGTTTTTCTGGAAAACATGGATGCAATAGACCTGCTGCTGGATGTGATTATGCCCAGGATGAACGGCAGGGAGGTCTATGACGAGATACGGAAGATCCGTCCCGGGGCAAAGGCGCTGTTCACCAGCGGATACACGGGAGATATCCTCGGAGGGGCGGCGGGTATCGACCATGAATTCGACTTCCTGGCCAAACCGCTCAGTCCGGACGTGTTACTGGCCAAGGTTCGGGAGATACTGGACAGGACGTAGTATCGCCATTGAAACCTCGGGGTGGAGGCAGCCCCGGCGCCGGGACGGCTGAGATTAAGCGTCCGGATGGGCCGCGATGCTCAGACGTCCGGATTCTCCTTTATTTCGAGGAACTCCATCAACCGGCTGAAGGATGAATTCACCACCTGATCTTCGGCAACTCCGGCCCTCGCCAGCAGTTCGACGGCGTCACCGAACTCCCCCACCCCCTGCGCGATGTGGGCGTCGCTCCCCACCACCACCAGAGCCCCTTTGCGGGCGATCATTCTTGCCAGCTGCTCGCAGTTACTCCTGCTCCCGCGCCTGCTTACGGAAAGGGACGAGTTGTTAATCTCCAGGGCCGTCCCGGTTTCCACGGCGCCTTGGACAAGGGCCTCCAGATCCACCTGGTACTCCGGGTTTCCGGGATGGGCAATCCCCCGGACAAGGGGGTTCCGCATGGCCAGCAGCGCCGCATCGGTATTGGCGGCGAGGCCCGTGGCTTCAAAGCCGCATCCCGCATGAAAACCCGCCATCACATAATCCAGCCTCGCCAGATAGGTTTCAGGAAGGTCGATGGCGCCGTCGGCGCCCGTGATGTTCGCCTCCGCTCCCCGCAGTATTCTCACCCCTGAGATCCAGGGGGGGATGAAACGCATGGCGCCGAAGTGATAGAGATGGGGTCCACCCGGCATGGTCGGCCCGTGATCGGTCAGGGCAAGGGCCTGCAAACCCTTGCGAGCGGCCTCGGCGGCCATTTCATTGACAGTGGAATAGGCGTGGCCGGAGGCAATGGTATGGGTATGCATATCAGCGATTATTATCATGGTGGCATGATTCCATGGCCCGCCAGAAATGTCAATAGACCCCGCCGGGTGCGATTCCCCTTGCAAAGCGACGCCGGCAAGGATGATACTGCCGGAATGTAATCAAAAACCCGATTCCGGGAGTAATGAACCTCAAACCGGCAGTTGGAGGTATCCGTAGAGAGCGACTCTGTCGTATTTCGTTGCTGCTCTTAGCGAAATGGAGCGGCCGCAGCCGATATTGACCGAACCCGAAGGGTGAGTTTATCGGCTGTAGTAATGAAATGAGCTTAGAGCAGCGGAAATAGGACAATCGGAGCGAACGAAGGATGCCTCCAACTGCCGAATCTAGGATGAACGATGACAGACTGGTTCCCCTTCGCCCTCTCCGCTCTGATCCTGATGGGGTCGCAACGCTTTCTGTACAAGGTGGCCGCGGAACGGCAGTGCCAAACCGCGCCGACAACCTTGTGGTTCATGGCCACGGTAACCGTCATAAGCAGCGCCGCATTCGTTTTCCGTAGCGCGACGGTACCGGACCTTCGCTTTCTCCTGCTGGTCAGCCTCGCCAACAGCATTTCCTTCCTCACGGCGACGGTTTCCCACATGGAGGCACTGAAGCGACTTCCCGCCGGGATTGCCTATCCCCTGATCCGGCTGGACGTGGTCATGGTCGTCCTCATCTCCCTTGCCTGTTTCGGCGAGCGCGTCTCCGCCACACAGGGTGCGGGGATCATCCTCGGGTTCGGCGCCGCACTTATAATCGCCCGGCAGCGAACCGGGGGAATAGCCTCCATCTCCTCCACCCGGGGCTTCCTGTTTGTGGCGATCGCCGTTATCGCCGGGACAGGGTCCGCCGTGTCGAGCCGCTTTGCCGCCATTGCAACGGACAAGACCGCCTTTATCGCGCTATCCTACGGTCTCTCCACCATGTTTGTCGCCGGTTTGGGCAAAAACCGTGAACAGAGGAAACCCGGGAAGGGGATTGGCGGCCCTTTTGTCATCGGCGTCAGCATGGGACTCCTCAATGTGGCCGGCTACTACGCCTATCTGGAGGGTCTGGCCCGGGGCCCCCTCTCCCTGGTAACGGTAATTACCGGCATGCATTTCGTGGTGGCGATACTGCTGTCGATTCTTATCTATCGCGAAAAGATGACGTCAACCCTGGTGACCGGCATCATCCTTACCGTTCTCTCCCTGATACTGCTCCGAGCCTGACAAGAAGGCTTGCATTGACCGGTCCGAGTGATAGAAGTAGGGAGACAATCCGGGAAAATGCGGGTCCAGGTAACGGGACCAGTAAAAGACAGACCGGCCTGAACACCGATGGAGGGCAAGACATGAAAGATGCCATGGAAAGAACCCTGCGAAGCCTTGATGGCCTGTCGGCAGGAGACGCCTTCGGCGAACTGTTCTTTTCTATTCCGCCTGAACCGGCCGGGTGGGACGACCTTCCCGCCGAGATATGGCGCTGGACCGACGACACCCACATGGCCCTGTCCGTCGTGGAGACGCTGGGAAGGTATGGCCGCATCGACCAGGACGCCCTGGCCCTGGCATTCGCGCGGCGCTACATGGAGCAGCCCAACCGCGGATACGCGGGTGGGGCGCGAAGGTTGCTGTCACAGATCGCCACCGGGTCCGACTGGCGCCAAGTGTCGCCCAAGCTGTTTGGCGGAGGTTCCTTCGGCAACGGCGCTGCCATGCGCGTTGCGCCGCTGGGCGCCTTTTTCGCCGAAGATCCCCAACGCGCTGCGGACGAGGCGCGCCTCTCCGCCGTGGTCACCCATAGCCACCCGGAGGGACAGGCTGGCGCCATGGCGGTGGCGGTCGCCGCTTCACTGGCCGCCTCCTTTCCACGACCCTCGGGCCGGGAGTTCATCGATGAGGTTCTGCGGTACGCGCCGGAGGGGATCACCCGGCAACGTCTTCTCCTGTCCCGGGAAATCCCGGCCGGGGAACACCTGGCAGCCATCAGGACACTCGGAACCGGATACGAGGTAACTGCCCAGGACACGGTGCCGTTCTGCGTCTGGATTGCGGCCCATCATCTCGACTCGTACGAGGAAGCGCTGTGGCTGACGGCCAGGGGCCGTGGAGACTGCGACACTACCTGCGCCATTGTCGGAGGCATCGTCTCTCTCTCCGCCGATCTGCCGCCAGCCTGGCTGGAGCGGCGTGAGCCGCTGCCGCTGCTGGAAATGGGAGTAATTCAGGAGTGAACGTGACCAATTCAATGAAATAGCGAGAGGTCATGCTTCGGGTAATCCGGTAATCCGGGGGTAATCCGGGACATCCCGTATTTCCCAAGATTTTCCTGGCAAAAACTGGTGAGTGTCCTAAGTTTTACCCACTGTGCCTGACCCCGGTTCAGGGATTCTCCGCCTGGCCCACATGGAACCATTCCGCGAGCATCTCGGCATGATCCGCCTCCAGGCGCTCAGTTGAATAGAGGTAGACCCCTGATGCCGATGTTGTCGTAGATGCAATATCTTCATACCCATCGGTTGCCGCCATCGTCTCAAGACCGTCGAAAACCTGCTGATGGGTAAGGTTGAAGGGGGGTGCCATAAAAAGCTCAAGCGGAACAGGTCGCTGGTATGCGGAGGAGTTGTGGCGAACGGTTTCCGCGATAAGCCGCACCGGGCCTTCCAGTTTCTGGAGCAGGATATTCGCATAGGCATCGGTCATGGAACGGGAGGAGTAATACCATTGGGAACCTGCGCCAGCAAGTGAATGCAGATCCTCGTTTTCGTCAACCATTCGGGTGAGCATTACAGGAATATCTTCACATGATATGTTCGTGTCAGGAGACGCGAGGCGCTTTTGCACATAGAGCGTGATCTCTGATGCGGAAACAAGAAGCGCATCCGCGCTCCTTTCCCGGACCACGGCAGCCGCCATGGCCACCGCATCGCCGGGAAGCGTTCCATTATCCCTGACCGTGACATCCTTGATAATCGGATCCTTCATGCCGGCGCCAGCTTTCTTTTCGCCAGCTCATCGGCAACGTCGCCCAGGCCGAATTTCCGGTAAGTTCTCCGTGTCGGCGCCCCGGTTGCTTTGTCCCAGCCCAGTTCCTCGTAAAACATGTCCCGTGCGACCTGTATGTCGTTTCTGTCCATATGAACGGCGCCTTTTGTGAAAGGAGGCTTGCCCGACTTGTCCTTATATACCCATTCGGGGATCTTGTCATGACGGGTTCGCATTTCCTTTGTCCCCATATCGCGGATGGTCAAAGCCCGGTGGAGGAGAAAGATGCGCTCCGCCACCGCATCCAGTTCCTCCCGGTCCTTGTTGTCCCCCGTTGCCAGCTTGTAGAGCATGGATTCAATGGAGTCATCCCCCGCATAACCCCTCTCCCTGAGGGGAGAAGCCACCCACGGTCCCATCCAGTTGCACAGGGAGAGGGAATCATGAAGCTCCTTTCGCATCAGGGCCCATTTGGCCATGCGCGCCTTTGACCGGTGCATGGGCTTGAAATCTCCCAGGCCGTCCACTGCTTCGGGAGAGCCCCACAGTTCGGTTGCCAGCCTTTTCTGCACATGCAGCGGCAGTCCGTTCTTGATGAAATTGGTATGGGAGTGGCACACGGCGTCGCGGTTGTAGATAAGATTGATGAGCAGTCCACACTGACCCGCCTCATCCGAGCCGTGGTGTTTGGGGTGTCCCATTTTCCAGTAGCCGAGCTTCTTGTCCTTTCCCCACTCTTCCTCGGAGAGGTTCCAGCGCTCCAGCATATAGCCGGCGCCAAGGCCCAGGACCGTGCCCAGCTCTCCCTCTTTTGCGGCGATCCGCGGCAGCAGTTCGAACAGGAACGCCGGGTCCCCCTTCTCGTATTTGCTCCAGGAATACCTCCCGTACTCACGGACGCTCAGCTTCTTCTTGATCACGCCGCCATAATAGAGCTTGATGAAGTCGCGCTGCAGCTGACCGTAATTGCACCAGACGCCCAGGTCGTCGGCCAGGTGCAGGCCCACCATGTTGGCCTCCAGGCCGACGGCGCCTTTCAGACCACCCGGAATATTCTTGAAGAAATTGGCGCCGAATTTGAGGCCGACACAGGTATTCTGCCCCACTGCCGGGATGCCGTATTTTGTGGAGACGGAGGGAACCTTCAGGATGGTGTGACAGCGGACGGGGCAACTGGCGCAACCGTTTCCCCTGACCGTATGCCGCCAGACGCCGTCACCCAGGAAAAAGGCGGCGGTGTTCGACCGGTAGGCAATGCGGTTCACATCGTGCGGGTCGCAGGTTCCCGTGTCGACCGGGTGGGCCGCTGCGCCCCAGCGGTGTCCCCGGGAGGCGTTCCAGCGCGTCGTCGGATCGTAGTATTCCGCCCACGGCTGTGGGGAGGAGGGCGCCACATGCTGATTGTTGGCGCCGAGCAGGGAGAGATGATATTTGATCAGTTTTTCCCACTCTTCTTTTTTTCCCGCAATCCTGATGCTCCCGCTGCCGTTGACGCCGATGGCCTTGAGGTTCTTGGACCCCATGACCGAGCCGATGCCGCCGGCGGAGTGGGAAGCGCCGCTCAAGATGATGGACAGGGGGACCAGGTTTTCACCAGACTGGCCGATGGCGGCCACAGCCGAGTCCCGGCCCATGATCTCGGCGATGGCGCAGGTGGCTGAGCGAATTCCCTGTCCCCATATGCTGCAGGCATCGTGAATTTCGACTTTCTGATCCTCAATCATCAACCACACGGGACGGTCCGCCTTGCCCTGGATGACGATCGCGTCGTAGCCGGCATATTTGAGTTTGGCGGCGAAATTCCCTCCCATGTGGCCGGAGGCAACCAGGGGAACGGGCCAGCAGGTGGGCCAGAGGGTGGTGATGGCGGTTCGCCCGCTGCTGGGAGCGCTGGTCCCGGCCAGTGGTCCCGTGGCAAAAATGATCCTGTTTTCCGGATCGTACGGTTTGGTCCCCGGCGGGACCTCGTCCCACATGACCTTGTAGCCGATGCCCGTGCCGCCCAGATACTCCTTGTAGCGCTCTATGGTGTCGTCACACCAGATCCTGCCGGTTGACAGATCGACACTCAGGACCTTGCCGGCCCACCCTCCATATCCTCGCATTTCCATTTCCTTTTCAAATCAGCTTGATATTCCGGAATTTTTCTCGGCCCTTAACAGCCTTTGATCCCATTGACCATGGAGCGCTATACTATCCGGCCAGGGATGACCGGCGGAATCACCTTCTGCTTCCGCGTCCGGCCAGGTTCAG
>Ga0265295_1006567_pt1 | contig 14000 bp, 13 predicted proteins | sample Munlansysbiofilm_FD_192503 | JGI IMG/M metagenome (GOLD analysis project Ga0265295, IMG submission 192503) | Leachate microbial communities from a municipal landfill in Southern Ontario, Canada - Methane capture system biofilm | ecosystem: Engineered > Solid waste > Landfill > Unclassified ... | reverse complement strand
GTAGATATATTCCACCAGTGTGTGGTTTGGGACACTGACACAGGTGAAATAACCATGGAGGGTTGATGGTTATTTTGAGTATTAATAGATTTAATATTTGGCAAAAATGTGTTGCTATTTCGAGAAAATGTGTTTGATAAAATGTGTCGCAATCTTCAGAAAATTCTTGCTTGTTGATAAAAGACATGATAAAATCATCAATTAACAAGCTGAACTCTTGGATAGCGATTTTTTCGTCACACGATTCTTGGTTTGTTTTCAGGGAGGAGGAAAAGACCCCCAAACATTTAAACCCGCTTTTAAATAATAGTAAGGAGGATGAACTAAATGAGTGATTTGAACGTAACATCAGATTATCAAAAACTAGATCCAAAAGTTTTCCGAAAGAAAGTCATGCTATGTTTCGGACTATTTGCAATTTTCTTTATCTACTACATTTCTTGTGCCATAATCCAAACACCTGGATTTCAAGATTTTTCATCAATTCCTTTCATGGGCATGCCATTAGGGTTTGTTTTATCAATGGGAGTATTTCCAGTTTCCTGGGGCATACTAATTATATTTTTTATTTTTTGGAGGTAAAAAAATATGCAAAATCCATTAGTACTTTTTTTTATCGCAATCTTTGTAGGTGCAACGGTAGTCGTCACCTGGTATACCTCTAAATCATCAAGGTCCGCAGCTGATTTTTATGTCGCCGGCAATAAAGTTCCATGGGTCCAAACAGGGATAGCAATGGTAGGTAGTTATTTGTCTGCCGCCAGCTTTCTTGGTGTTGCTGGAGATATTTCCATATTTGGCGTTGACCGAATCTGGCTGGCAATCGGGTTTTTCGGTGGGTATATGGCGGTTCTGCTGCTAATTGCTGGACCACTTCGTAATGTAGGCAGCTACACTGTTGCAGATGCTCTATACAGACGTTTTCCAGCAAAAGAAGTTAAACTTCTAATAATGATTTCAACCTTGGTCATTTCAACTTTTTATCTTGTCCCTCAAATGTTAGGTGCAGGGTTATTATTCGAATTGCTAATTGGTTGGGATTTTTTAACAGTAATAATAGGTTTGGGAGTTTTAATAAGTATATATATCATCTTTGGTGGCATGAAGGCTACATTATATAATCAAGTTATACAGGCAAGTTTCTTATTCGGGATTATGGTTTTTATAACTGTATTCGGTATGCTTGTCTTCGTAGATGGGTCAATGGTTAAGCTGATTGAGTTGGTATCAAATATTGTTCCCCCATCAATCGCTGGCACAAATGAAGCAGTTGCTTCCGCTGTATCATCAGCACCAAATGCATCAGAAGCTGTCCTGGTTGCAAGAGAAATGCTCCCAGATGCACCAACTGCAATGACAATAGGTGTTCAGACTCCTAGTTTGCTTGCTCAGATAAGCACAGTTGTCGCACTTGTGTTTGGGACCGCTGGTTTGCCTCATATATTAATCATGTTTTACACTGTTCCAAGCGCGAAAGCTGCTTAAAAAAGTGTAATGCTGTGTGTTATAATGTTAGGCATATTTTATATATGTACGATACTTTTTGGATTACTACTTATGCCTCAAATTTATCCGCAACTTGTTTCTTGGATTGCTGAAGGCAATGCAGGATTTGCAAAAAATATGTCTGTATTAGCGGGCACCGAAATGCTTGGTGGAAACCTCTTGATGGCACTTGCAGCAGCTGGGGCTGTAGCGGCTGTACTTAGCACTTCTGCAGGGCTTATGATCGCTTGTGCATCAACAGTAAGCCATGATCTTTATAAGGTTTATATAAATGTACATGCAACTGAAAAGCAAGAATTAAATATTGCTAAGGTTACAACTATCGTAATGTCAGCGGTGTCTATAACCCTTGCTGTGGCTTTAAAAACTCAAAATGTTGCTTGGCTAGTAATGCTTGGTTTTGGGATCGCTGCAAGTGCAATATTCCCAGCGATGGTTACCACTTTATGGTGGAGGAGACTTACAAGACAAGGTGTTATTGCTGGAATAGCATCGGGCTTATTTGTTTCACTGTCTTTCGTTGTTATGTTGCTAAGTGGAGTTCCTACTTTCTTAGGAATGTCAACTGCTGGGGGACCTGGCATATTTGGAGTTACTATCTCCTTTGTTGCTTTGTTTACAGTAAGTATGATGACATCAGATACAGGCAAAAATACTGAAGAATTCTTCGCCTTAGCCCACAGGCCTGATACAGATTAGTAGTCTGGGGCATCGCCTCCATCAAAAGAGCCTGTAACGTATGCCGTTGCAGGCTCTTTTAGTTTATTATTATCACCCAACTAAATAATTCAATAAAAAATATATTTCTCTTTCCAATAAAGTTGGCTATTCCACATATTGGAGGCTGATGGCTCAATACATAGTTTTGCACAGTACATAAAGCCTCTAATCAAAAACTTCCAAAATTGAGAGCCTTGAAAAAAAATTGAAATGACATATTATCAATAAATTCCAAATGCAGCAAATGAATAAACTACTGACCCAAGGTTTGGGTTATCAAATATGAGACCACCAGTAAAATACCTAGAAAGACCAAAATCTCTACAAGATGGTTCCATATATACCTGGCAAATCGGCGAAGTGTATCTAGGTAATTAGCTCCTGCAGAATAGGAGACATTAACAAAAATATATATTATCAAAATATATATCACTACTATAATCGCAAGAATAGCAATTCCTGTTATCAAAACTGTTCTTTCTAAAACGATTCTAAACATATCTACCTTGCTAATCTGAGTTAATGTTCTGCGCCCATAAAGGTTTCAAAAACCCTTGGGTAATCAATAGTAAACACCCTTAGTGTTATACCTTTAATTTCCCCTTTTCAACCAATAGTCTAAGTAGATCGCTTAATACCCCATAACCTGTCTGCAGGATTTCTGGGTCATGCTCAACTATTGAGACCTTTCCCATTAAGTCAGTGGTAATAGATACCACTGAAGATGTTCCTTTTATGCCCCCCAAGAGGCTCCCTTCATCGACTTCCCGAGGTTCTACAAATCCCAGAATTTTTCCGTCTATGATTTCTCCTCGGCAAATAAGTTTGATGATTTTACCTCGGCCTTGGGCCTCTTTTATTGTATCAAGGCTTATTCCTTCAATGCCCTTGGGGCGAATCTGGTCTGGGGTCATATTAGCCCCCATCAAAACATTCATTAGTGCAGTTAGCTTAGCGGCACTATCCCACCCTTGGGTATCCATATCCGGGTCAGCTTCAATAAAACCTCTGCGCTTACCCTCTTCCATAATTTCATCCATATCTTTTCCTAAAGCCAATTCTTCCAATATATAATTAGTCGTAGAGTTAAGAATTCCTTCTATTTCTAACACCCGACAAAGCCTTAAGGTTTCTTGGACCATATTAAATACGGGAGTACCGTCCATCACCGTGGTTTCATAAAAAAATAAACTGTTCTTGTCCTGAGCTAATGCTTTTAAAGATTGAAAAGCCCATGCAATGGGCCCTTTATTTGCAGTAATGACGTCCTTCCCTCGAGCAAATGCCCCTTTAATATGCTGTATAGCTGGCTCTCCAGAGAAAATATTAAGGGGAGTAAGCTCTACCAACACATCGTATTCGGCTTTTTCAACAACATCAAAAGAAGAGAAGTAAGAAAAGTCTTTCTCCCCTTCATTAAAATGTCCATTCAAAGCCATATCTTCAAGTGCCTTTTCTAAATCAAGCCCTCCAGGGTTATATAGACTTCCTCTGCTCTTGGTAGTTATGGCGGTTACAATAGGCTTCACACCATATATGTTTTGAATCTTCCCTTCTTTTTCTATGAGAAGAGAAGCAAATGATTGGGCAGCATTTCCAAAGCCCAATATAGCCAGTCTAATAGTCTTCACCCTAGGCCTCTTTTACAAAATCATTTACAGCTTTTATTACTCTGTCTATCTCGCTCTGTATGTTGTATGGAGCAAGACCTATCCGAACAAGGCCTCCAGTATCTGTTAGGCCAAGAACATTTCTTATTGTTTCAATAGCATAATAGTCCCCGTCCCATACAAAAAGACCTCTATCTCCAAGGTACCTACCTATATCAGCTGAGTTATGGCCTTCTATATTAAAGCTTACCGTTGAAGTTCTGGGATGTCCAGAGCCAGGTCCATATATCTTTAGGCCTTTAATTTTTGAAAGTTCTTTTCTCATTTGGTCTGCCAAACCTTCTTCATATTTATCGATGGCAAGCATACCTGCAACAACATTTCGTCTTCGTCCTGTTAGTCCTTTAGTTTCCTCTTGGAAAAAATCAATATGCCTTGCCCCAATATCTCCAATGAATTCAACTGCGGCAACAGCTCCTGCACACATTTCCATGGCTGGAGTTCCTGTCTCGAATTTGTGAGGAGTATGTTCGTTATCATAAGCAAATACTCTTAAGGCCTTTATCTTCTCCCCTAGGCTCTTTTCGATGTACATAATACCAATGTGAGGCCCAAAGAACTTGTAGGCGGAACAAAGCAGAATATCCGTCCCAATGGCCTTTACATCAATGGGTTTGTGGGGTGCATAGTGGACTGCATCAACTACGGTTATTGCACCCTTTTTATGGGCTTCATCAATAAGCTTTTTCACGTCTGTTATAGTCCCACAGGAATTTGCAGCCCAGTTTACAGCAACAACCTTGGTCTTATCTGATAACTTGTTCATGTAATCATCAAAGTCCAAAGTTATTGTATCGAGATTAATTTTTACGCTTTTTACTACTATCCCAAAGTCCTCTAGGGTTCTCCAAGACGAACGATTTCCCTCATGGTCGATATCAGTGATAATTACTTCATCGCCTGGCTTTAAGTCTCTTAAGATTGCCATGGCTAATTTGAAATTAATGGTTGTTGTATTCTCACCGAAAGCCACTTCTTCTCCACTGCAGCCAAAGAAATCTCCAAAGACATCGTGGGCATGGGCAAACATAGCATCACTTTCTTCAGAAGTTACAAAAGCACCTCCCGAATTGGCATTGTGGTAGTAGAGGTAGTCGTTTATCTTCTCTACGACACTCTTAGGAACTTGAGTTCCTCCAGGACCATCTAAAAATGCTGCCGCATGGCCATTTACGGTTTTGGACATTGCTGGAAACTGCTCTCTTACATAATCAATATCAAATACAAAATCTCTCATCCTTACTCTCCTTTTGTTTTTTGCTCATAAATGTTTTGAAAACGTTTTATCTTCTTGGTTGTTGTTTTTATGAATTCATCTTTTCTAACGGAAATGTTTCTAATTCTCTTGTATATAGGTAATCTCTCATTGATTTCTCCTATGGCTTTTTTTATTAGGGCTTGGATTTGGCCTTCGTCTACATTTTCTCCAAACTCTTCATATATTACATCATAATCGGGTCTAACTTGGACCCCTACCAAGGTCTCCTCACGATCATCCTCTATCCCATGCACCAGGCTTTCTTGAATATATTTACTGCGATTAACGTAATACTCTACCTCTTCGGGATAAATGTTTTTACCTGTTTTGGTTACTATAACGTTCTTTTTTCTGCCTGTGATGTATAGCCAACCCTCATCGTCTAAAAAGCCTAAATCCCCAGTGTGGAACCACCCATCCTTAAGAACCTCTGCTGTTTTATCTGGGAGATTATAGTATCCCATCATAACATTAGGACCGCTGAAGAGGATTTCTCCAATCTGGTCTTCATCTTTGTCTACAATTTGAACAATCCCGCTTTTAACTGGCAATCCAACAGATCCTGCCTTCCTGTAAGTATCACTAAAGTCTGGGGTCCCGCTAATCAAAGGTGCTGTTTCAGTTAATCCATAACCTTGCAGAACCTTGATGCCCAAATCTTCAAAGCCCCTGCATACATTTAGATCAATAGCTGCTGCGCCAGAAACCAACATTCTTAGCTTCCCACCAAATTTCTTGTAGATACTTTTGAACAAAACTCGGCTCATATCAATTCCCAAACGATTTGTGTTATTGTTAAGGGTGATAATTTTTCTAAGGACTTTTGCCTTACCAGTTTTTTCAGCTTGCTTCCAGATCTTGTCGTATATTGACTCAAAAATCAGAGGCACTCCCACCAAAACTGTGGCCTGGGCTTCAGCCATATTCTTTGCAATATGTTTGAGCCCTTCGCAAAAGGCAACTGAGCCCCCAGCATAAAGGATGACTCCAATTCCCATTGTAGATTCAAATGTGTGGTGTATAGGCAGTATGGATAGGGTTCGATCACTTGGTTTGATTTTAACTATGCTACTGGTGTCTAGAATATTTGCCAGTATATTGTTATGGCACAGCATAACTCCCTTTGCAATATCTGTTGTACCTGAAGTGAAAAGAATCATTTTCATTTCAAAGGGATCTATTATCCCATTAATAAATGTTAAATCACCTTGCTCTATTAAGGAGTAACCTTCTTTAAGCAAATCTTTCCACTGGATTAAATCCCCAGAAGGCTTAAAGTTATTCTCATAGGCAGTCATTTCGATCTTATATTCAATAGTCTCGTCTTTGAAATATTCAACATAGCCATCAGTAAAAAATACTGCCTGGCAATCTGCGGTTTTTAAAAGGTTATGAATCTCTTCTTGGTTCAACTCTTTGTCCAAGGGAACAGCAATCCCCGTTCCGTTAACCACAGCATAATAAGCTACTATCCATTGGTAGCAATTTTCGCCCATAATGGCTATTTTGGAATCCTTGAGACCCATTTCTAAAAGCTTTGTGCCCAAAGCGTCGATATCCTCTTTGAATTGTTTATAGGTAATTTCCCGATATTGTCCGCCCTTTTCGTCTTTCACTAAAAAGGCAGTGTTACCACCGTATAGGTTAGCGTTTTGATCTATAAGGTCCTTTAGTGACTCCATCTGCCTCACTTCATAATATTTCATGGTACTTTCCATATACATTCTCCTTTGCCGCTTAAACCGGAAATTATTTACTTGTTACTGCCAAGAATTCCGAATATAACCTAGTTGCTTCCATCATCTTGGGTATAGAAAGCCTTTCATTTTCTTCATGAGCTGGGCTGGGCTCTTCTGGGAACACAGGACCCCAGCAAACGAAATTCTCCATGGCTTTTGCATAACTTGTCCCATTTGCCACGTGGAAACCACCTTTTCTTCCAGACCTCTCATAAACACGATTCATCTGTTTTAAGAAGGGCAACTTCTCATTTACCATTATGGCTTCCAAAACTTCCTTTATTTGAAATGTGAAACCATACTTGCCACCAGCCTTCTCAAAAGCAGACTCAATCATGGCCTCTGTGGTACCGTATTTTGTTCTTACGTTTATATTAAGGAATAATTCTTCGTTCGTCAACTTTATTATGGTAGGGCAAGCAATTGTTTTTCCAACAAAAAGGCCCTTATGGGTTGGAAGTCCGTCATCCATAGCTAATGTTGCCCCGTAGTCTTTTAAGAAATGATCCCCTAAAAACTTGATGAATTGCAGGTCGCTTAGCTTCTTGCCTTTTATTTCTTCTTGAGCTAAAAGTAAAATCGCATTTTCTCCATACCAAGGTTCAGAACTATGAACCGATTTGCCTATATATTCATTGCGAGTTCCATCTAGGTATTCAATAGTAGCCTTACCTGGGATAGTATTGGGGCTATCACCTGATTCAAGGCCACTAATTTTTGACAACTTTTCTTCTCGAAAAATAATTTCTACATCCGCATAGCCTTTTTCGATATTGTATATGGGGAACTCTCCATCTGGAGAGAAACCATAGTCTGGCAATTCAAAGGACTTCTTGTAATGGTCAATATCTGTCCAGGTGGATTCTTCTCTGGTTCCTATTATAAGCCTGATCCTTTTATTTATAGGAGTTCCCTCTTCTATCAGGGCTTTCATAGCATATAGGGACATAATCACTGGCCCCTTATCGTCAACTACCCCTCTGCCAAATAAATATTCATCCTTAATTGTCCCTTCAAAGGGTGGATAATCCCATCCTTCCCTATCTCCAATACCCACTACGTCCACGTGTACCAGTATTCCAACCTCTTCCCTTCCCTGGCCGATCTCAACAAAACCAGCATCTTTTTCTGGGGTTATTCCTGTTGTCATTCCAAGTTTTTCGCCAAGGTCAAGAAGGTAAGCCAAAGCATCCTCACAAACCTTAGGGTTTTCTACTGTGCTTTCGAAGGATATAAGCTCTATGATATGAGAGATTATATCCTCCTTGTAGGAATCAAGAATTTTTTCTATTCTAGCGAATCTTGTTTCTTCCTCTTGTTTTTCTTGTTCTTCTTGCTGGGCCTTCTTAGCCTCATCAATCGCTACTACCATTTTCTTCCTCCTCAACTTGACAATATTCAATAGCGATTTCACCATACAGGTAAGCGCCCCTTAAAAGCTCACTAGCTTGTATGGATTCCAAGGGGCTATGGGCCGTAGTTAAATCTCCAGGTCCAAAAATTATACACTTACTAGAAGTATAGTTAGCCAAAATCCCTGCATCTGTCCATGCATACATTACTGTTAGCCAATCAACCTTAAGGTCCTCGTTTTGCGAGTTAATTAAAACACTCTTTGCTGCCTGTATTATGGGTTCATCTTCCTCTAAATAAAATGGTAGGTGGGGAGTTAGCCTACCATCAAACATATCCTTTACCTGAGCTTGGAATCGATGATCTTCTTCATGAAGTTCTTCCACCAAGAGGTTTAGTTCTTCATAAACTTGGGCAATGGTCTCTCCCGGAACACATCGACGATCTAAACGAATAATACACTCTCCTGGAACAGTGCTAGGCTGGTCTCCACCCTGGATCGTCCCTACATTAATAGTAGGGGGCCCTAAGACCTCATGGGTCCTCTTTTCTAAGCGTGGGACCAGGTCCTTGTATATTTTATCTACCAACCGTGCCGCCATTTCAATGGCATTAATCCCCTCATCCTTTGAGGATGCGTGGACCTTTTTGCCCCTTACAATTATTTCAATCCATTCAAGACCCTTTTGTCCCCTAGCCACTTTTAGGTTTGTAGCTTCCCCAACAATGGTTGCATCAGCAATAGGGCCATTTTTTACAAGCTGATCTACCCCAAGGCCTGTTTGCTCTTCATCAATTACTCCAGCAAAATATAGGTCTCCCCTAAGAGGTATTTCTGCTTTTTTTATGGCAATCATAGCCGCCATCATAGCAGCTATTTGGCCTTTCATGTCGCAGGCACCTCGCCCCCTTAGCTGGCCATCTTCTATTATACCCGAAAGTCCCTCCTCCATGTCATATAAAGGCACAGTATCCGTATGGCCTAAAAACATGAGGGATGGTCCCCGCCCTCTTCCTTTTAGTTTGGCAACAACATTAGGTCGACCTGGGGCGACCTGGGTCAAGGAAACTTCAATGCCTTCTTCTTTGAAAAGAGCATAAATATAGTCTGCTACTTCTCTTTCCTGATTTTCTAGGGAAGTGTAGCTGGGAATTTTCACCAAATCACTGGCAATAGCAATAGGATCCAATCCATCAATAAATCTCTTCATTTCAAAATTCAAGTGCTAGTCCCTCCTTACACAAAGTGACATGCCAACAAATGGCCTGGGGAAATTTCTCTAAGGATGGGTTCTTCTTCCCTACATCGCTGGTGAACAATGGGACACCGAGAGGAAAACTTACATCCTTTAATATCTATTGCAGCATTAGGTGTTTCTCCTTCAAGAACTGGCCGTTCATCAAAACGGCTTTGTCCAGGTTTTGGCATTATAGCCATTAAGGCTTTTGTATATGGGTGTAAGCCATTTTTAACGATTTCATCTCCACTGCCAATTTCCATTATTTTGCCCAAATAAAGGATTGCAATTCGGTCCGATATCAACCAGGCCAGAGAAATATCATGGGTAATAAAGAGATACGCAAGGCCCTTATCCTCCCTAAGTTTTAGCATCAACCTTAGGATTCCAGTTCTAATTGATGCATCAAGCATAGAAACTGGTTCATCTGCAACAATAAATAGTGGATCTAAAATTAAAGCACTAGCCACAACAACCCTCTGTCTTTGGCCTCCTGATAATTGATAGGGATACCGATAAAAATAATCTTCACCTGGACTAAGGCCGGCCTGCTCCAAGGCTTCTTTAACAAGACGAGTTCGTTCTCCTGTTGATTTAACTAAGCCATTTACGTCTAAGGGTTCTGCAACTATATCCATAATATAGTGTCTGGGGTTCAGGGATTGGTAGGGGTCTTGAAAAATCATTTGAGCATTTCTGCGAAAAGCCTTTAACTCTTGAGGGCTGGTCCCTATTTCTTGACCTTGAAATATAATACTTCCTTTTGTTTGATCCAATAAATGAAGAATAGCCTTTCCTATTGTGGTTTTACCGCTACCACTTTCACCAACCAAAGCCAGTATTTCTCCTGCATAAAGTGAAAAAGATACTCCGTCTACGGCTTTAAGAGTCTTTTTTTTCTTGCCAAGTAAAGATCCTGTCATGCTTCCCTTTAATTCAAAGTGAACCCTTAAATCTTCAACCCTCAACAATTCCTTGTCTTTATTTTTCATGGGCTACATCCTCCCATCTGTGACAGGCCACCTTATGGTCTCCTTGAATTTCTATGCTAGAAGGCATTTCTTCCCGGCAAATGTCTATAACATAGTCACAACGGGGGTGAAATGGACAACCACTAGGTGGGTCATATAAATCTGGCGGAAAACCATCAATCCCCTTGGGTACCACTTTATCCCCATCAATATCTGGAAAACATCCAATTAATCTTTTCGTATAGGGATGTGCAGATTCCTTGAATATATTATCAACACTACCTATTTCTACCATTTTCCCTGCATACATAACCCCGATCTTATCGCAGGTCTCTCCCAGTATAGATAGATCATGGGTAATCAAAATCATGCCCATATTTGTTGCTTTTCTAAGTTTTTCTAGCAAGTTTAGTATTTGGGCCTGAACCATTACATCTAAAGCAGTAGTTGGTTCATCTCCAATTATAATTTTGGGGCTACATGCCAAGGCCATGGCTATCATAGCCCTTTGCTTCATTCCCCCAGAAAATTCATGGGGATATTGGCTGTGCCTTTCCCTTGGTATCTCAACCCAATCTAAAAGTTCTTTGGTTCTTTCCAATGCTTCTTTTTCTGAGACTTTTTCATGAAGAACAATAACTTCTGATATTTGCTTTCCAATTGTAAGAACAGGGTTGAAAGCATTCATGGCACCTTGGAAAATCATAGAAACATCCTTCCACCGGTGTTTTCTGATTTCCTCCTGGGATAAGGCCACCAAGTCTCTTCCCTCTAGCAAAATCTCCCCACCATGAATAAAGCCTTCCTTGGGCAAAAGATGACAAATGGAAAGAGCCGCTGTGGTTTTACCACAGCCAGATTCTCCTACAATTCCCAAAGCCTCTCCTTGACCTAGTGAAAAACTAACATCATTAACCGCCTTTAACACCCCTCTCCCAGTTTTGAAGTAGGTGTGCAAATGATTTACCTCAAGTAATTTCATCTTTTCTACCTCTCTTTCAATTTGGGATTTAAGATTTCATCAAAGGCGTATCCCATAAGGGTAAAGGCTAGTACAACTGCCACCACACAAAGACCTGGTGGTAAAAAATACCAGTAGGCTCCAGCAGATGTTGCTCCTGTTTCAAATGCATAGTGAAGCATCATACCCCAACTTGCATGGGAGGGATCTCCTAAGCCTAAAAAGCTAAGGGTAGTTTCCGATGTAATTGCAGCAGCTGCAATGAGAACTGTGTTTGCAAAAATCAAGGGGAAAACATTAGGTAGTATATGATGAATCATAATATGGATGCTACCTGCTCCAAGGGACACGGTCCTCTCAACAAATTGCTGCTCCCTTACAGAAAGGGTTTGGGCTCTTACTATACGAGCAGTCCCCGCCCAACTTGTAATGCCAATTACAAGGATAATATTCCAGATGCTGGTTCCTAATATGGCCGCAAGAACCATCATAAGAGGCAACCAGGGAATAACCAGGAAAAAGTCTGTAATACGCATCAAAACATTATCAATAACCTTGCCTTTATATCCTGCAACTATTCCAATAAGTGTTCCTATACCCATAGATAGGAGGGTGGCAAGGGCTCCCACCATAAGGGATACCCTAGCGCCTGAGATCAAGTAGGCAAGTACGTCCCTACCCATATCATCGGTCCCCAGGATATGTTGTGAGCTTGGAGGCATGAGCATTTCTGTAGCTAATCCAAATTTCATAACATCAAAAGGTACCAATATAGGGCCAAAAATGGCTACTAGGATGAAGAAGCCCAAGGTTAGAGATCCAACAAAGGCCATCTTGTTTACCCTTACTTGGTGGGCGAATTCCTTGATTTTTCTTTTGCGGAGTTCCATTTTAACTGAATTCATAGTTTCACCCCCTAACTATGAACTCGCGGATCCGCGAATTCATAAAGAATATCAGATATTACGTTTGCCAATATTACTGTAATAGTAATCAAGAGGAAGAGGCCTTGGAGTAAGGGGTAATCCCTCCCACTTAGAGCTGTGTACATTAGGTTCCCTAGGCCAGGCCATGAAAAAACAGTTTCTATTTGAATGGCTCCTCCAACTATTAGCCCAAGGTTAATAGCTATTAAAGTAATCATGGGCAGCATGGCATTAGGAAGGGCATGCTTTCTTAGTATATAGGGGTTTGAAAACCCTTTAGCCTTGGCTGTAGTTATATAGTCTTCGGATAAAACATCTATCATAGTACTTCTCATGGTAATGGCATATTCTCCGATCATACCCAGAGCCATACAGGCTACCGGCAGCACCATATGCCTCACCACATCGTTTATCTCCCCCCAGGTTGTGATAAATATTTTTCCTGGAGTCACCATGCCCCCTATTGGGAACCAGTGAAGGTTCACACAGAATATTAAGATCAATATCATTCCCAACCAAAATGTAGGCATAGAGTATAAAAGCAAAGAAGTACTTAAGAGTCCTGCGTCCAATTTCTTCCCTCTTTTATAGGCTGAAACTATTCCAAATATAATACCTACAATTATTGCTATAATCTCTGCAATACCTAGCAAAATAACTGTAGGTAAGATCTTACCTGCCAAAACTGCTGTTACAGGTTTTTTATAAAGAAAGGATGTTCCTAAGTCTCCCTGAAAAAGGTTTTTCAAATAAACAAAAAATTGCTCATACAAAGGTAAGTCCAATCCATACAATTGAGTTAAGTTTGCTATCATTTCTGGAGTGGTTTTGGCATTTCTTGATACCATAGAGATTATATCACCTGGCAAAACCCTAAAAAGAAAGTAATTAAAAACCAAGACGAAAAAGATAGTAATCCCAGCATAGAACAATTTTTTTAGCAGTCGTTTTTTATCCATGACCACTCCCCATTTCTTGATTATAGATGCAAGGGTGGCGGAGCCTTAAAAGCTTGGCTCCGCCATATAAATAATATCAACTAACTAACTGGCTCCATATTCATGAAGTTGTTATAGGTAAGGTTATAGAATAAACCTCCAGTAGACGCGGGGATTTGTTGGTATCCAGTCCACCTATCAGATCGAATTGCTTGTACGTAACTGTCATATAGGGTAATAATATATGGACTGTCCTCATAAAGCATCTTCTGCATTTCCTGAACCATGGCTATACGTTCAGCCTCATCCATTTCATGCATTTGAGCATAGAACAAATCATCGTATCGAGGATTAGAAAACCCAGTTTCATTGAAGTTAAAGTATTCTTCTGTTAAGAAGAGTTTCAATATAACTGATGGATCAACGTCAGATCCCCAGCCCCAGATATAAAGGTCATATTGGCCTGCATAAATTAGGTCATTTACTGCACCACTATCCATTGTAACAAGGTCTAGATTAATACCAGCTTCCTTGCAGCTTGCTGCTATTATCTGTGCAGTTTTAACCTCTTCAACATTTTCAGCAATAGAGATTAGTTCAAAAGACAACTTGTTACCAGCCTTATCTTCCCTTATCCCGTCACCATTTCTATCTTGATATCCAGCATTCTCTAAGAGGGCCTTGGCCTTTTCAATATCATAGTTTCTAAGGTCGCTGGCT
>Ga0265295_1006566_pt1 | contig 14002 bp, 9 predicted proteins | sample Munlansysbiofilm_FD_192503 | JGI IMG/M metagenome (GOLD analysis project Ga0265295, IMG submission 192503) | Leachate microbial communities from a municipal landfill in Southern Ontario, Canada - Methane capture system biofilm | ecosystem: Engineered > Solid waste > Landfill > Unclassified ... | reverse complement strand
ATATGCTTAATCCGTTCTCTTACAGTCGTTTATGAATATGTAGTTTTCATAATACTTGTCTTTTAATGCCGAGAAATAGGCCGAAAATACCTGTTTTTGCCCTGGGGGTGGTAAAGTCGGGTTAGTAGAGTAGAATTCGATTGTAAATTGACAATCCCCGGATTACAAGAAAGCAGTGAGATAGCAGAATTACTCAAAAGTATAGTAAGGGAACCCAAAAATTACCAGAATATACTCGGCATGGTTCCGATTGGAGGATTGAAGAAAAAAAAGAGTTAGATTCAGTTTACAGATTTGAAAGAAAAATTATAGATATTCAATATAGTTTCGATTGCTATTTGTTAGCCCATATTTCGTAAATTAGGGACTAAAGCATTGTGGTATATGACAGACAATTCTCAGTTAGGCTCTAATTTGCGAAAGGCGGTATAGCCACTCCTGTGCCGTGCTCTCGTGTTTGATTTGTCTTTGACTCGAGTTGACTTGAGATTTCGAGTCAACTCGAGTTCAAGACAAATTGAAAGCAAATGGAAGGCATAAGCGCCGGGTGGCTGAATAGCGTGCGGCGCTTATGCTTTCGGTAAAGGCAAATCCGGTGGGATTGAGCTTGGCTCTAGGCGGATTGCCAAATCGTTCTACTTAAGATTAAAATACGCGGTCAGAGTTACGCTGATGCTCTTTTGTTTGGTACCGGTATTGTAAATGCCATAATCCGAGACTTCGGTGGAATACGGTTCGGTGATCTGAAATACTCCGGCACGGGCTTCACGCAATTTGCCCAAGGAAGTTTTGGCAGAGCCTGAGATCTCTGTAGCGCGGGCCAGTGCGTCTTCGGTGGCGGCGGCCAGCAGTTCCTGTTTGAGCTCTGGCAGCTTGGTATAGAGGTATTCCAGGCGGGAATCATTGAGCACCATACCCCGTTCGGCAAAGAAATCCGGGTTCAGCGCTAGATCCTCGATCTTATTCAGATCTTCCGAGAGGATAAAGACACTCTGGGAGAGGTTGTATCCTGTCATATAACCATTATTGTCATAGCGTTGATAGCTGGTGATCGGCTGCACGCTGATCTCATCTGGGGCGATGCCTTGTGCGGCGAGAAAATCTCTAAAGGCTTTGATGTCAGCGCTCATATCCTTATAGCCTTGGTTCAATTCGTTTGTACCCACCATTTTCTGTAGGGAGATGTTCCACTTCACCAGGTCAGATTCAAAGAGTTTGCTGGAATATCCCACCACGCGCAGGCTGGTGGCAGCTTGGCGGCTTTGCCAGAAGGCGAGACTAAAGATGCTGATGCCGATGATGAAGGCGATGCCCAAGAGGTTGAATTTGCTTTTGGGTCCTTTGATCCAATCCCAGGACCAGATTGCGAACAGGGCCAGGATAGCGATGATGAATGGGTATTTCATGTAGTCTCCTTATTTGTTGTAACGCTGGCCTTTAATTGCTTGACGCACCGGCTGAAGCCAGTGCTACGGGCAACGTTACGATTTATAGTAGGCCCCATCTTCTGCGGAAAAATAGTTCCAGACAGAAGCTGAGGACGAACAGTGAAATAATATACCATTTTTTATAAAAAGCAATCTCGTTGCGAGAGATGCGTTCACGCTGGGTGGGGGGCAGGGGTTTATAGTCCTGCACCTGGCTGAGGTTCAGCAGCCGTCCCCGGCTTTCGGAGGCCAGATAGCTGAGTAGGGGCAGATTGAAATCAAAATCCCGTTCTTCTGCCGCTGTCTCGGAGATGGCAAAGCTGCCTGTGCTTTTCTCTTGGGAATCCGGCTCACGGATCTCAAAGCTATAGTTTCCGGACACTCCCAGCTCGGTGGCAAAGCTGTATTCATCACCTTCGTGAACCATGAAATCCCGGGTGATCTCCTTGCCATCGGGATCGAAGATCGTGATCAGTGGGTTCTTGTCCAGATCGCTACTGCGGATATCGTCTTCTGCGCGCAGGCGGATCTGGATCTTTTCACCCTGCAAATAGCTGCTTTGGTAGATGGCGCTATAAGAGCCCAAAGCCTTGTTGCTGAGCCAGGTAAGGATGTTTACCATCATCTTCTGATAGCTTGCTCCCGGGCTTTGCATCTGCCAGCGCCAGAGATTGAGAAAGCTGAAGGCCAGGCTGCGGCTCTTCCCGCTGTGTTTGATGGCGATACCTGGGGTTTTTTGGGGGTTGTTCATACTGGCCAGGATCTCCGCACCGGCGGTAGGGCTCAAGTAATAATAGTCCAGTGGAGGCAATTTGGAGATTTCAGATAAGAGAGGATTCAGCATGGCATAAAGAGAGGCATCCGGTGAGATCTGCACAAAGCCCTGATAGGGAGTGGCGATATTTGATTTTTGCAGAGGCAGATATTCGGCCAGTTGCTCTATGGGCAGGCCCTGATAGAGCAGTCCTGCTCCCCGGCTCAGATTGTCCGTAATATATTCTGTAGCTGCATTATGCAAACGTAGATTGCCGTTGTTTACGATCACGATAACGGCGGCCCGGTCTTTACTGTCCAGTTTGGCGATCTTTTCGCCCTGCCAGACATTGCCATCGCGAATCTGGTAGGAGGCGCTCTGCCATCTGGGATTTGTGGCGATCGCATCCAGGATGAATTTGTTGTCCCAGGCCGGGGCATCAGAGAAGGTGACGATCAGCTCTTTATCAGCCAGAACTTCAATGGCGCCAGGCATTTGGTTGTTACTCAAGCGGGTTTCCTGCTTCAGGGGATCGATCTCTACTCTGAAATTGAAGAATCCGGTTTGGGCGAAGCGGTGGCTAAAATCCACTGTTTGCATGAGGCCTTCCTGCAATTCCACCCTCTGGGTAGCCAGACGATTCGGTCCAAGATAAAGCTGGACATTGGCTGGTCCGGAGTAATTCGCAGACTGCACTTTGGCACGGATGATGGCGGCTTCATTGCGGTAAGCATAGCGGTTTGTCTCCACAGCTTTCAGCTCCAGATCGGGGACCAAAAAGCGGCTGCTATCGGCCAGAGCGATGATGGGGACACCCAGTCTGGGAATCAGGCTAAAATCCTCATCGCGAAACCAGCCGTCGGAGGCCAGAACTATGGCCTGGACCCGGCTGAAATCCACGGTTTGGCTGAGCTCACTCAGGCTTTTGATCAAAAGACTGTTATCGGAGGGGCCAGCCAAGCCATTGGCAAAGCTGTGCTCCAGGAGCTTATATCCAGCCTTGCTATACTTTTCTTTCAAGATTTGCAGCGGAGCCTTGAGCAGGTCTTTCTTGCTTTTATTGTCCCTTAACAGATCCATGGAAAGGGAAGTGTCCTTCAGAAAGAGCAGCTGTCCGGATTCGGTTTTTTGACGGATAAAGTATAAGATAGGGCTCAGCAAAATCAGTAGTAAGACGAATAGAGTGATGCTGCGCAAGGCGAAGAGCAGAGCCCTCCTCTTTGTACTCAGCTCTGGCTGAGTACGGTAATAAAGCGCAGCAGAAATCAGGACAGCGAGGAGACCAGCCAGTATAAATATCATTAGAATCCTAAGTTTGCAAAGAGCCCCAAAGAGACTCCTTTGGATTTGTAGCCAGGCAGCAAGCTATCATAGCTTTGCACTGCGAGGCCAAAATTATTAATCTTGGTTTTGAAATCGATGCCATAGGAGACCCTTACAGGGTTGCGGCTATTGGGCAGAGAAATTCCCCAAGACAAGCCCACAGCCTTCAGTGGCAGGAAACTGGCGGCCAAAGATAGGGTTCCGATCGCACTGGTGGAGGCGGTTTCTTTGAAGCCATGCACCCAGTCTGCCGAGACTACGGCGTATTTGTGTTTGTACATCGCAGCCAGGCGCAATTGCGGTGGCAGGGAGGAGGTAAAAGGATCTATATCAATGCGCTCGGTTTCCTGCACAAAAAAGTCTTCATTGATATTGGAGACAAAGACGCTGTCTGCGGAAATGCAGAAGCATTCCATCTCGGTTTTCAAACCCCAATGCAGGAAGCCAGCGATGTTGTCCAGAGTGATACCGGCTTCAAAGTCTGGCGTGATCTCGGAATATAGCCCCAGCATCCCTTTGAAGCCAAGACCTCCCAAACCCGCGCGCAGCTTGATCTCCTGCCTTGCACTCAGACCATCATCCAGGCTATTGGTGATATGCCCATTATACTCTTGGGTGTCTATACTGTATATGCCAGTTAAAAGGCTCACAGAAAAGCCGGCTTTGATGGCAGGGACCGGCTCCGGAATGAAGGGAAGGGTAAAGTCTCCTACGCCATAGGTGATATCGGTATAGGCCAGGCTCGAAAAATTGGTGTCAGACCTCACGAATTCATAAGAATCTTCGGTATTTCCATAGAGCAGAATCTTTACATAGTCTTCTGCAAGCGCACCTTTGACATAGATTTTTGCCGAAGCTGAGATCGCGACGTTCTCCCTGGCAAAGCCAAAGATGCTGGTAGTCCCATTTGAACTGAGTCTCAGACCACCATCGATTTTGTCCAGAAGCCTTATCTTATCCCTCGCAAAGAGAGTGTCCCGCGAGACAAAGTAATTGTAAGTATCCAGATCCAGGGAATTGTTTGAAGCATAGATAGCGGTATTTGACAGCGGCAGCCAGATCTCGGTGCGGCCGTCATTGCTCAGTTTGGCGGGATTCCAATAGTTTGCTTCCACACCGTAGGCGCGCAGCATATAGCTATCTGCGTAAAAGATTGATTTGGCGGTTGGCATTGCCAGGAGTGGAGCCAGGCCCAGGCATAGGCAAAGGAATAATAGCAGGTTCTTCATCTTACAAATCCTTCACTCTCAGGCTCGCCAAGATCTGCCCTTTAATCCAGATAAAATCGTTTGGCCCAGCATAAATCTCCACCAGATCGGAGGATTCTTCAAAATGGAAGACCCACCTCAGATAGACCTCCGGCGCACTAAAGAGATCAAGCTCAGACTGGCTCAGGTTCAGCAGTTCCAGCTCTTGCCAATCAGGATGCGTCAGGGAAGAGCCCAGCGTCACTTGCTTGATAAAGCTGTAAGTCATGGGGTCATTGATATCGATATTCTCATTATTTGCAAAATAGGCAAAAGCTGCGGCTCCCACGGGGATGTTGTTCAGCGCTTTCAGGCTGAAGGCTGCCTCCAGCACGTTTTTGCTGATGCGTTCCTGATTTTCTGCGCTGATGCTGATCCTGGTGGGATCGTCCATGATAATGGAGCTCTCATTCAAGAGAAAACGGAAGGGTGCCAGCACTATGTAATGGGCACAAATCACGTCCGTATCACGTATCGTGCCAAAGCCAGAAGCTGAATCTATGGTGAATTTCACATTCACGACTTCAATAAAATCCGGCATAATCTGGATGAGCTCTGCAATACGGTTTGTAAATCTCAAGTGAGTCGGATTGTCCACTGTGGCGGCTTCGATGCGATACTTGTTCCCATTATCATCAAGGATCGGGATAATGATTTCCGTGTCGCCGCGCGTAGCCTTGAAAAAGCCCTCAAATTCACAGCTAAACGACATTTGATTGGATACCGCTATATCTACATAAGCATCACTCAGGGTGATAGCCTCATCAAGGTGATGCGGATATTCAATATCGAGATTGCTGGCAGAATCCGTCGCCAGGATTTCATAATTACTAAAGCGTCCCTGAAACAAGTGGAACTCGATGGGTTGGGAGATTTCAAAGCTGACTTCTGCCAGAGTACTGCCCTCGGGAAGAGCTGAGGAGCTGGTGAATTGCACATCCAGCTGGTGAATGGGAACGTCATTGTCCAAAATGCCAAAGCGATAAGAACGAAGGTCGATGCTTTGCCAGGAACTGGCCTTCGTATATTTCAGATGCAGGGGATTGCCCTGAGCATCGCTTATGGTAAGGACATCAAGCTCCACCAGCCAGTTTCCCGCATCAGGATGGATATTGCCCACCCGGATCTTGATCTCGCCAGAAGCAACCTCTCCATAAGACAGGGTGGCACTGTCCTGACTCTCACCAAAAGCAATAGTCTGCACAGCGTTGAATCCGGATAAAACCGGCAGGCTGGTTTCACTGATATTGGGATGTAGTGCCACTGGCTCCAGGACATTGGTTTCCAAATCTCCCTCGGTAGTCAGATACACCAGGTTGTCTCCATCCACTACGATGTGCACGCTATCCACCAAATCCGAAACGTAATAATGCTCATTGATCAGCGGTATCTTAAGGTCCACATCCCAGACTGGGAGTGATGGTTTATTGATCTTACAAGCGCCCAGAAGTAGCAATACGCCAAGCAGCAGCAGAACTTTACATTTCACAGATATTTCCTTCAATCAGCTTCTTAGAGACTGATTATGCAGAGTCATCTTGCAAGTTTTGGGCCGCTTCGTCTGCAGATATTGGCAGGCATGCGCTCTGAGCAGTTGTTCTTCTTTTATCCCCAAGCTCTGCAATTGCTCAGGGTATTTGTTCAGTTTCCGGATGAGGAGTTCCTGCTTCACCAATTCGCCAAAGGCGGGATGAAAGGGTCCGGCGATATAATCCTGGGGCTCCAGATTTGAGGGCAAGCCGTATTTGATGATGCGGATGCCTTCCGCCTCGCAGAGCTCTGCATAATCTGCACAGATCCTGACTGCTTCCGGGAGCGAAAGCGGGGTATATTCTCCTCTCTGATAGATCTGCTGCAGAGGAGTGCCTCGGATCACCACCAGAGGATAGAGCCGGAGTAGATCAGGCTTTACTTGTCGCAGGAGGCGATGGTTCTCTTTGATAGTCTCTGCATCGCTACCTGGCATCCCAGGCATGAGTTGCAGACCCAGGATGAACCCTGCATTGCGAACCTTATGCGCAGCAGCCAGGGCCTGGGCGGTGCTGTAATTGCGTCCGCTTTTCTGCAGAGGCAGCTCGCAAAAGTCTTGTATGCCCAGTTCGATGGTTTTCACGCGATAGGCCTTGCAGCGCTTCAGAACTTCATCATCGATATATAGAGGATGAGTGGAGATGCGGATGCTACTGTCATCGTCCAAGAGGGCATGAATCCCTTCTAATAAAGCTTCCTGCCAAGAGACTGGCAAGGCCGTGAAAGTGCCCCCATAAAAAGCCACTTCTTTGCTGCGGTTGGGATTGCGCCGGATAAAAGCCTGTACATCCTCTTGGGCTTGCTCCAGGTCAAAGGCACCGGCATGGCTGATCTTGCTTTGATCGCAATAGATACAGCCACCGGGGCAAGCCTCGTTTGGTATGAAAAGAGGATAGATCAGGCTTTTATTCGGCTTATTCATAGTTTATTCGGGTATTTTGATCTTCATGGGACGCGCGATATAGCTGGTGTGCAGAAGGCGTTTGGCCTTCGGGCTATTGGGCGCATCCAGATATGCTTTATAGAGTTTTTGGATGGAGGGATTATTGTGTGATTCCCTGAGTTCACTGCCCTCGTCTTCTTTGTAGAGGCCTTTGGCACGGGCCTGACGCACGCTATTTGTGCTACGGTAAGGTTGACCCCCACCGCCCACACAACCGCCTGTGCAAGCCATTACTTCCACAAAGTGATAAGGGGGCTCTTTACCTGCTTTTTGGGCATCGCGAATTTCATTCATCAGCGTGGAGACATTGCCCAGCCCGGAGGCTACGCCAATGCGGATTTCCTGGCCAAGAATCTCGATCTTACCTTTTTTGATGCCTCTGCCACCTCGTACAAAGGGGATCTTGGGATCTGGCAGCTCAGTGCCGGTGGCCAGATAGTAAGCGGTTCTCAGGGCTGCTTCCATCACTCCGCCGGAGGCACCAAAGATCGTGCCGGCTCCGGTGTATTCGCCCAAGGGGTTATCCGCCACGCCATCATCTAATTTGGTGAGATCGATGCCCCGGGTCTTGAGCATCCGTGCCAGTTCACGGGTGGTGATGGTGAGATCCACGTCCTTGTGTCCGGAAGCGTACATATCGTCCATGCGTTCGATCTCATATTTCTTGGCCGTGCAGGGCATTACAGAAACCAGGAAGATCTTGTCCGGGTTCAGATTCATCTTCTGGGCCCAATAGGTCTTCACCATCGTGCCCACCATCTGATGCGGGCTTTTGGAAGAGGAGAAATGGGGGATCAGATCGCTATGGAATTTCTCCAAAAAGTCCACCCAGGACGGGCAGCAAGTGGTGATGAGGGGGAAGGTCTCCGGTTTATTCAGGAAGACATGCACAAATTCACTGGCTTCTTCCATGATCGTGAGGTCTGCCCCGAAGTTCGTATCAAAGACGTATTTAAAGCCCAATTGACGGAGCGCGGTGTACATCTTTCCTTTTACATTGGTACCGGGTTTATAACCAAATTCTTCGCCCAGAGCCACGCGAACTGCAGGTGCTTCCTGCGCTACCAGAATGAGCTCCGGATCGTCCAAAGCAGCCCACAAGGCCTCGGAGTCATCGCATTCATAGATGGCCGCCACAGGGCAGTAGGAGCTGCATTGCCCGCATTTCACACATTCACTGTCTTCCAAAAGGCGACCGTAGGTAGGCCCCACAAAGGTCTCAAAGCCACGGTCACTGATCTGCAGGGCATGCACATCTTGGACCTCGTTGCAGATATAAGTGCAGCGTCCGCAATTGATGCAATAAGAAGGGTCCAGGGTGATGGCCAGAGAGGATTCATCGATGCCTTTGTATTTGCGTTTGACCTTTTTGAGGTTCATGTGCCGGATGGCGAGCTCTTGAGCCAGGTCCTGCAATTCACAGCGTCCGTTCTTGATGCATTCCGGACAGTTATTGGGATGATTTGACAGGATGATTTCCACCGCTTCCCGGCGCAGGTCCAGGAGCTTTTTACCGGTGGTTTTGATCTCCATGCCGTCTTCACAAGGAGTAGAGCAGGCGCGCACTACGCGGCCATTCACGTCCACCATGCAAACTCCACAATTGCCAAAGGCAGGCAGATCTTCATGGTAGCAAAGATGCGGGACCGGGAATCCGGCCTTGGTACAGGCGTGTAAGACCTTGGTGTTTTTCAGCACCTGGGTGGCCTTGCCATTGATATATACAGTTATCATGTTCATTCCTTTCGGGGTTTATTTCAGTAGAGTGCATTATGTGGGAAGTGGAAAATTATGTCAAGTACGGCGTTCATTTAATTGAGAATTGAGGATGGAGAATTGAGAATTGGAGAGAGTTTAGGGGCTTGTCCACCAATTTTCACTGATTAGCACGAATTGGGGGTAATTATACATTTTACATCCTACATTCTACATTCCTCATGGCTTGCCGTGGAGATAACGTGGAGATACCGTGGAAAATATCCTCTTATCTCCATGGCATCTCTACCATAAGTAATAGGGATGGAGCGCCTGACTCATTGCTAGAGCATAGACCGGAGCAAGAGTCCGGTCCTGCGTTTGGCCAACAATTCTCAATTAGCTCTTGACCAGATCCGGCAGCATTATACTCTGGCGAAAGAGGAATATATGAATAGACAAGCCAAACCAAGGACAAAGGAGCTTTTATGAAGATCCAGATAGTCTCTGATCTGCATCTGGAATTTCCTGCAAACCGCGCCTGGCTCAGCGAAAATCCGCTGCTGCTCAAGGCTGATCTTCTTTTGATTGCGGGAGATTTGTGCACGCTCAAGCAATTTGAGCAGATCCAGCCTTTTATAGATGGTTTTAGCCGGGATTTTGCCCTGGTAATCTCTACCTATGGCAATCATGAGTTTTACGGCTCTAATATCGAAAGCGCCTACCCTTCTGTAAATAAAGAGATTGCAGAGCGTCATTTCCGTCTGAACAATGCGGTTTATGTTCATCAGGATATCCGCATCATCGCCTCTCTTTTGTGGAGCCACATCCCTGTCCATGCCAAATTCAAAGTGGAACACGGTCTGAACGATTATCGCTTTATCTACAAAGACGGACCCCGAGGTACCGAAACCCACATCCTAACGGAAGATAGCAATGGCTATCACGATCTGTCCCTGAGCTTTATCCAGGAGACCCTTGCCCAGCCTTTTGCCGGCAAAACTGTCCTGCTCACCCATCATTTGCCCAGTTTTCAGTGCGAACCGGAGCAGTTCAGAGGTTCGGATCTCTCCACCGGTTTTGTTTCCAATCTGGATGATCTGATCCTGAGTCATCCCGAAATATCGCTGTGGGCGCATGGACATGCCCACGATTTTGATGATCGCTATATAGGCAAAACCAGGGTGCTGCGGAATCCTCTGGGCTATGTAGATCACGGGGAACAGCGGGATTTTCGGCGAGATTTCGTAGTAGAGCTATGAGCAAGCCAGGCATCCGGCCCATCTGCCGGGTGTTTGGAACAATCCTTGCTTCATAGATAGATGTCTATAACAAAGTCCGGGCAGACTTGTCCGGCAATTATCTGGTGGAGAAGATGAACATGACTGAGATGAACAAGAGATTTAAGAGTATATATGCCGAGATCGAAAGGTTTTGTTTCGATCGTGAAGACCCCGTGCTGGCCCTGCGCAATATGCGCAATTTCACCGAGGGCTACGATGCCTTTGGCATTGAGGATGAAGAGCTGAAGGTCTTGCGAGACCGCATCCTGGACGACTATGAAATCACCCCTCGCGAGATAGCGGAGCTGGGGCTCATCTTACTCAAAACCGGTAAATACGAATTTGGTACCCTCGCCATCCTGCTGATCAAAAAACACCGCCCCCGCATGGATGCCTACGTGCGTGAACGGATCAAGGAATGGCTGGACACGGCTGTGGAAAACTGGGCTCATGCCGATTTTATCGGCTCCAAAATCCTGCCCATATTCTTCGAGCTGGAACTGATCGATCTGGAAAGTTACGCCTCCTGGCGGGATTCCCGCAGCAAATATACCCGGCGCGCGGTGGTGACATCCCTGATGTGGCAAAGACGGGCCTTGGATGCCGAAGCCATGCTGGCCTTCCTCACACCTTTGATCCGCGATCAGGAAAAAGTGGTGCAACAGGCCCTGGGTTGGTTTTTATCCGATCTTTGGGAAAAGGCACCGATCCCAGTCGAGGCCTTTTTGGAGGAGCATAAAGATTCTCTGGACAGCTCTGTGCTGAAACAGGCTACAGAGAAGATGCCCCTCAGCAAAGCCAAACTCTATCGCCCCAAACCCAAAAAGACGGCCCCAAAACCCAGGTCCAGACCTAATCCTAAACCCAGAAGGAAGCAAGAATGAAAAAGTCTTTGTTGATACTGGTCCTATGCCTGCCGATCCTGATCTTTGCCGCCAGCCTCACAGTGGAGATAGATTTCTCCGAGGGCTCTCGCAGCGGCTTCAGCACTGCACCAGGCAGCAAGCAGGTTCCCGTGCACAGCGTGAATATCCTGCTGCCCAAAAACGCTGAAATCCTGGATTATGAGCTGAGCTTTGTGGGTGTTAGAGCAGCGGCCAAGAGCTACACTCAAGTCAATCCCCCCTTCATCAGCGAAGAGGGAATACTGGGGAGCAGCAGCCCGCGCTCCTCCGGCAGAAGATACAACTATCTGGGACTGCGCCATTGGGGAGAGCTTAGATATGCCAGCTTTGCTGTGAAGCCTTACGATGAAAGCTCCGGTCTGTGGTCCGAAACCGCGGAGATCACCATCCAATATCATCCCGGTACCAGGCAGCAAGGCCTGATTCCTGCTACCTTCAAGAACGCTGATTTCTTTGCCAATTCCGAGAGACTGAATCAGTGGTACCGTTCCTCAAAGCGTCACAGCATGGGCATCATCGTGATCAGCACACCGGAGCTCTATAACGCTCTCAGTGTCTGGACTGCCTTCCGCCAGGGGCAGGGCTTTTCTGTGCAGTTCTCCAATATCGCAGAGGTTTTGGTAAACGAAGTAGGCGCGAATAATGCTGATAAACTGCGCAATCATCTGATCGCCCAGCAGGTGCTGTATCCCTTTAGCTATGTGCTTTTGGTGGGAGATCACGATCTGGTGCCCATTGCCCAGCTCACTCCAGAGCCCAATAGCAATACCACCGTGCCTTCAGACTTCTATTATGCCGATCTTTCCAGCAATTGGGACACAGATGGCGATGGCCGCTACGGTGAATATTATTCAGAGTATGGCGAGGAAGATTATGGGGTAGATTATACCCCCGAGGCTTTTGTGGGGCGCTTTAGCACCAATAGCGCTGCGGAAGTGAGCCAGATTGCCCAGCGCATTGTGGCTTTTGAGCAAAGCACGGCTCCTTTCAAGAACAAAGCTCTGCTGCCCGCCGCTTTTCTGAATTATCATGATGAACCCGTGCCTGGCATGCCGCAGACGGATGGTGCAGGCCTCATGGAGCTGGCCAAAGCTACAATCCTGCGGAATTGGCAGACCACGACTCTGTATGAGCAGATAGGTGTGGTGCCCTCTTATCCTTCGGATTTTGACCTGAGTGATACGAACTTTAACAACCTGCTGAGAACCGAAGATTTTGGCCTGATCAGTTGGAATGCCCATGGCTCCGCTGTCTCCTCCGCCCGCAAGATCTGGATGAATGATCTTAATAACAACGGCTTCCCGGAATACTATGAAATGCAGTGGCAGCCTTTGGTGGATACAGATAGCTTTGATAATATTCAAACTGAATATGGCTCGGTGATCTATGCCGCTTCCTGCAATAATGGCTATCTGGATTACCAGCAGCAATCTCTGGCGGAGAAGGCTCTGGTGACCAAAGCAGTGGCGGTCGTGGCTGCCAGCAGAACCGGCTGGTACAAAGTGGGTTGGGAAAATCCTGGTTGGGGAGGACTCTCCAGCTATAACTACCATTTTATCGAAAACTATGCCGAAGGGGTCTATAGCGCCGGCGCAGCTCTGGCTTATGCCAATCTCCTGCACACCCAATATTACCTTTTTGGCGATCCCATCGATGATGGCGGCATCGTCTGGCCGGAATTGCAGAACGTCTATACCTATCTGCTTTTTGGCGACCCGGTGCTGGGACACAGTGAATTTCTGCAGCCGGAAGGCGAGATCCTGGTTTATTCTCCTCATTTCGATGCCTATCCGGTGGTCAATGCCATCCGTGAAAACGCCGATATCAACGTGATCTACAGCGATCGCCTCATTCCGGATTATGATTACCTCGATTCTTTCAAGGCAGTGTTTTGCCTATTTGACGATGATATCCCCGCCGTGGGTAGCTTTGAATACGCTCTGCTGAATGGCTATCTGGAAACCGGTGGCAAGATCTATCTGGAAGGACGTCTGCCCTGGGATCCCAACGATGAGTTTATGGGCAAATTTGGCCTTGAAGCACCCTTTGATATGGTGGTGCACATAGATAGAATCCGGGCTGAAGACAGCTTCTGGGATTATGCGAATCCGGACTTTCAAACCGATGCCCTTTTGCCTTTGGGGGATAGTGCCAGCGCGCTCTTTGAAACTGCCAATATAGACTTTGCTGATGCCATCATCGGAGTGCTCAATAGCCCTGAAGATTACACTACTATCGGCAGCAGTTTCCGCCTCACAGAAGTTGCCAATGGCGAGCCTGGGCTCACCGAAATGGTGGGGCTGATCCTGGAGAAGCTGGAAGTCACCCAGCCTGTGGCAAATTCTGATGAACTGATCGTACCCGCACCCATCCAGCTCACAGCCTATCCTAATCCCATGCGCGGAGCTTTGAATATCTCTTTGGCTCAGACCAAAAAAGCGGAAGAAACTGTGAAGATCTATAACCTGAAAGGACAATTGATCACGAGCCTGAAACTCAGCGCCAAAAACGGCTATGCGATGACTTGGAACGGGAAGGACAGCAGCGGCTTGCAGTGCCCCAATGGCATCTATATCCTGCACAGCGGAGCAAAAAGTAAAAAGATCAGCCTGGTGAAGTGAGAAGTTTAGAAAGTTTAGAGGGTTTAGAAAGTTTAATGTGGTGGCGGACTCCGTTCCACCTCCACCTCCGTATCAGGTATAGAGGATGTATTAAAGATCCGAATCAAAGCTATGAGTCCCAGCGGGACGCTATTTTACCTGAAAGCTGTGAGTCTTGGAGTTTACATGAAAAACCAGCCGGGGATTTGACGTACTGTCCCTATCAGGCGAATTTGCCTTGTTTGAGACAAGTGGTATGTTAGAGATTATTTTACAGTAATGTGAGGCCGAAGTA
>Ga0265295_1006564_pt1 | contig 14006 bp, 14 predicted proteins | sample Munlansysbiofilm_FD_192503 | JGI IMG/M metagenome (GOLD analysis project Ga0265295, IMG submission 192503) | Leachate microbial communities from a municipal landfill in Southern Ontario, Canada - Methane capture system biofilm | ecosystem: Engineered > Solid waste > Landfill > Unclassified ... | reverse complement strand
TGGTAAGAAAAACAAAATATGTACACGACTTAATAAATCTCCCCGAAGTTGAACCTGAACTTAAGGAAAAGCTCGATTTGGTTGACTCTGGAATTATCGCCATTGACAGGGAAAATAACTTGCACGATTTAGATGTGCAGTCAGCTTTTATGCTAAAGAAAGTAAAGGATAAAGTTTTTAGCTACGGGAATCGGTTATTTGTTGCAGGCGCAACTAGCGATAATTTGTTTGAATTTCTGCGAATGCAAAAAAATGTTGCTAGTATTGAGTTGGTTGTTAAAGATTTTTCTAGGATCTTTGCATCCCCCGATATTTACTATTCTTTTATAAAAAAGGGTGGTAAAGTTAAGGTGGTTACCAAAACAAAACTTGCGGCGGTATGTATAAATCCTATTTCGCCTCAAGGATATAATTTGAACTCCGATGAGCTCAAAGCATCTATGCAGGAAGCCCTGCAAATGCCTGTTTATGATGTTAAAAAGTTATAGGGATGCAACTTAAAACTGCACTTGCCGAGATTTCGGGATTACGCTACATGGTTGACAAACTCGATTTAAAATCGGGGTTGGCTCATCGCATCCTAATGACTTCACCATTTCTGATTAAACAAGTGGATGTTCTTAATCAGCTAAATCATATAAACCTGACGGTTGATGCTCTAAGTCTCAAGAAGAATAGGGTAATTCTCGAAAAGGTTGCCATAAAATTATCTCAGGTTCGCGATATTGCAGGATCAATCAAAAACATCCAAAATCGTTTAACCCTTAACGACATCGAGCTATTCGAGGTAAAAAGTTTTGCCCTTTTAGCCAACGATATTAGGGAACTGATTGCGCCCCTTCAATTCCTTTATGAGCAGATACCAAGCCTTGAAAATGTTATCCAAATTCTCGATCCTGAAGAAACTCGAATTCCTCCTTTTTATATCAATAATTTCTTTGCTCCAGAACTAGGTGATTTACGAAAAAAATTGATAGGAATTGAATTTCTGCTTGAAGACATTGAAAATAATAATGATGATAGTAAGCATATACAGCAGCAATCAGAAGAGGTTAGGAGTAAAATAACTGAGGTAGAAGACAGAGTTAGACAAGACCTATCGGATCAACTGTATGCTTATGCAGCTGCATTGGGTAAGGCTCTTTTAGGTGTAGGCCATATCGACATAGTAATTGCTAAGGGTAAACAGGCAATATCGGAAAAGTTAGTTATGCCAGAGGTTGAGGGAGACGTTACATCGTATAAAGGACTATTCTATCCACAGCTTAAAGCAACACTAGAGCAGGATAAAAAAAGATATCAACCCATTGATGTTGAGATATATAATGGCACTTGCCTTATTACAGGGGCCAACATGGCCGGTAAAACTGTACTACTAAAAACACTTGCACTAAGCCAAGCATTGTGCCAGTATGGTTTTTTTGTGCCAGCAACAAGGGCTAAAATCTCTCTAGTTGAGCAAATCCTTTTTAGCATTGCCGATGAGCAATCGGAACTATCCGGATTGTCATCGTATGCTTCGGAAATGCTAAAGGTGAACCACATTGTACAACTGGGCAAAAAGCAGCGCCAGCTGTTGGTACTTATTGATGAGCTAGCTCGCACTACCAACCCTACCGAGGGACGTGCCATTGTAAGTGCTGTTGCAAACATTTTAAATGGATGTAACGTAAAGGCAGTTATTACAACGCATTATAGTGGCTTAAGCACCCAATGCCGCAAACTTAGGGTTAAGGGGTTTATGGAGAAGAGTAAGGGTGCTACAATTACAGTGAAAAACATTGGTGATTATATTGATTATTCGCTAATAGAAGACGATGGGGTTAATGTCCCGCACGAAGCGCTAAGAATTGCTCAGATACTTGGTATTGATGATGATATACTTTTCGAGGCATCAAAGCAATTAGATATAGATAAAGATAAAAATTAGAAGTTTACAAAAATAAAGTTCGATTAAAGTTATGCGAAAGAGTAAGTTAGGTCTCGATTTTGAGAAGGTTGGATATGCAAAGAATATCGCCAAGGGAATTGCAGATAATGTTCAGAATTTTGTTGAGAATTACACAACGGTAGCTGTAGAGCGAACCCTTTGCCGCTTGTTAGGAATTGATGGCATTGATGCCAATGCAGTTCCTTTGCCCAATGTGGTTGTTGATTCTCTTAAGGAGAAGGGTGCTCTGGGGCAGGGAGTTATTTTTCATATAGGAAATGCCGTTGTTGAAACAGGGTTTAATCCACAGCAAATTGCTGAAAAGGTTTCGGAGGGTAAGCTAAACTTAACAGCTCTCACAATTCATCCAAAGGAAAAGATTGATGCGGCTATTATGCCGATTGTTTATGCAAGTCTTGATAGGATTAAAGCACGTAAGACTCGTCGCGAGAATTACTTGAACACCATTGGTGAAGGTGCAATGCCTTACCTATACGTAATTGTTGCCACTGGGAATATTTACGAGGATGTTGTTCAGGCTCAGGCTGCTGCACGCCAAGGAGCCGATATTATTGCGGTTATCCGTACTACTGGTCAGAGTTTACTCGACTATGTTCCTTATGGCGCAACAACCGAAGGTTTTGGAGGTACGGTTGCCACTCAGGAAAATTTCCGAATTATGCGAAAAGCCCTCGATGAGGTTGGCGAGGAGATTGGCCGCTATATCCGCCTTTGCAACTATTGCTCTGGTTTATGTATGCCCGAAATTGCCGTTATGGGTGCTTTCGAAGGTTTGGACGTTATGCTAAACGATGCCCTTTACGGAATCCTTTTCCGCGATATCAACATGCAGCGCACAATGGTTGACCAATATTTTTCACGCATTATCAACGGATACGCTGGTGTTATTATTAATACTGGCGAGGATAATTACTTAACCACTGCAGATGCATTTGAGGAAGCCCATACGGTTTTGGCTTCGGATTTTATCAATGAACAGCTAGCGCTAATTGCTGCTATCCCTTCAGAGCAAATGGGCCTTGGACACGCTTTTGAAATGGATCCCGAGATGGAGAATGGCTTTCTTTACGAGTTGGCACAGGCTCAAATGACTCGCGAAATATTTCCCGATGCACCACTTAAGTATATGCCTCCCACAAAATTTAAGACAGGGAATGTTTTCCGTGGCCATATTCAGGATGCCCTTTTTAACCAAATTGCAATTTGGACTGGGCAAGGGCTTCAACTTTTGGGTATGCTCACCGAGGCTATTCACACTCCGTTTATGTCCGATCGTTACCTTGCCATTGAGAATGCAAAGTATATCTTTAAAAATATGAAGGACATTGGCGATGAGGTTGAATATAAAGAGGATGGTATTATCCGCAATCGGGCTGAGGAGGTTCTTAATAAAACGGTTGAATTGCTTGAAGTTCTTCAACAAGAAGGCCTTTTCAATGCACTAGAGCAAGGTAAATTTGCGGCTATTAAACGCGCAAAAACTGGGGGAAAAGGTCTTGCTGGGGTTGTTGAGCGAGGTGCAAATTACAGCAACCCATTTATTGAGTTAATGAAAAATCGTAAGTAAAATCGCAATAAAGACACAGAAAATATGAGCGAAGGATTATATTCGATGGAGGCACGCAACTTTGATACAAAGCAAGATCTCAAGAAGACAAAGCCATACGGCGATACAATGAATGATGGTAAAACGCAAGTAAGTTTTACCCTTCCTGTTCCATCTGGAAATGAGGCCATTGAAGCAGCAAAGCAGTTGATGAAAAAAATGGGTTTTGAGAACCCACAAGTGGTTTTCTACAAAGAGTTAACCAAAGGATTTACCTTTTTTAACTGTTACGGGAACTGTGTTCATACGGTTGATTTTACTACTATTCATGTTCCAAAAGTGGAGTCAACAACTTGGGATATGAACCAAACCGATGAGTTTGTGAAAGAGCATATTGGTCGGAAATTGGTTATAGTTGGTGCAAGTACCGGAACCGATGCCCACACCGTAGGTATTGATGCCATTATGAATATGAAGGGTTACGCAGGTCACTTTGGCTTGGAGCGTTACGATGGATTTGAGGCCCACAATTTGGGTAGCCAAGTGCCAAACGATGAATTTATTGCCAAGGCAATCGAGCTGAAAGCCGATGCTCTTCTCGTCTCACAAACTGTAACCCAAAAGGATGTACACATACAAAACCTTGTAGAATTGGTTGAGATGCTTGAAGCTGAAGGGTTACGCAGCAAGGTTATTTTATGCTGTGGTGGTCCCCGTTTAAACCACGAACTTGCTAAGGAGTTGGGTTACGACGCCGGTTTTGGAATGAATACCTATGCCGACGATGTTGCTTCGTTTGTTGTGCAGGAATTTGTCCGTCGGAATAAGAAGTAAAGAATCATAAAAAACCTAGCATTCCTCCGAATGGATTGGGTTTCTATTTGTTTTAGCCCAGGAATGTTACTAGTTACATTCTTGGGTTTTCTATTGGTAGGCTATACCCAGAATCTCGAAAATACGATCTTCTTTGGCAAGTTTTAAAATGGCTTTTTCCCCTAACTTTTTGTTTATCAGTGTTTGGGCTAAAGGCGATAAAAAGGATATTTTGCCTTTGGAAACCTCTGCCTCATCAACACCTACTATTTGGAAAGTTTGAATACTATTGGAAGTTCCAATTCTGAGGGTTACCAGTGCGCCAAACATTACTTCATTTTGTGGCTGATCGGTTAAATCAACTACTCTGGCCTCAGCAATTCTATTGTCCAGCAGCTGCAATTTTGCGTTGATATGGTTCAAGGCTATTCGTTTCTCTTTTTCGCTGGTGGTGTTTACATTGTCTCTTTCGTCTAATAGTCTCTGCTTTTCGTCCAACAGCTCATTCAAACCCACTTGGGTAACGTAGTTTATCACTCCCTCAGGCAGATGTGCCCTGGGGGGCACAATTGGAATATCCTCCTGATCGTCCTCTTTAACAAATCCTCTACTCATTGTATAGTCGCTAATGTGTTAACTATCATAAAGATACATCTAAAAGCATCATTATTGCAAAACCAAGCATTGCTCCAATGGTTGATAGATCAGTCTCGTTGCCAGTTTGCGATTCAGGAATTAATTGTTCAACTACTACAAAAATCATTGCCCCTGCGGCAAACGAAAGAGCGTAGGGTAGTAGGGGGGTTATTGTTAATACTAAGTAAGCACCTATTACTCCAGCAATTGGCTCAACAATGCCAGATAGTTGACCAAAATTAAATGCTTTTAACCTCGAAAATCCCTCTCTTCGAAGAGGGATTGAAACTGCAGCACCCTCTGGAAAGTTTTGTAATCCTATTCCTATTGCTAGGGCTATAGCTCCTGCAAGAACCCCTGCATCTGGATTGTTTGCCAATGCACCAAATGCAACCCCAACAGCTAATCCTTCTGGAATATTATGCAAGGTGATGGCAAGCACAAGCAATACGCTTCTTTGCCATGATGTTTTAATACCTTCTGCCTTATCGGTTGACAATCCCATATGTAAGTGAGGCAGAAGTTTATCCACCAAAAACAGGAAAGCACCTCCTGATAAAAATCCAATTAAAGCAGGTGCCCATGGAAGAGATCCGCTTTTTTCAGACATTTCTATTGCGGGTTTTAGTAATGACCAAAAGCTAGCAGCAATCATTACTCCTGCAGCAAAACCCAGCATTGAGTTTAGTACTTTTTTATTGATTGATTTAAAAAAGAAAACCATTGAAGCTCCCAGCAATGTAATAAGCCAAGTAAAAATGGTTGCACCAAGAGCCAGCAATACAGGGTTATAACTCAATAACCTATCCATTTTTATGCCTTTTAGAATGTATGATTTAACCTAAAGGAATTTTGCTTTACAACAAATATCAAATCCATATTGTTGACAAATACTTAGTAATTATATCATGTTGTTTAGGTTAAATCTCAAATTTAGTGATTTTATCAATACTAAATTTAACCAACTAATTTTAGTTGGGCTATCTAAAATAACTATGTTTGAATAGAAGTCGGTTCAGTCGAGCTAGGCAACTCGCTACTCTGAATGTGATAAATTAATTTTTTGAGATAATGCTGGTTTAATACCTAATTACTAGTTATTTGCCAGTTTGACCCGGCCTAAAAAGAGGCTACACAACACGTATCAGTTATGTATAAAAATGATGGTTTCGTTAGAAGGTACAGCGAGGATTTCTGGCGGTGAAAACAAAGTAGAAAAAGCAACTGCTGAAGATATCGTCGGTGCAATGCTTTATTTTGCAGTTCCAATTTCAGGATGGGTAAGCGGAAAAACCATTTTTGTAAACAGTTAAGGTGAGCAGACTTTAGATTAACTATTTTTTAAAAGTTTTAACGATTGTAGTAAAGTGAACTTATTATGAGTTTGAATTTGGAATAAAGACAGACAAGGAATAGAACTATGTATGGATTGAAATCTGTCCAGTCTGGCTAAACTATCTCACTAATAATTAACCCAGGAATTGAGGTATACCGTTGCCTAACATTGTGAAAAGAGGTATCTTTGATAGTTTGTGAGCCATTATTTGTTAATTAAACTCTAAATATCATGGAAACTTTTTTTTTAAAGTCAATAAAAGAAGCAATTAGGCAATGGTACATCCCGCTACTTGTGGGAATCTTTTTTGTAATCGTAAGTATAGTTGCTTTTGGCAGACCCGAAAGTTCTTTTTTAGCCCTATCCATTCTATTTGCCCTATCATTTTTATTTGGAGGACTTTCAGAAATCGTTTTTTCAGTTAGTAATAGAAAACAGGTGGACACCTGGGGTTGGTCATTGGCTTTTGGTATTATCACTTTTATTGTAGGTGTTTTATTGGTGATAAACCCTGCGCTTTCAATGATAACTTTGGCATTTTACATAGGCTTTGTATTTCTCTTCCGTTCTATTGCAACCATCGGTTTTGCATTGGACATTAAAAAATATGGAAATATAAATTGGGGAGGACTTTTAACTTTCGGAATTCTGGGAGCAATATTCTCTTTCATTTTAATTTGGAATCCAGCATTTGCAGGATTGAGCGCCGTAGTTTTTATAGGTTTAAATTTCCTTTTTGCTGGTCTCTTTAGTATCTCCCTCTCCTTGCAATTAAGAAAACTAAACAAGTCATCTAAAAAAATATCGGCGGAATTGCGAGAGCGATATGAAAATTTGATGAAAGAAATCCGCGAAGAATGGGACAATTAAAACCCCAATAACACACTCAAAATAAGTTCCTTAAAACCAGAGCAACTAATCGGAATATTTCCTTAATTTTCAACTAGTTGTTTTCTTTGAAATTTCAAGGATATTAAAAAAAGTAGAGCGCAAATAATTTAGATTATAGCGAAAGTGAACTCTTAAAATACTTTTCCCAATCGTAAATACGCAATTCATGAAATGGTTACTTCTATTCGAAATTGTGTACGTTGCCATAGTAATATTGGTTGTACTCCGCGTATTATACGATACCCGCAGTGGAGTCAAGGCATTGGCTTATATTCTTTTTATTGTTTTGGTGCCATTTTTCGGTATGTTTTTTTATTTCTCCTTCGGCATCAACTATAGAAAAAGTAAGTTGTACAGCCGGAAAATAGTTGAGGACGAAGTACTCAATCAAATAATTCTTACCCATATTCAAAACTATTCAGAGCAGGTTTTAAATTCGGGTCTATTATCTTCTGAGTATCTAAATCTGGCTCGGTTTATACGCAATTCAAGTACTAGTCCTTTAACTGGCAACAATTCCGTAAAACTGCTAATAAACGGTGAGGAGAAGTTTCCCACACTATTGGAGGCTTTGGAGAGTGCAACATCACACATTCATTTGGAGTACTATATTTATGAGAATGATGAAACGGGAAACTCCATAGTTGATGTGCTGATTAAAAAAGCACGACAGGGCGTAGAAGTACGCTTTATGTACGATGATTTTGGAAGCCGTGGCTTAAATAGGCATTTTATCAGAAAACTTGAGGAAAACGGTATAGAAACAGTCCCTTTCTATAAAATAAAATGGTACGCCCTCGTAAATCGGCTGAACTATAGAAACCATAGGAAAATTATAGTAATTGATGGTAAAAAATCCTTTATAGGTGGCATCAATATCAGCGATAGATATAGGAACGACACCCAACCTGAAAATAGTTTATACTGGCGTGATACCCATTTAATGATAGACGGCCCCGCGACCTTTTTTCTGCAATATCTCTTTCTTTGCGATTGGAATTTTAGCGCAAAAAGCAAGTTGCAGTTTGGGTCGGATTATTTTCCAATGTTTCCTGAAGAAAGCGAAATACGTGATGAACTGGTGCAGATTGTCTCTTCCGGCCCCGACTCTAAATTACCAGTCATTTTCTACTCCCTCCTGGAAGCCATTGGGTCGGCAAAAGAACGGGTGTTGATTACCAGTCCCTATTTTATTCCAGGAGAAAGTTTGATGGACGCACTCATTATTGCAGCAAAAAGTGGCGTTATAATAAAGCTACTGATACCAGGGGTATCGGATTCAATGATAGTGAATTCTGCAGCACGTTCGTACTACACTGACCTTTTGAAGCACGGAATTAGGGTGTTTGAATACCAAAAGGGATTTGTGCATTCCAAGGCTATGATTATTGATGATAATTTAGCCGTTGTTGGTTCGGCAAATATGGACTACCGAAGTTTCGACCTCAATTTCGAAGTCAATGCAATGCTTTACAGTAAAACGATTACGAAACAATTGCAAGAAGCATTTAACAATGACCTAAAGCATTCGAGAGAGATAAACTCAACCGATTGGTTAAACAGACCCAAATACATCCATCTTTTTGAAAAATTGGTGCGGCTACTGGCCCCAATCCTCTAGCTTTAAATATTGATTACTGGCGATTATTATTTGTATTTTTGGGTATCCAACAAAATTTTGAAATAGAAAAATTCAAATACTATGCAGAAAAAAGAGATTAAATGCATTGCAGTTTTAACATCTGGTGGCGATGCACCAGGCATGAATGCTGCGATTAGGGCAGTAACACGTGCTGCGTTGGCAAATAATGTAAAAGTCTTTGGTATTAATTACGGATTTCAAGGTATGATAGAGAATGATTTTTTTGAATTAGATTATGAAGATATCGGCGGTATCATAGGCTTAGGCGGAACAATACTAAAAACAGCCCGATGCAAAGAATTTATGACGTACGAGGGCAGAGAGAAAGCGTACCAGAATTTGAAAGAAAAAAACATTGATGGTGTTGTGGTAATTGGTGGAGATGGGTCTTTTAAGGGTGCTGCACAGTTTTCCTCTGAGTTCAACATTCCTTTTATTGGGATACCCGGAACAATTGACAACGACATCAATGGCACAGACTATACCATTGGTTTCGATACTGCCCTGAACACGGTGGTTCAGGCCGTAGATAAAATAAAGGATACGGCAAGGTCGCATGGGCGGATATTTTTTGTTGAATCAATGGGACGCGAAGCGGGGCTACTGGCTCTGGCAAGCGGGCTTGCCTGTGGTGCTGAGGTTATCCTCATTCCCGAAGTTTTGGAACAGGAAGAGGCGTTGGATAGATTTATCCACAAAGACCTGATAAATAAAAAAACCAGCGGAATTATTATGGTTGCAGAGGGGTACAAAACGGGAGGTGCCTTAAAAATTGCTGAAAGGGTTAAAGCACAACATCCCGATATTGAAGCAAGGGTAACCATTTTGGGGCATATACAGCGGGGAGGCAACCCAACAGCTCAAGACCGGATTACCGCAACGCGAATGGGAGTAGCGGCCATTAACAGCTTGCTGGCTGGAAAAGAGAATTTAATGATTGGGTTAAAAGATCGGGCTATTGTTGAGGTTTCGTTTGGCTTGGCTGAAAAGGCTTATCGCCCAATCAATAAAGAATTTGTTGATATACAAGAAGTGTTAACACGCGATTGAAATCTATGGTATTAAATCCCTCTAAAACCCAATATCTGTAAATAAACCTCTCACTCTGAAATAGGTTGGCCAAAAATTTGCCAACTTAAAACCAGGGAGGGTGGAAGAATATCTGGAAATTAATTTTCTAAACTTTAACTATAATCTGAATAGATTAATAACCGCATATTTTGGGGCTATTCATCAGTCGTGCTCTTGTCAAATCGTTTGTTCGATAATCCAATCAATTTCCGGAGTAATGCATGAATAATTGCAATTGGTATAAAGATGAAACCTGCTATTAGCATTCCCAACTCATAAAGCAATGAGCTACCTTTGAATCGTTTCCCTTGGAGTCTGGATAGGAACGCACTAAAGGGAATCCCGTACATATTGCCTGCAATCATCATTTGGCATGCCGAAAGAATTATAACTGCTTCTTTTTCCCCATACTCTTTTACAATAGAGTCATAGGTATCTTTTTTAGGAAAGCCTTTTGAATCGGCAAAATGTTGAGCAAACATTATGGCTTTTGCCTCTTCGGGCCTGATGAAATTATCAGCTCCACTTAAAAAACTGCTTATCTCTTCATTACTCATTCCTTGACTTAAAGCCATTTGAGTATGCTGATATGAGCAAGCTGCGCAACCATTAACCTCTGTTACGGCCAATTGTAATCGCTCCACAAAATGCGGATCAATTAATTTGCTTTTCTTGTTCCCAATCAGCTTAGACATTGCTCTGGGAGCAAAAACCATAGAACGATATAGCTCCCATAAGCTAAACTTACGCTTGTATTCACTTCTTTGGCTTACGGAATCCATTAGTGACACTTTCTTTTCCATAACCTGATTTTTATTTATTGATTATAGTTCCAATATCCTTAATAAGCAGCACCGTTTTAACGACGCCCTGAGATGGCTCTATTGATTCTCTTTATTACAATTGAAACAAAACTTTTGAAGCATCAACAAACCGTTTTTTAAAGTATCTATCTCCTTTCCGGTTAATTTTACTAAACGATCATCTATTTGATTATCAATAGTAAAATTGATTTTAGATGTTATTCTTTCCCCATCTTTGGTTGCAGATATGTAAATTTTTCTCCTATCATCAACATCATTCGTGCGATTTACATAGCCCATTTCACTCAACTTGTCTATTAATGAGGTCATCTGTGGCTTTGTAATACTCAATTTTTCAACAAACTCTGTAACATATAATTGTTTATTTTCTTCTAACAACTTAAGAATCATGTAGTGCTGGGGTGATAAATCAATCTTTAAATCCTTTAATATTGATTTAATAAATTCATTATTCATACTCCTGCACAATTTGACAGGAATTTCTACTAATAGCTTTTTGAGCACTGTATTATCCATTTTCAATTTTTTTAATTAAAATACTATTCGTGTTACTAATAGTTCATTTAACGAACAAATATAAATAAAAATGCCATGGATTGCTAGCCCATGGCATTTTTATTCTTTACATCCTTTTGTCAATTTATTGCATCGGCTTCCCAATCAATTATTGCTGACTTACGATTACTCCCCCACATATAGCCCCCAATATTTCCCGATGCTTGGATAACCCTGTGGCAGGGTACTATAAATGCTATGGGATTTCTTCCAATAGCAGTTCCTACGGCTCTTGATGCGCTGGGTTTCCCTATCTCCTTTGCAATTTCACCATATGTGGTTAGGTTACCCAATGGTATTTTTAGTAGGGTTTCCCAAACCTTTAACTGAAATGGGGTACCGTTTAAATGCAAGTTTATCGGCTTAGCGCTTAAATTGGGTTGAAATATTAGTAATGCATTTTGCTGAACCTCATCAGTTATACAATTGTAGTGAGCATTCGGAAATCTACTTTTTAGGTCATTAAATGCTTTTTCGTCATCGTTTATAAACGCTAAATAGCAAACCCCTTTTTGGGTAGATGCAATTATCACTTTACCAAAAGGACTTTCGCCAAAACTATAGCTAATTGAAAGGTTCTTACCACCATTTCCAAATTCATCAGGGGACATCCGTTCAATTTTGATAACTGGTTTGTGTAACTGGTTTGCTCCCGAAACTCCTTTTTGTTGGGCTGCATCAAATAATGTGGGCTGTTTGCTTTTTATAAGTTGCATTATATAATCAGTATTTTGGTGCATTGATTTAGTAAAATATTTCACAAGCAGTAAGGTTATTGAATTAATGCTTGGGGCTCTTGTTTACCGCTCCAGCCATTCCTTAAAACTCGATACACGCTCACGACTCACAATAATATCCTCATCTGTTTTTACGATTGGAACTATTTTAAGGCGACTGTTGGAGTAGGCCACAATATCGCGAATGGAATTTATTCCGATAATACAGCTACGGTTTACCCTATAAAATTCCGAAGGATTTACCATCAACTCAATTTGGTCGAGTGTATGGTCTATTGCGTAATCGCGTCCCTCGGTATTGCAGATAAATGTTGCTTTTTCCATGCTGTAAAAAAAGGCAATATTGCTACAATTAATCATTTTAAGATGCTCGCCTACCTTTACTAAAAATCGTGTTTTATGGTTGCTACTAAGCTGGCTGATTAGCGTTGCAATTTGTGAGGGATCAATTGAACTCGGAGCACTTCGGGTATTCTCAAATTTTTCAATTGCTGCTTCTAACTCTTTTTCGTTCACTGGTTTAAGCAAATAATCGATACTATTTACTTTGAATGCTTTAAGTGCATACTCATTATAGGCAGTGGTGAAAATAACGGGAAAATCGATTTTAGCCTGTTCAAAAATCTCGAAGCTAATACCATCGCCAAGCTGAATATCAAAGAATGCAAGCTGTGGATGAGGGTTCTTACTTAACCAATTAACTGCAGAGGAAACAGAGTTAAGGGTGGCAAGTAAAGTATAGTCTTGCTTAATAGTTTTCACCATTTTGGCAAGCCTATCCGCTGTCAGTTTCTCATCTTCAATTATTAAGTACTTCACTATGATATAGATTTAACTATGGGGATTTTAACCGTAAAATGTTTATCATCCTCAACAACCTCCATTGGAAGTTGCGATAGGTACTCGTATCGTTTACGAATGGTTTCAAGCCCTATTCCGGTAGAGTCTTGTATGGCTCTTTTTTTCTGTACGCTGTTTTGAATAATTACATAATTACCATCACGCCACAGTTTTATAAATAGTGGGTTTTCTTCCGAAATTATATTGTGCTTAAAGCAATTCTCTAAAAATGTTTGCAGTGATAGAGGAACAATATAGCCCGAAAGGTCTTTAATATCAAGGGTTATTTTCAAACTCTCGCCATGGCGTATTTGATGTAGGTTGATAAAAGATTGTGCAAACGTTACCTCGTCATCCAAAGTTACCAGTTCCTTATCTTTTTGGTCGAGAACGTAGCGATAGATATCGGAAAATTGTTGAATGAATAGCTTGGCCTTTGCGGTATCGGTTTCAACCAATGAGCTTAATACACTTAAGCTATTGAATAAAAAGTGAGGGTTAACCTGACTTTTAAGGGCATCGTAGCGGAGTTGAATGGCTTCCTGTTTTAGTTTCTCTTCGTTTACAGCGGCAATTCTCCACCATTTAAAGAAGAAGGCAAGGTAAAAACTTAGGGTAATTAGTACCGATATTAACAGGATAATTACCATTTGCGGTATCCATCGACTAAGATTGTCGAGTATATTAACATTGAAAACAAATTTCATGTAAAAGTAATTTACCGCAAAGATGTCTATCACTGTAAAAGCAAGCGAAGAAACAGAACTTACAAAGAGTGTTAGTATGGGGTTTTGTGGCCAAGGAAAATATTTAGAACTTATCCAGGCCATAAACTGATTGCCCTTCCATAGTGTGATTCCTATGCAAAACCCATAAAGCAGGTTTTTATATGTAGTATTGAAATTGGTGAAAAGGTATTTCCCAGCAAATGCATATGTAATTATTCCGCTAATAATAAACCCTATAGCAATATACATTAATTGACGGGAAAAGGATTTTCGAAATTTTTTGAAATTCATAATTTTGCATTTATGTTTTTTTAAAAAACTCTCTTTATTTATATCCCCCTAAGGATTTCAAACCCTTAAGGCCATTGATGCACGTTTCCCCATCAATCAGCAAAACTGTTTAAAGTTAACTATTTTCTTTTAAACAGTTGTCTAG
>Ga0265295_1006563_pt1 | contig 14008 bp, 11 predicted proteins | sample Munlansysbiofilm_FD_192503 | JGI IMG/M metagenome (GOLD analysis project Ga0265295, IMG submission 192503) | Leachate microbial communities from a municipal landfill in Southern Ontario, Canada - Methane capture system biofilm | ecosystem: Engineered > Solid waste > Landfill > Unclassified ... | reverse complement strand
CGGGGAGGGGTCTTTCTCGTTCAAGGCCGGCTCAGAATCCAATTCAGGCGTTGCACGACCTCGTCCGAATCCCAGACGCGATCGCCTTCTGTCCGGCTCAGAAGCCGTCCGGTCCGGTCGATGATGAAGGTGGTCGGCAACCCCGTAACGCCCAAGGCTTGGGCCATCGACGCGCCGGGGTCGGCATAGGGGCGCAGATAACTGTAATGGTTGCGGGCAAAGAACGTCTTGGCCGCCGCCGAACCTCCGGCATCGACCAGCACCGGGATCACCAGAAGCTTGCGTCCCCTGAACTGTCCCTGAAGCCGGTCGAGATAGGGCATCTGACGCAGGCAGGGACCGCATTGCTCGGACCAGAAACTCAAGACCACCACGAAGCCGACATAACGGCTAAGGCGGATCGGCATACCGCTGCCATCGGCGAACAGCAGTTCGGGAAGCTCCTGTCCCTCGGTGCTTCCCGAGGCGGCGGGAACGATGTAGGTTAAGGGCGAACCGGACCCTAAGGCCCCGCTGGCGGAACAGAAAACCGCGAGCATGGCGGCGGCGATTGTTCGTGTGACGCAAACCATGTCCTGAAATCAGTCCCTTTTCGAGCAGCGAATGAACCAGACACCAGACAAGCCCGGCGCCAGTTCCATCTGGGGCGGGCGTTTCGCCGCAGGCCCCTCGGCGATCATGAGCAAGATCAACGCATCGATCGGCTTCGACCGCCGACTTTACGCCGAGGACATCGCCGGGTCCAAGGCTCACTGCCGCATGCTGGTCGAAACCGGCATCCTGTCCGCCGCCGATGGGGAAAAGATCATCGGCGGACTGGACCGTGTGCTGGAGGAAATCTTATCGGGACAATTCCAGTTCCGTGAAGACCTCGAAGACATTCACATGAATGTCGAAAGCCGGTTGGTGGCCCTGATCGGCGAGGCCGGCGGACGTCTGCACACCGCCCGGTCGCGCAACGATCAGGTGGCGACCGACTTCAAGCTGTGGGTGCGCGGCGCGCTCGATCATATGGACGACGCGTTGAAAGGGCTGCAGGCGGTTCTGATCCGCCGCGCCGAAGAAAACGCGGCCACCGTCATGCCCGGCTTCACCCATCTGCAAACCGCCCAGCCGGTCACTTTCGGCCATCATCTCCTGGCCTATGTCGAGATGATCGGCCGCGACCGGTCGCGTTTCCAGGACGCCCGGCGGCGGCTTAACGAATGCCCGCTGGGATCGGCCGCCCTGGCCGGCACCAGTTTTCCCATCGACCGCCACATGACCGCCGCCGAGTTGGGCTTCGACCGCCCCACGGCCAATTCTCTGGATTCGGTTTCGGACCGCGATTTCGCGCTCGACTTCCTCTCCGGCGCGGCCATCGCCGCCACGCATCTGTCGCGGCTGGCCGAGGAATTGGTCCTGTGGACCACGCCGCAATTCGGATTCGTCAGCCTGTCGGACGCCTATACCACCGGCTCGTCGATCATGCCGCAGAAACGCAATCCCGACGCCGCCGAACTGGTGCGCGCCAAGGCGGGACGGGTAATCGGCAACCTGAACGCCCTTCTGATCGTCATGAAGGGATTGCCGCTCGCCTATGGCAAGGACATGCAGGACGACAAGGAACCGGTGTTTGAAGCCGCCGACACACTGGATCTGGCCATCGCCGCGATGACCGGCATGATCGCCGATCTCGCCGTCAATGCCGGACGGATGCGCGCCGCCGCCGGCACGGGCTACGCCACCGCCACCGACATCGCCGACTGGCTGGTCCGAGCCACCGGCCTCCCCTTCCGCCAGGCCCATCATGTCACCGGCCGGGTCGTCCGTTTGGCCGAGGAAAAAGGCTGCGCCCTGGAGGATTTGACGCCGGCGGATCTAGCCACGATCGATCCGTCCCTGTCCGCCGATGTCCTGAAGGTGGTGGGAGTGGACGCTTCGGTGGCCAGCCGCACCAGCTTTGGCGGCACCGCGCCGGAAAACGTCGCCATGGCCGCCCGCGAAGCGCGCAGGCGCTTCCTGGGTGAAGGGGAATAGAGGCCGTGAATAACCGGTGGACGATACTTCCCGTCCTGATGCTGGCCGTACTCCTGACCGGGTGCGGCCGGGGCGGTCAGCCGGAAAAACCGCCCGACGCCACCTACCCGCAGCATTATCCCAATCTGCATCTCGGTCCGCAGCCGCAAGGCGCCGCATCGAAGGCCGAGCCTGTGTTCATCGATCCCTCGGTCCGGCGCAGCCGCGAAGTCCAGATCCCGCAATCCCCGGTTTCTGCGTTTGAAATCGCCCCGTCCGGCCTGATCAGCTCGGTTCCCTCTTTTGGCGGCAGCCCCAGCCAGGAAACAGCCCAATGAACCATTTCACTTATCGAAACGGGGCCTTGTGCGCCGAAGAGGTGCCGCTGACCGTTATCGCCGAGGCGGTGGGCACGCCATTTTACTGCTATTCGAGCGCGACGCTGGAACGGCATTACCGCGTTTTCACCTCGGGCCTTGCCGGCCTGAACAGCATGGTCTGCTTCGCGGTCAAGGCCAACCCCAACATCGCCGTCATCCACACCTTGGCCAAGCTGGGCGCCGGCGCGGATGTCGTGTCGGAAGGGGAACTCCGCCGCGCGCTGAAGGGCGGCGTGCCGGCCGACAAAATCGTGTTTTCCGGGGTAGGCAAGACCCGGCGCGAACTGGCTTTGGCCCTGGAACTGGGTATCCGGCAGATCAATGTCGAATCCGAACCCGAACTGGACGCGCTGGACGCCATCGCGCAATCAATGGGAAAGCGCGCCACGATCGGTATCCGCGTCAATCCCGATGTCGATGCCCAGACCCACGCCAAGATCACCACCGGCAAGAAGGAAAACAAGTTCGGCATCGATCTGGCCGCAGCGCCGGCGCTGTTCCGCAAGGCCCATGCCATGGCCGGCATCGATCTGGCCGGCATCGCCATGCATATCGGGTCGCAATTGACCGATCTTTCCCCTTTTGGCGAGGCATTCCGCCGCATGCGCAAGCTGGTGCTGGATTTGCGCCATGACGGAATCGACTTACGGCGGATCGATGTCGGCGGCGGGCTCGGCATCCCCTACGCCTTCGGCCCCGGCGCCGAAGAACCGCCGATACCCGCCGATTACGGTTCCTTGCTGACCGAGATTTTCAGCAATCTGAACGTCGAGCTGGTTCTGGAACCGGGCCGTCTGCTGGTCGGCAATGCAGGCGTCCTGGTCGCACGCGTCGTCTATGTCAAACAAGGATCGTCGCGCCGCTTCGTCATCTGCGACGCCGGCATGAACGATCTGCTGCGTCCGGCGATGTATGACGCCTATCATCACATCCTGCCTGTGACCGAACCCGCCCCGAATGCGCCGCAAGCGCCCGTGGACGTGGTCGGGCCGATCTGTGAAAGCAGCGATGTTTTCGCCAAGGCGCGGACGCTGCCGCCGCTCGGCGAAGGCGACCTGATCGCGTTTGCCACCGCCGGCGCTTATGGATCGGCGATGTCTTCGACCTATAATGGCCGCCCGCTGGTGCCGGAAGTGCTGGTCAAGGGCGCGCAATTCTCGGTCGTCCGCGAGCGCCCCAGCTATGAGGCGATGATGGACGCGGAGCGGATTCCCGATTGGTCGTGACGCGGAGCTTTCCGCCGTCCCCTGTTCGCAGCAAAGCGAGGTAAGGACCGGTTGAGCCGAGAGAATCAGACCAGGGACACGGCGCATCTCCCCCCCCGGCTCGCCCGCTGCCTTCAGGCGGTGCGATGGATTTTGACTTGGGAAAAGGTGTGGACGCTGGCCTGGCCCCTGCCAGCGTTCTGCCTCGCCCTTGCTGCATTAAGTCTGCTCGACGTCCCTACCCGCCTGCCGGGATGGGGTCACGCCCTCCTTCTCCTTCCATTGCCAATCCTTTGCCTTTGGATCGGCCTGCATCTGCGCCGCTTCCGGCTGCCGACGGCGGCAGAGGCGGAACGCCGGCTGGAAGAAGATGCCGGCGTCACCCATGCGCCATTGGAAACCCTGTCCGACCGGCTGGCGCTGGGACGGGATGATCCCTGGGCGGAAGCCCTGTGGCGAGCCGAACAAGAAAGGCTGGCCGCCCTATCCGCGACCTTGTCGCCCAGACCGCCACGTCCGCTTCCCGACCGCTATGACCCTTGGGGCCTGCGTTTCATCGCTCTGGCGCTGTTCATCGTCGCCCTGCCCAGCGCGGGCGATCAGGCCGGGGAACGGCTCGCCCGGATATTCTCCCCGCCCCTGCCCTCATGGAGCGGCCCTCCGCCGCTCGTTCAGCTCTGGATCACGCCACCCGCCTACACGAACGCAGCACCAATCCGTCTCGACGCATCCGGCGGCACGCGCACAGTGTCCGTTCCCAAGGGCAGCCGGGTGCTGGCCGAAATCCAGGGCGGGAGCGGCGCGGCGCGGCTGATCGCCGGAAACGCCCGGCATGATTTCAAACGGATCGGGCCCGAGAGCCAAACATTGGAAACCACGCTCGAGAGCGATGGCGCGCTCTCGATCCGGCAAGGGTGGACCACACTTGCCGACTGGACTCTTCGGCTGATCCCCGACCACCCGCCCAAGATCGCGTTGTTCCAATCGCCCGATGCCGAGGCGGATGGACGCCTGCGCTTGCGCATCGTCGCCCAGGATGATTACGGAATCGCCAAAATCCGCGCCGAGTTAAGCCGGAAAAACAGCCCGGAAGCCGGGTTAACCCGCCTGGACATCCCCTTGGGCGGCGCTTCGGACAAGAAAGTCGTCTTGCAACGGTGGATCGATCTGACCGGCCATCCCTGGGCCGGACAGCCCGTCCTGATGACGCTGGAAGCCGAGGACGATTCCGGTCAGACCGGGCGGTCCGAACCGCTTGTCGTGCAATTGCCCGAGCGGCGTTTCACGCATCCTGTCGCCCAGGCCATCGCCCGGTCGCGCAAGGCGCTGCTTGCCCAGAGCCGTTCGCCGCTGCACATCAGCGCCGAGTTGCGCATCCTGGCCGCGAACCCGGATGCGTTCGACGGAAATATCAGCGTTTTTCTTGCCCTGATCCATGCCAGCGCCCGGCTCCGGGCCGACAGATCGCCCGAAGCGCAAGACAGCGTGGCCGCCTTGCTTTGGGATGCGGCGCTGGCGGTGGACGAAAAAGGCGGGACCCAAGCCCGTCAGGATATCGAACGGATCGCACAGGAATTACAGGATGCCCTGGCCCGGAACGCATCCGCAGAAGAGATCAAGCGCCTGACCGCTGAACTGACGCTGGCGCTGGACCGCCTCCTCGCCACCTCTCCCGCGCCGATTCCCGGCATCCCGGGGGCCATGCCCGATGACGGACAAATCGTCACATCCGAAGATTTACGGAACATGGCCGAGCAGATTTCCGCCCTTTCCCGTGCCGGCGCGCGGGATGCCGCGCGACGCGCGCTGTCCGAACTGGAATCCATCATCAATCAATTAGACCTCGGCGCCGGAGCGCCGGTCACGGCTCGGGAAGCCGGCAAGGCCCGGCAAGCTTTGAACGGTCTCGACTCCATCATCCGCGAACAGCAGGCCCTTCGTGACGACACCGCACGCAGCCGGACACCCGGCGAACCCAGTCTGTCACGCAACAGGCCGCTCAACCTGCTGATCGCCCCCGAACCGGGTTCGGACGAGGCGAACGATAAAGAGCCGGAATGGTCCCAGGCGCCGCAAAGGGTCCGGCGTCAGCAAAACCTTCGGCAGAAATTGGATCAACTGACCAAGGACCTGGGTGAAGCGGGTATCGAGCAACCCGCAAGACTGGACAAGGCCGGTCAAGCGATGGACGACGCCGTCCGGGCGATGAAGCGGAACCGCGACGATATGGCGGAACAGGCCCAGAATACCGCCCTGGCCCATCTGCAGGATGGCATGAAGGACGTCCAATCCGCCTTCATGAAGCGTTTCGGGCCCGGTATGGCCGGTGCCGGCCGGAAACGCGATCCTTTTGGACGGATGGGGCCGACCCCCGGCGATGATGGCGACACCAAGCTTCCCGGCCAATCTGAAATAAATCGGACCCGCGCGGTGTTGGATGAGCTGCGTCGCCGTTCCGCCGACCCCAGCCGCCCCCCTGCCGAACGGGATTATTTGCGGCGGCTGATCGAGAATTTCTATTGAAACCAAGGCCGGCACGACACTGGTCCTGCCCGTTCATTTTCGTTCATTGCCGCTATGCTTTGCCCTCGGCCAGCTTTCGTGTAGGATGCGCGGCGTTTTGTATCGTTTGAAAAACAAGGGTTTGTGAGAGAGGATCGAATGAGCACTTCCTCGGCTCTGATGGCCGGCAAGAAAGGCCTGATCATGGGTGTCGCCAATGACCGCTCGATCGCCTGGGCGATCGCCCAAGCGGCCAGCAGCCATGGCGCCGAACTCGCCTTCACCTATCAGGGAGAGGCGCTGGAAAAACGCGTTCGTCCGCTGGCTCAAAGCCTGGGCAACGATTTCCTGATGCCCTGCGACGTCACCGACGAAGACAGCATGGACGCCGTTTTCGCCACCCTGAAAGAACGCTGGGGCCGGCTGGATTTCCTGCTGCACGCCATCGCCTATTCCGACAAGGACGAGCTCAAGGGAAAATATCTCGACACCACTGCGGGGAACTTCGCCCGCACGATGGAGATTTCCTGCTATTCCTTCACCGCTTTGGCGCGCCGCGCCTCGGAACTGATGGATGATAGCGGCTCGATGGTCACGCTGACCTATTACGGTGCCGAACGGGTCATGCCCCACTACAATGTCATGGGCGTGGCCAAAGCGGCGTTGGAAGCGTCGGTGCGTTATCTCGCCGTCGATCTGGGCGGGCGGAACATCCGCGTCAACGGCCTGTCCGCCGGCCCGATGAAGACCCTGGCCGCATCGGGCGTCGGTGATTTCCGCTACATCCTGAAGTGGAACCAGTACAATTCGCCCCTGAAGCGTAACGTCACCCAGGAAGATGTCGGCCGCGCCGGCGTCTATCTGCTGTCCGATCTGTCGAGCGGCGTCACCGGCGAGGTTCATCACGTCGATTGCGGCTATCACGTCGTCGGCATGAAGGCCGTCGACGCGCCGGACATCTCGGTCGTCTGATCCGGTCATGGCGGGCAACGGGTTCGGCACGCTGTTTCGTTTTACCACCTTCGGCGAAAGTCATGGCCTCGCCATCGGCTGCGTCGTCGATGGCGTGCCGCCCGGCATCCCCCTGACCGAGGACGATATCCAGCCCTGGCTGGATAAACGCCGGCCCGGCCAGTCCCGATTCACCACCGGACGTCACGAAGCCGACCAGGTCCGGATCTTGTCCGGCACCTACGAGGGACAGACGACCGGCACACCGATCGGGCTTTTGATCGAAAACCAGGACCAGCGCTCCCACGATTACGACGCCATCGCGCGCGCCTTCCGCCCCGGCCATGCCGATTACACTTATTGGGCCAAATATGGTTTGCGCGATCCGCGCGGCGGCGGACGTGCCTCGGCCCGCGAAACCGCGATGCGGGTCGCCGCCGGAGCCGTCGCCCGCAAGGTGCTGGACGCCCTTCTAGGACCGGTTTCGATCCGGGGCGCAATGGTGGCGATGGGCCCCCACGCCATCGACCGCGCCCGCTGGGATTGGCGCGCTGTCAATGAAAACCCGTTTTTCTGCCCCGACGCCGTCGCCGCGTCGGAATGGGAAGAATATCTGACCGCGATCCGCAACGCCGGCTCGTCGATCGGCGGCGTCATCGAGATCGAGGCCGACGGCATCCCGGTCGGGTTGGGCGAACCGGTTTATGACCGGCTCGACGCCGACCTCGCCAAGGCATTGATGAGCATCAACGCGGTCAAGGGCGTCGAAATCGGCGACGGTTTCGCCGCCGCCTCGCTGAGGGGCGAGGAAAACGCCGACGAAATGCGCATGCAGGACGGCAAACCCGTTTTCCTGTCCAACCATGCCGGCGGCATTCTGGGCGGCATTTCGACCGGCCAGACGATCCACGCCCGCATCGGCGTCAAACCCACCAGCTCGATCATGATCGAGCGGCGTACGGTGGACGAGGACGGCCAGGAGCGCGATCTCAAGACCCGAGGCCGCCACGACCCTTGCGTCGCCATCCGCGCCGTGCCGGTGGCCGAGGCGATGGTGGCCGTGACCCTGGCCGATCATCTGTTGCGCCATCGCGGACAAATCGGATTCCCGGCCCGCTAGAATTCGTCTGATTTAGATGGGTTGTTTAAGGCGGCACCCAAGGGTCAAGGGATTTCATCCCTCGACACTCTCGACAAGGGGCGAAGCGCCCCTTGACCCCATGACGTTCAATAAAAATTGAGTCCGGGGTTTTTCAAACCTCGGCGGGGGCGCGACCGCTCGCGCTTCGCGCAAAAGCGCGAACATGTTTCCGTCTTAGTCAGACAAACTCTAAGGCGCGCGCGGCCTTAAGCCGATGGCGCGAAGCCGACGGATACCATCCCCAACCCGCCGATCTGCGCCGAAAAACCGTCGCCGGGCGATGCCGCGACCATCGGCCCCAGCGCGCCGGACAGAATGATGTCGCCCGCGCCCAGCGGGCGGCCGGATCGGACCATGACCTCGGCCAGCCAACGCACCGCGTTCAGGGGATGCCCCAGGCAAGCCGCGCCGACGCCCAGGCTGGCCGGTATGCCGTTATGCTCCAAGACCATGCCGCACAGCCGAAGATCGAGACCGTCGAGACGCCGCGCCGTTTCCCCCAGCACGAAACGCCCCGACGATGCGTTATCGGCGATGGTGTCGTAAAGGGAGATGGCCCAGTCGGCGATCCGGCTGTCCACGATTTCCAGGGCCGGCGTCACCCAATCTATGGCGTCGAGAACATCGCCCAGCCCGATCCCGGTATGGTCCAGCCCATGCTTCAGGATGAAGGCGATTTCGGCCTCTACCTTGGGTGCGATCAGGAGTCCCGGCGCGATTTTGCCGCCATTCACAACTTCCATGTCCGCGAACAGCATGCCGTAATCGGGCTGATCGACGCCGAGCTGGCTTTGCACCGCGGCCGAGGTCAGGCCGATCTTGCGCCCGATCAACCGCCGCCCCCGGTCAAGCGCATGGCGAGTATTGATTTCCTGCACCCGATAGGCCGCCGAAACGCTGCGTTCGGGCAAATCATCCGCAACCGGGGCGACCGGCGTCGCCGTCCGGGCCGCCGTCTCAAGCCGACCGGCGATTTCGGTCAATGCGTCCATCGGATGTCCTGGAACCATGGCCCCTTTCCTTTGCGTCCTACGCGCCCCCGCTTTGTCACCCGTTTCCGGTGAAAGGTGGCCGCACATTATTCCTGCCTCCCGCCAAGAGGACAATATGAAGGATCGGAGCGGGGCAGAAGGATTCCTCCTCTTGCGTCCCAGCCGCGATCGACCGATCATCGGGAACCGAGGAATTTTCGCCTCGCCGAACCTGAAAGCGCGTTCCGCGCCCGCTTCCTTGCCGTCGAGAGGCGTTGATATGAAAAAAGAAGAGGCCGGCCAGTTGCTCGGCCCATTGATCGATGCGTCGCGCCGCGCCGGCGCTGCTGTGATCGAGGTCTACCGCAGCGATTTCGCGGTGACACGCAAGGCCGACGCCTCCCCCGTCACCGAAGCGGATATCCGTTCCGAGCGGGTGATCCTGGACACGCTGGCCAAGATCGCCCCCATGATTCCCGTCGTTTCCGAGGAAGCCTTCGCCCAGGGAAAGCATCCGGAAACCGATGGCGGCACCTTCTGGCTGGTCGATCCTCTCGACGGCACCAAGGAATTCGTCAAGCGCAACGGCGAATTCACCGTCAATATCGGACTGATCCTGGAGGGGAGGCCCTGCCTGGGCGTGATCTATGCGCCGGTGCCCGATCTTCTGTTCGCCGCCCAGCCCGGTCTGGCCTGGGTCGAGGACAAGGGAGCCCCGCCCACGCCCATCACCGCCCGGTTTCCGCCCAGAGACGGCATGGTGGCCTTGACCAGCCGCTCGCACCGTTCGCCCGGACGCTTCGATGATTTCATCCGTCCCCTGCCGGTCCAGGAGGTCCGTCAACTCGGCAGTTCCCTCAAGCTGGCGCTGATCGCCGCCGGAAAAGCCGATCTCTATCCGCGTTTCGGCCGCACCATGGAATGGGACACCGCCGCCGGTCACGCCATTCTCGATGCCGCCGGAGGACGCATCACCTCGCCCGAAGGCGCGCCGCTGGTCTATGGCAAGAACGGGTTCGAGAACACCTCCTTTGTCGCCTGGGGACGCTGTTGACGAACCAATTCCGGCAATGAAAGACGAGAAAGCGGGACGTCCCCTCTCTTCTTGACATTTACATGAGTTGGTCCGACTATAGTTTACGGGAGCGATAGAAATCACTCCTCTTTAGCCGCCGCACATGCCTTTGCGGTGACTTGGCTCCGGATCATGCAAGCCGTGGTCCGATCCAGGAAAGTCGAAACGAAGGCCGCCCAGGACATTTGGGCGGCCTTTTTCTGACTTTTGTTTATGTTTGGTTAGTAACGTCTTGCCCGTCCTGGGCTTTTTCAATGAAACGACTGTAAGACAATGCCCATCCTGATCCCCACTCCGAGCGCGCTCGCCGAAGCCGCCAAACGGCTGAGAGCCGGAGAGCTCGTGGCGTTCCCGACCGAAACCGTCTATGGCCTTGGCGGCGACGCCACCAGCGACAGGGCCGTCGCCGCTATTTTCGAGGCCAAGCGCCGCCCATCCTTCAACCCGCTGATCGCCACCGTCGCCGATATCGAGGCGGCCGAGCGCCTGGTCGAAATGGACGCCCGCGCACGCCGGCTGGCCGAACTGTTCTGGCCCGGGCCGCTGACGCTGGTATTGCCGCGCCGCAAGGATTCAGGACTTTCCCTGCTGGTCACCGCAGGATTGGACAGCGTCGCCGTACGGGTGCCGGAGCACCCCGTAACGCTCGATCTGCTGCGCGCCGCCCGCATCCCCATCGCCGGTCCCAGCGCCAACCCGTCCGGCACGGTCAGCCCCACCACCGCCGCCCATGTCGAAGCCGGACTGGGCGACCGGGTGTCGATGATCCTGGATGGCGGCCCATGCCGGGTCGGCGTCGAATCGACGGTGCTGGCTCTTCTGACTCCGGTTCCCATCATTCTGCGGCCCGGCGGCGTCTCCCGCGAGCAGATCGAGGCCGAACTAGGCCCGGTCTCCCTGGTGCTGGAAGCCGGCAAGGAAGGGCCGCGTTCGCCCGGCATGACCGGCCATCATTACGCCCCATCCCTGCCGGTACGCATCGAAGCAGACCGGCCACGGCCCGGCGAGGCTTGGCTGGCATTCGGAACCTCCCCCGTGGCGGCCGATCTCAATCTCAGTCCTTCAGGAAATCTGACCGAGGCCGCCGCCAATCTGTTCGCGATGCTGCGGGCGCTCGACCGCCCCCCCTTCACCGGCATCGCCGTGATGCCTATTCCGCGCGACGGGCTGGGACTGGCCATCAATGACCGCTTAAAGCGCGCCGCCGCACCGCGCGCCGCCTGAATTTCTACGCCGCCGCGTCTTGTCCGGCGGCGCCATTGTTGATAAAGGGATGGTCCATGACCGATATGTTTCTTTCCCGTCTTGACGCCATCCTGGGGCCGCGCGGACTTCTGACCGAAGCCGGAGACATGGCCCCCTATCTGACCGAGGAACGCGGCCTGTTTTTGGGCCGGGCGCGGGCTGTGGCGCGCCCCGCCTCGACCGAGGAAACGGCGGCGGTCGTGCGGCTTTGTGCCGAGGAAGGGGTGGGCATTGTCCCCCAGGGCGGCAATACCGGCCTGTGCGGCGGGGCCGCACCGGATAGCAGCGGCAACGAGATCATCCTGAATGTCAGCCGCATGAACCGGGTGCGCGCCATCGATCCGGTCAATTTCACCATGACCGTCGAGGCCGGCGCGATCCTGGAAGCGGTGCAAAAGGCGGCCGACGCCGCCGGTTGCCTGTTCCCCTTGAGCATGGGCGCGGAAGGAAGCTGCCAGATCGGCGGCAATATCGCCGCCAATGCCGGCGGTTCGGGCGTCTTGCGTTATGGCAACACCCGCGATCTGGTGCTGGGACTGGAAGCCGTCCTGCCCGACGGGTCGGTCTGGGACGGGATGAGGTCCTTGCGCAAGGACAATACCGGCTATGATTTGAAGCAATTGTTCATCGGTTCAGAAGGCACGCTCGGCATCGTCACCGCCGCCGTGATCAAGCTGTTCCCCAAGCCTCAGGATAGCCAAACCGCCTTCTGCGCCCTGACCGGGCTGGATCAGGCGATCAGCCTGCTGGCGCGCGCCCGCGCCGCCAGCGGCGATCAAATCACCGCATTTGAACTGGTGCCGCGCATCGGGCTCGAAATGGCCGCCTCGGTCATCCCCGGCGTTTCGGACCCTTTTGCCGACGCCCATGACTGGTATGTGCTGATGGAGCTGTCCAGTTCGCGCGCGGACGCCGATCTTCGCGGCAATCTCGAAACCCTGCTGGGCGACGCCATCGAGGCCGGCGACGTCGCCGACGCCGTGATCGCAGGTTCGCTCGAACAACGTCATACCCTGTGGCACATGCGCGAGGGAATTCCCACGGCGCAGAAAAGCTATGGCGGCATCATCAAGCATGACGTCTCGGTGCCGGTGTCCTCGGTCCCGGCCTTCATCCGCGCCGCCATCGCGGCGGTGGAAAAAGAGATGCCCGGCGTTCGCCCGGTCCCCTTCGGCCATGTCGGCGACGGCAACATCCATTTCAACCTCAACCAGCCCGAAGGCGCCGACAAGGATGCCTTCACGAAAGACTGGCCGCGCATGAACCGGGTGGTCCACGACATCGTGCATGCCATGAACGGCTCGATCAGCGCCGAGCACGGGATCGGCCAGTTGAAGCGGGATGAATTGACGCACTACAAGGCGCCGATCGATCTTGTCCTGATGCGCAAGATCAAGGCCGCTTTCGACCCTAAGGGAATCATGAACCCCGGCAAAGTCCTGTGAGGCGGGCCTGTCCGCAACGGCGACGGAAAGAACAGGTGGGAAAGGGGTGCAAATTCCGCCCCCGGCCCGCGCTTTGCTCTGTTCTTCGTCCCGCAGCGCGGCCATAATCCGCCCCAAATGTTGGGGATAGACCGCTACATCCTGCGCCAGCTTTCCGTCGCCATGGTCTTCGTGACCATCGGGCTGTCCGCCATCTTGTGGCTTACGCAATCCTTGCGATTCGTCGAGCTGACGGTCAATAAGGGCGCGTCGATCCTCGTCTTCCTCAAGCTCACCTTGCTGGTCCTGCCGAATTTCCTGGCCGTCATCCTGCCTGTCTCGCTGTTTTCGGTGGTTCTTTTCACCTACAACAAGCTCATCAATGATCGGGAAATCTCGGTCCTGAAGGGGGCGGGCCTGAGCCAAATGGGGCTGGCCAGACCGGCGCTTTTCCTGGCCGCGATCTGCGCCGTCATCGGTCTTGCCCTCAATATTTGGATCATCCCCAAGACCGTGGACAGCTTCCGCCAGATGCAATGGCAGCTGCGCAACAATGTTTCCGGCGTCATTCTGCATGAAGGAATGTTCAATCAGGTCGCCAAGGGCATCACCGTCTATGTCCGCGCGCGGACCTCGGACGGCGAGTTGCTCGGCATCATCGTCCATGACCGCCGCTCGCCCTTGCGCACCGTCACCCTCATGGCCGAACGCGGCGCCCTGATCCAGAGCGCGGATGGCGAAGCACCGCCCAAGGTCCTGCTGTTCAACGGCACAAGACAGCAAATCACCAAAGGTTCCGATCGCCTATCGTTGCTATCTTTCGACAATTATGCGATGGAATTCTCGGATTCCCCCGAGCCGGACGCCATCCGCCGCCGCGATGTCCGCGAACGGTCGTTGCGTGAATTATTTTCGGCGACCGAAGCCGAGGTGGGAGCCGTCGATTTCCGGCAGTTCCGAGTCGAGGGGCACCAAAGATTGGCTTCGCCGCTTTACCATTTCGCCTTCGCCCTCATCGCCACGGCCTGTCTGCTGGCGGGCGGCTTCAACCGGCGCGGCCAGGGCGACCGCCTGATGCTCGCCATCGGGCTCATGCTCGCCATTCAGGCCGCCGCC
>Ga0265295_1006560_pt1 | contig 14009 bp, 13 predicted proteins | sample Munlansysbiofilm_FD_192503 | JGI IMG/M metagenome (GOLD analysis project Ga0265295, IMG submission 192503) | Leachate microbial communities from a municipal landfill in Southern Ontario, Canada - Methane capture system biofilm | ecosystem: Engineered > Solid waste > Landfill > Unclassified ... | reverse complement strand
AGAACAGTTATAGGTAAACATGCTATCTTAGGTAGTAATGTTATTGTTATGCCAAATGTCACAATAGGAGAGGGGTGTGTCGTTTCTGCTGGCGCAATTGTAAATAAAGATTTAGAACCATGGTCAATTTATGTAGGCTATAATCCTAAAAAGGTAGGAACAAGAGATAAAGAAAAAATTTTAGAATTAGAAAAAGAATATTTTTTGATGAAAAGTAATCAATAATTTATTGATTACTTTCATAAGAAATAACTTCTTCAGTTACAGAATTACTTGGTATATAATGAATATATGATTTAAATTTATTATGTAGATTATTATCTAAACTTGTACTTTTAGTATATTCTATAATAACATTTACAGGTCTATTTAAATACTCTGATTGGGCTAAAATTCCAAGAGAAAAATATAGCTTACCTTTTTCATTTCCAGTAAGTCTTGGAATTATTTGATATCCCCAGTTATCATCTATACCATCTCCACTAGGAGCAATATAATCAGGTCTATATAAATTTGTTTCAACAACCCTAATATTCTCTGCCTCTTCAGTTAATTTAAAAGTACTAATATATGTTCTATCAGTTGAGGGAATGTTTCCACTGTAAACAATTCTATATATAGGTTTACCATCAATCCAAGTTTTATTAGTTAATACTTCATTAGTAGAATATATATCAAAATACTTATTCTCTTTATATATACTTTCTAAATTATCAGAAAAACTATAACTTTTTATGCATTTTTCAATTATTTGAGTAGAAGAAATATCACTAATTTATAATCTGCAAATAAGTTTATAGATAAAAAACTCATTAGAATTAACTTTTTCACCATCTATCACTTTAATTATTATTTTTTAGTTTGTACTTCATTTTAAATTAAATTACAAATAAAAAAAGTTATAATCTAACCTAAAACTGAAATAAGAAACCATAAATGACAAAATTATCAAATAATGTATTTATAATTGCAGAAGCAGGAGTAAATCATAATGGTTCTATAGAACTAGCTAAAAAGCTTATTGATATTGCAGTAGAAGCAAAAGTTGATGCAGTTAAATTCCAAACTTTTAGAACAGAAAACTGCATTTCTAAAAATGCACAAAAAGCTGATTATCAGAAGCAAACAACAGATGTAAATGAGTCCCAGTTCGATATGATAAAAAAACTTGAGTTAGATCTAAATACACATAAAGAACTAATAACTTATTGTAATTCAAAAAATATTATGTTTCTTTCAACACCTTTTGATTTAGATAGTGTTGATTTATTAAACAATTTGGGATTGGAGATTTTTAAAATTCCAAGTGGAGAAATTACAAATTTACCATATCTTAAAAAAATTGGAAGTTTAAATAAGCAAATTATTTTATCAACAGGAATGGCAAACATTAAAGAAATAGAAGAAGCTTTAGATATATTAATAAATACTGGAACAAAAAAAGAAGATATAACAGTACTTCATGCAAATACCCAATATCCAACACCTATGGAAGATGTAAATTTAAAAGCTATGGTAACTATTGGAAATACTTTTGATATAAGTTATGGATATAGTGATCATACTTTAGGAATTGAAGTTCCAACTGCTGCTGTTGCATTAGGTGCTACTTGTATAGAAAAACATTTTACTTTAGATAAAACAATGGAAGGTCCAGATCATAAGGCTTCTTTAGAACCTGATGAATTAATAGCTATGGTTAAAGCAATAAGGAATATAGAATTAGCATTAGGTAATGGAATCAAAAAACCATCTCCCAGTGAATCGTCTAATATTGAAATAGTAAGAAAATCAATAGTTGCAAAAAAAGATATAAAAAAAGATGAAATATTAACTGAAAGCAATATCACAGTAAAAAGACCGGGGAATGGTATAAATCCTATGAAATGGGATGAAATAATTGGTACAAAAGCTACAAAAAACTATAAAGAAGATGACTTAATATGAGAATATGTGTGATTACAGGAACAAGAGCTGAATACGGTTTACTTTATTGGCTTATGAAAGAACTTCAAAATGATGATTTTTTTCAACTGCAAATCATAGTTACTGGTATGCACTTAAGTCCTGAATTTGGATTAACATACAAAGAGATAGAAAAAGAGTTCAAAATAGATAAAAAAATAGAGATACTTTTATCTAGTGATACTACAGTTGCTATCTCAAAATCTATGGGCTTAGCTCAAATTAGTTTTGCTGAAACATATGAAGAATTAAAACCTGATTTGATTTTAGTCCTTGGAGATAGATATGAAATATTTTCAGCTGTCAGTTCAGCTATGATTTGTAGAATTCCTGTCGCTCATTTACATGGGGGAGAATCTACATGGGGTGTAATAGATGAAGCTATTAGACACTCTTTAACGAAAATGTCCCACCTTCATTTTACAGCAACAGATGAATATAGAAATAGAGTTATTCAACTAGGTGAAAACCCAAATAGAGTATTTAACGTTGGTGGATTAGGTATTGATAATATAAAAAATCTAAGGTTATTAAACGAAGAAGATTTTGAAAAATCAATTGGGTTCAAATTAAATAAAAAAAATCTTATAGTTACATTTCATCCTGTTACACTTGAAAACAACTCAACTAAGTCACAATTTAATGAATTACTAAATGCATTTGATGAATTAGCAGATACAAATATCATATTTACTAAAGCAAATAGTGATACAGATGGAAGAATTATAAATCAGATGATTGATGAATATGTATCAAATAATAAAAGAAATTGTATTTCTTTCCCTTCCCTTGGTCAATTAAGATATCTAAGCGCACTACAATTTGTAGATGCAGTAGTTGGAAATAGTTCTAGTGGGATTAGTGAAGCACCAAGCTTTAAAATTGCTACGATAAATATCGGAGATAGACAAAAGGGAAGAATTAAGGCCCAAAGTGTAATTGACACAGAACCTTTAAAAAGTGATATATTAAATGCCATAGAAAATATTTACACTGAGAATTTCAAAAAAACACTTAAAAATACTTCTAATCCCTATGGAAATGCTGGTGCAGCAAAACAAATCAAAGAAATAATAAAAAATACAAAGTTAGATAATATCTTAAAAAAAGAATTCTATGATATCAAGGTTTAAAAGATGAAAATAGTTTTTGTAGGAACTGTTGATTTTTCATATACAATACTTAGTAAACTAATATCTTTGAATGCAAATATATTTGGTGTTTGTACAAAAAAAGTTCAAATTTCAATAGTAATTATAAAGATTTCCTTTATGTAAAAAAAATGCTATCCCTTATAAATATATTGAAAATATTAATTCAAAAAAATATTGATTGGATAAAAAACTGTAATCCTGATATTGTATTTTGTTTGGTTGGTCTAACTTAATAAAAAAAGAATTATTGAATCTTACAAAATGGGGAGTTGTTGGATACCATCCAACAAAACTGCCTTTTAATAAAGGAATACATCCTCTTATTTGGACTTTAGCTTTAAGATTGAAAAAAATAGTGCCTCTACTTTCTTTTTTATGAATGAAGAAGCAGATATTGGAGATATTCTTTCTCAAGAAAATTCTGAAATATTATATGAAGATAATGCTCAAAGTTTATATGAAAAAGTTTCTAATATAGCTCAGTTACAAATTGAAGAATTTTTACCTAAACTACAAAATAATAGTTTCAAAAGAATTAAACAAGATCAATCTATTTTTAGCACATAGAGGGAAGAAGAAAGAAATGATGGTCAAATAGAAGCTGGAAAAGTTTTAGATGTAAAAAAATATTATAATTGTTAAAATAATAGATAAAGCTATAAAAATAATAGAACATGAATTTAAAAAACTTCCTAAAAAAGGGGAATACTTATGAATACTGTATTAGTAGTTGCTATACATCCTGATGATGAAACACTTGGTTGTGAAGGAACATTACTTAAACATAAAGATAATAATGATATTTCAAAATATTTCCATAAAAAAGTAAAGATAATAAAAATATATGAAAGTGAATTGGCGGAACATCCATTTCCAAGAAGCTTAGAAAGTATAGAAGCTTTAGCTAAATTTAGAGGATCAACATCAAATTGTAAATATGCTGAATCATTTATGTTATTAAAAGAAATATCTTAGACAATTCTTAATATTAGATTAATAATTATTATAATATTATCATATCTACGAAAACTAGGAGTTTTAAATGAACTATTCAAAAGAGTTACTAATAACTGAAGATTGTACTATCAAAGAAGCTTTGAAAGTTATTGATAAAGGTACTAAAAGAATTGCTATTGTAGTCGATAACTCAAATAAACTTCTAGGAACGTTAAATGATGGAGATATTAGAAGAGCCTTGTTAAACGACAAAACTCTAGATACAAAAATCATAGATGTTTATCATAAGAATCCTTCTGTATGTAGCATCCATGATACAAAAGAAACTATAATAAAAACTGCAATTAAAAATAAGGTTTATCAAATCCCAATTATAAATGATGAATATAAACTTGTAGAGGTAGAAGATTTAGCTACTTTACTTAGCACTCAAAATAGAAGAAATAAAGTAATCATTATGGCTGGAGGATTAGGTACTAGATTAAGACCATTAACTGATGATACTCCAAAACCTCTATTAAAAGTTGGTAGTAAACCTATTTTAGAAACTATTATAGAAAATTTTTCAAATTATGGATTTAAAGATATTATCATAAGTGTAAACTATAAAGCGGATATGATAAGAAATCATTTCCAAGATGGTAAAAAATTTGGTGTGAATATCGAGTATATAGAAGAGAATAAAAGACTAGGAACGGCAGGGGCTTTGAGTTTATTAAACAAAAAAATTCTTGAACCATTTTTTGTTATGAACGGTGATTTACTAACAAATGTAAATTTTGAACATTTATTAGATTTCCATATTTTTGGAAATTCAAAAGCAACTATGTGTGTAAGAGAGTATGAGCATCAAATACCTTACGGGGTAATTCAAACACAAAACGATAAAATTGAATCTATAATAGAAAAACCTATAAATAGATTTTTTGTAAATGCAGGAATTTATCTACTTTCTCCAAAAGTTTTAGAATTAATTCCAAAAAATGAATTTTATGATATGCCAACTTTATTCCAAGAATTGATAAATAAACAAGAAAATGTCTTATCTTTTCCTATTCATGAATACTGGTTAGATATTGGGAGAATTATAGATTATGAAAAAGCAAATGACGAATATGCAAATATATTTAAGGATTAACAATTGAGTAATCTTCCTAAAAAAGTGAACTTTGATATTTGTACTTTTTGTAATCACAAATGTACTTTTTGTTCAAATTCTGATAAAAGAACTATCAAAAATATTGTAAAAAAAGAAGATTTCATACAAGTAATGAATAATATCTCAAAATATCTACAAATAGAGCAACTAGGACTTTCAGCAAAAGGTGAAGTTTTAATAAATAAAGATATAAAAGAAATTATAAAAATATGCAAAGATACTTTTAATATCCCTTATGTATATATTAGTTCCAATGGAGCATTATTAACAAAAGAATTAGCAATCGATATTTTAGAAGCTGGTTTAGATAGTATTAAATTTTCCATAAATGGAATGGAAAAAAATGAATATAAACAAATTCACCTAAAAGATGATTTTGATATTGTAATTGAAAATCTGAAATATCTAATTGAACTAAAAAAAAGTACATATCCTAATTTGAAAATATTAATTTCATGTATAAATAATAAAGAAGAAAAAAAGATTCTTTCAAAATTTGAAAAGATTTTCAAAGATGATTTTAAATATATAAACAATGTTTTAAAATACAAAATTACATTTACTCCAAAATTTGAAAATTTTACTTTTGATGAGACAAAAATCAAACCTTGTCCTTTGGTTTTCAATGAAATTTATATTGATTCAGATTGTAGATTAGGTTTATGTTGTAAAGACTACTTTAAAGAGTTTGATTATGGTTCATTACTTACAAATGATTTTTTAGAACTATACAATGGTGAAAAAATGCTTGAAATAAGAAATATGCACTTAAGTAAATCATTTCCTGCTAATCATTTTTGTAAAAAATGCTTACTTTTTAGCCAAGAGATTAAAGATGAGAAATAAAACTTTTTTAGCAATAATTCCAGCAAGAAAAGGAAGTAAAAGACTTCCTAATAAAAATATAAAAGAATTGAATAATAAACCTTTAATTGCTTATACAATAGAAGCATCCTTAAAATGTAAATATGTTACAAAAACAGTTGTTAGTACTGATTGTGAAAATATTAAAAGAATTTCTCTAAATTATGGAGCAGAAGTTCCTTTTTTAAGACCTAATGAATTATCTTTAGATGAAACAAAATCTATTGATGTTATAACTCATGTAATTAATAACTTAAAAGAACAATATGACTATATAATTTTACTTCAACCAACATCTCCTTTGAGAGATCACGTTGAAATAGAAAAAGCAATAAATTTATTGGACAAAAAAAATGCTGATGCAATAATAAGTGTATGTGAAACTGAACATAATCCAATTTGGTCAAATACTTTAGACCATACAAAAAATATGGAAAATTTTTTGGATAAAAAATTTGTTAATTCTCGTTCTCAAGAGATTAAGAAATTTTATAGACTTAATGGAGCAATTTATATTTGCAAAACAGATATTCTAAAAAAACAAAATACTTTGTTTATAGATAAAAATATTTTTGCATATGAAATGCCTCAAGAAAAATCAGTTGATATTGATACAAAACTAGATTTCATAATTGCAGAAGCAATTTTAAATAATTATGAATTTTAAAGCTAATAAATTAATATTCAAAACTCTACAAATCATCACAAATAAATTATTTTTTAATAATTTAATTCTAGAATCAAGAATATATGACAATGGTTGGTGGATAAAGAATAATTTAAAAGTTTTGATTTTGGGTAGTAGTTTTGCTAAATGCCATATAATTCCAAAAGTAATTCACAAATTAAATCCAGAATATGAAGAAAAAGAAATTGCAAATTTTGCACAAAGTATGGGTGGTCCATATGAAATGTATATTACTCTAGAAAAAAATAAGAAATATTTAAAAGAACTTGAATATGTATATATAGGGATTGACCCTCATATTTTTGGAGAAAAATTTTATCACTATATGATTGCGGAAAAATATCTTGTTTCATATGAACAATGGGAATATCTTTTTAGTAAAAATTCAAAATATATGAAAAACTTTCATCCTAATCTAAAAATAAATAGTTTATTCCCCATTCAATTTTTTAAAGATTTACTAAAAAAAGATTATAGAAAAAATAGTTTATATAATGGTTATGAACCTAGAAAGATATTCGAAATTAAAACTTTTGAAGAAAAGAAAATCCCAGAATATACATTTGGCAATTTAAACCTTTTCCCTCCTTCAAAATTTTGTATTAGTTATTTAAAAAAGATTGAAGATTTATTAAAAAGAAATTCTAAAACAAAAATAATATATTTTTTATCTCCATCTTATGATTGGCAAGTTGGTTATGAGAAATATTGTAAAGAATATGATAAACAACTATGTAAATTAATTTCAAAATATGTTAATAATCCTAATATAAAAGGAAGTCTGTATAAAGAGGCTTTTGACTTAAATAGTTTTGATTTTTCAGATAATAGGCATTTAAGTTATCTAGGAGCAGTTAAATTCACAAAGAGTTTATTTAAAGATATAGAAAAAACTAATAAAAATGAATTGATTTCCCTATGCAACTACAAGGATAACTTAAATACGAATATATCAGTTAATATATTAAATTCACAATTACTTATAATGAAAAATATACTTTATAATTTTGTTCAAAAAAAATCTACATTAGTAATTTATGGATTTAATAATGTATCAAGATTATTAGTAACTATTATTGAAGAAAAAGGTTTAGCTATTTCTATCTGTGACAACAACCCATTTTTAGGTTCTCTTCCAGAATTTTTAGAAGATAATTTTGTTTTAAAGAAAAAAATCTTTCATATTAATAAAATTCACAAACACTATTTTGATGGAATTATTATTTCAAACATCTCAAATTATAAAAATGAAAAAATTTATTTAGAGAAATTAAAAATTAATAAAGATAAAATACTAAACCTAGATGAAAATCTTTTAGATTTAAGTTTTCTTCAAATGCAAATAAATATGCTTTTTAACTTATTTGATATAATAGAAAATAAATTCAATAATATTACTCTAGTGGGAAATTCTATTTTAAAATCTTTTATAAAAGAGAGATTAAAAGAAAAAATTTTAAAACAATCAACTTATTTAAAAGAAGAAGATATAAATAATCCTGAAGAATTATATATAATTCTGGATAATTTTGAAAAAAACAAAGAAATTTTAACAAATAAATACAAAATAAATATAGAAAATATAATTATATTAGATTTATAAAGGAATATAATGAAAAATTTTGAAAAATACTTAAATGATGAGCCAATAAATATAAATAAAATATTTGAGATAATTGTAGAAGAAAGCGAAAAACTTATTAAAAACAATTTTGATTTTTCTAATTCTATTTTTGAACACTATAAAGCTAAAATAAAAATGCTTTTACAATCAAATCAAAAATTATTTTGGAATTTCTGGGAATATTGTGAAAAAAGACAAAAAGAAATATATACAAAAAAAGAAAATGAAATAACAAAAGAATTAAGAAAGAATGGAATATGTATAAAATCAAATTATTTTAATGAAGAACAAATAAAATCTTTAAAAAATGATTGGGAAACAGCAATTAATTCAATGCCAGAATTAAACAAAGAAGAAAAAAACTTAACTTTAAAAAATAGATTTAGCTTTAAAATAAAAAATGAAATAAATTATGTTCAAAGTAGTGAATTTGATGGGAAAAAAAGAGTGATTTTCTCAAAAGTCGAGACTTTTCCAAATAGTTTTAAAACCCTATTAAATGAAAATTCTGAATTTAAAGAAATTATAAAGAGTTATTTCTTTACAGAAGATATATTTTATCCCAGTGCAATAATGGCAGAAGAAATATCAAAACCCAAATATTCAAGAAATGATTTATACTGGCATATTGATAATCTAAGTGATCAATTCAAAATAATGATCATACTAGAAGACATGACAGAAGATGATGCTCCTTTTATTTATAAAGAAAATAGCCATAAAATAATTAAAAGATACAAAGAACGATACCATAAGATGTACAGTTTAAACGGAATGATTACTCAGGATAGTAATCATTTTGAAGAATCTTTTACAGCAAAGAAAGAGAAACAAGTAGCAGTATTAAAGGCAGGAGATATTGTTTTATTTGATTGTAAAATACATCATAGTGCGAGTTTTGCTAAGAATAATGGAAAAAGAAAAAACATAGTAATATACTACAATAAGTTACCAACCATAAAAAATAAGATTTTATTTAAAATTGATTCTTATTTAAACTTTGCATTAAAATAAAGGAAAGAAATGAGCTTAACACAACATATTGAAGAAAAAAAAGAAGAAGTAAATTACAATGCAAATGAAATAATATACTCACACAAATGGGAAGAATATAGAGATGAAGAGTATTTTAAATATAGAAGGAATTGGTCAGAGTACCCAAAAAAAAGATTTGTTTCGGATTTTCCTTTACATTTAGATATTGAGACAACTGACCTTTGTAATTTAAGATGTCCAATGTGTTCTAGAACAATTATGGATGAACATGAAGATATTAATAAAAAAAAATATATTACAAAAGAAGAATATATAGATATTATAGACCAAGCAGTTGAACATGGTGTTAGAAGTATTAAACTGCAATATTTAGGTGAACCCCTACTTCATAAAGATGTTATATTTCAAGTAGAATATGCAAAGAAAAAAGGTATCATAGATGTAATGTTTAACACAAATGCAGTTTTATTAACAAAAGATATGAGTAGAAAACTTTTAGAAGCTGGTTTAGATAAACTATTTATCTCTTTTGATGCTGTAAATCCCAAATTATATGAACAACAAAGAGTTGGAACTACAATAGGGAAAGTGATTGATAATATTTATAGCTTTATAAATCTTAGAAATGAAATCTCTCCAAAAACTTACATAAGACTATCCATGGTTATGTATAATGATCCAATTTGGCAAAAACAATTTGAAGCTATGAAAATTATGTGGGATGGATTAGTAGATGCTTTAGGATATGGATTATTTAACGAAAGAGATAAATTCAAAAGAGTTGAATTTGAGAAAGTTGACGGATTTGTGTGTGAGCAAATTTTTCAAAGAATGTTTTTAAAATGTAATGGTAATGTCACTATTTGTTGTACAGACGAATATGATAAATTCGACATTGGGAACTGGAGAGAAGAAAAACTTTATGATTTATGGAATAAAGAAAAATATAAACAAATTAGACAAGATCATATAAATAATAACTACGATAAATACGAAACTTGTAGAAAATGTTTTATGCCTGAGGTATACAAAAAAACTTTTATTAATAAAAATAAATGAAAAGAATTATATTTGATATTAACACCCCTTTTCAATTGTTAATAGCTTGTACTATAAGTGAAATATATTACAAAGAAGATGAGAAAACTCTTCTTCTTTCAAATTCTCTTTTAAAAGATCTTGAAAATTTAAAAGAAAGAATAATCACTTCCACTTTTTTTTCAAGAGTTCATATCATAAATGAAAAAATCTCTAAAGAAGAAATAATTAAACAAGTTCAAGCTCTAAATATTATAGAAAAAACAGATATATTTCATTTTTCTAGCTACTCTACTGTTTTTAGTTGTTATATCTATAATAATCTCCCTAATTCTTCGACAATTATTTTAAATGAGGAAGGAGCTGCTAGCTATGATCTTTTTAATAAATATTCACAATTTAGAGAAAATTTTCCTAATCTTAGAGCTGATATAATTGATTTAAATAAACTTAACAAAATATATCTTTTGAATGAAAAACTTTATATTTCAGAAAGAAAAGATCTTATAAATCAAATTGAAATTAATAAAATTAAAGATATCAAATCATTTATAAAAAAACTAAATACAATTTATAACTATCATCCTAAAAGTATAAAAGAAAAAGCTATTTTTTTTACTCAAAACTTCATAGATTATAAGATTATTAAAAAAGATGAAATCATTGATTTTTGTATTAAATTAAAAGAAATATACAAAGATGAAATTATCTTTAAACTCCATCCATTTGACAAACTACATGAAATGTATAATAGTTTAAATATAAAATATTTAGATATAAATAGTCAAATTCCTTGGGAATTAATAGTATATAATGAAACTTTAGATAATAAAGTTTTTGAAAAAACTTTATTATCTGTTGGATCAACATCCTTAGCTTCAGAACAAATGTATCTAAAAAATATATCAAATCTAATTAAAACAAAAAATATTTTACTTATTGATATTTTTGATACACCATTTAATAAAAATACTAATACTTTTTATTCAAATCTTAGTAAAAAAACTGGTTTTAAATACTTTTGTCCTAAAAATTATAAAGAATTAAACTCTTTGTATCCCTAAAATACTAACTACTGTAATATTTATATTTTCTTTTTTTGCATATTTTTTAATATTTTCAATAATCTCTTTTAAAAATGCACCACTTGCAATAACTATTGTTGAATTATCTTTTAACTGACTATTTTCTAAAGTTTTAACTTGTCTATCATAAAATACATATTCTTTATTATTTGCTCTTGCATCTATAAAAAAAGGTATACTTAAATCAAATCCATCTAAATAAGGATATAAAGTTTCAAAAAATGCTCCTGCACCATAAATTACTATTTCACGGGTCTCAATAGTTTCTAAATATTTTAGAATCTGGCTTATTCCAGAGCCTTTATCACTAAACTCTTCAAAACCTTTTGTTCTTTTTATTAGATCTGGATTCTCCTTTGTTATTAATCCATTTAGCCAAGGTAATTTATCCCTATCAGTATTTATATTATTCAAATAAGAGATATAATACTCCTGAAGATTGCCACTTTCTATTTTTCCATCAAGTAATTTAAAAAAACCACTACTTCCCGCTCCAACTTCAAAATCTAGATTTCCTAAATATTTAACTTCATCTTTTGTAGGAACTTCAATAAGTCTTGATAAAAAAAGCAATAACTCTTTATTGTTAAAAACTTTTTTATATTTATATTTTTTTACAATATTAAAATATGATTCAACCCCAAAGTCAAAACTTTCAATAATTTCTTCTTTTATACTATTTTTTTCACTAAGAATAGGATTTATTTTTCCATCTTTTCTCTCATAAGAATTTGTTGATTGAGTTTTACCATTAAATAAATTTTCACTAAATTCTGGACTTCTTCTAATTAGCTCTATATATTTTTCACTACTTTTGTCAAAATTTAAAAATGATAGTTGCATTATAGAAGGTAAAACTTCATATCCTGAACTATGCATATAAAATAAAACAGATAATTTAAACAAGTCTTTATCAAGAGATGTTATATTTTTAATAATAGAACCTCCCCCTCCAAAATCAACAATCATAGAGTCTTTTTTAATTCCTAAAGATTTTATATACTCAACAACAATTCTTTTTTCATCGTTTATTGTTTTCTCAATTCTTTCAAATTGTGTAGAAAAATCTTGTGAAATATAAACTAAAATATTCTTTCCATCGACAATTTGTTTTTCTGCTTGACTACAAGTCAAATCTTTATATTTCTCTACAATCTCACACTTTATTTCTATTTTAAATTTTTTATAAAAATCTTCAATTTTATAAAGTCTAAATCTATAAAAATTAATACCTTTATCTAAAAATTCATTTATATCTAAACTTGAAATATATGTAGACGCTCTTGAAGCATAAACAAGTTTCGTATCTATTTTCTGATTATTAACTTTATCAAAAAAAATTTTGAAAATTCTTCCTTCTCTCATCAAAAAAGCAATTTGTTTAATTTTATTTCTAATACAAACATTATTTAGCCAAGAAACAAATTCAAAAATCAATGGACCATAAATTGTTGCACCTAAATTAAAATAGAATTTTTGTTCCTCATCACTAAAAGGATTTTGTAGAGCACTTAAAATCCGAAGATTATTATTTTTCGGTAAAAAATTATTCATATATTTATAATCTAATTCTAAAGCTTCTAAGCTTTGTTTTGAAAGATTATAATGTAAAGTATTTATTCCTAAAGATTTTGCAATCATTATATCGCTTCTTATATTATCACCAATATGAAGTTGTTCATTAAATTCAAATTTTTCTTTTTCTTTTATTTTTATATATAAATTTGAAGTATATTTTGTAACTCTTTCTTCACAAGAGATATAAATTTCATCAATTAAATCTCTACTTTTTAATTTATCTATTACTATTTTCTGAATATGTTTTTTCAACAAATACATATCTGAAATTAAAAAAACTCTCTTTTTATATTTTTTTGCAAGAGCTATAAATTTATCAATTTGTTTATTTACATAAATTTGTTTTACTTCTTCATCAATTTCAATTTCTAGAATTATTTTCTGAATCTCTTTATTTATAGGTAAATATGAATAAATTTCCTCTAATGTCACGTCTTGACTATTTTTTTTGTTTGCTCTTGCATTCTTTTCTGCTGCAATTCTATAATTAGAAAAAGCCTTACTATCACTAAAAATCTGTTTTACAAAACTATTTTTTCCAACATTTTTAAAAATATCAATTGGTTTTGCAATTTTTCTAAAAACTAATGTTTCAAAAATATCAAAAGAGACTACTTTTATATTTTCATCTTTTAAGAAATCTAAATATTGTTGTTCAATAAAACTATTTCTTTTGTAATTTTTCTTGAACAATTATATTTCCTTGAATAAAATACTTTTAATACTTGTAGAAGATATATCTTTTGTTCTGTCCAAGTAAACAACTTCACAATACTCTCTTAAAAAATCAAATTGACCTTCCCAATCATCTCCCATTGCAAATATATCAATCTTGTATTTTTTTATATCTTCAATTTTCTGTTCCCAATTATTTTCTGCAATAACACTATCTACACATTTG
>Ga0265295_1006559_pt1 | contig 14010 bp, 10 predicted proteins | sample Munlansysbiofilm_FD_192503 | JGI IMG/M metagenome (GOLD analysis project Ga0265295, IMG submission 192503) | Leachate microbial communities from a municipal landfill in Southern Ontario, Canada - Methane capture system biofilm | ecosystem: Engineered > Solid waste > Landfill > Unclassified ... | reverse complement strand
CTATTTGTATACTTGCTTGGAGATATTGATTTTATGTTTTGTTCTATATTTTCTAAAGTTAATGCTGGATTAACTGGGAAGCTTAGTTTAGATATCCACACTTTATTTTTATCTGTATTTTCATTTTTCCTTGTATATTTCCATATAAAAGTATGCTCTCCTTCTGATACACTAGCCTCAAATTTAGTCCAATTAGTAACTCCTCCCCATCCAGTATTGTCATTATTAATTATAGCATTAGTAGATGGACTTACATCTATATTGTCAATATAGAAATATAAATAGTCTGGCTTATCTGTAAAAGTAGAATAATAAAAACTAACAATACCCTCTATACATGGGACTGTACACTCTATTGATACTGTACCATTATAGTCTATAGATGATGGATTGGTCATTGATATATTATCACTATCAATTACTCTATTATTGTCAAGCTCCCATCTTATAATGCCTGATGAGTCAATCCCATATGTATAGAACCATTCTGGTATTCCAGACATAAGGCTTAATGGCAAAACATTTAGTTCCCAAATTACATCATTAATATTCTTACTTTCTTCTATATAGACAGTTGACTTGTCTGCAAATATTATTTCTGGTCCAATTAGTGTTAAAGACCTTTCAATTAATGGGTCATCTTCTTCACCTGGATTTGGATTATTAGGGTCATCTACAATTTCATCACCACCATAAATATTCTTTTTAAGTAAGAATTTGTGATTATCTATTTTTATCCATTCTTCAATTGGGGCAATTATTAATCCCTTTGCACCAAAATCCAAAAACTGGAAATTACTATTTCCTATCTCCTCTATTGTATATTCAATTCCATCTATTATTAATCCAACATTATACTTTAATATATAAAGTTCATCTAGTGAATCTAATATTTTAAATGTTATATATCCGTCTTCATTATAGATTGTTGATATACTATTACCTTGTAATTCTGGATACAGTATATTGTCTGTAGATATTGATTTTGCAGCAACTATAGTTTTATCTGTGCTTTCATCTATATTTATTAGCGTTGATCCATTATATGCAGCATCATATTTTTCTATACCTATGTTTGATGATTTTTCTAATAGTATAGAAGTATTGCTTACTTTTATTTTAGTTTTATTGTTTTGATTATAATCGAAATCATAAAGTGGAAGATTATTTTGTAGAAAATTGTTAGATATTTCGAAGAATGATTTTGGTGTATCTAATATAAGGATGTCATGTATATACGTGTTTATAAAACATGATTGTCCTAACAAACTTCCAAAATAAATATAATCACTATATCTCTCTGGTAAATTTGGATTTTTAACTAGACCTGCTAGGGTGTTATTATAGTATAGTTTTAAATATACCGAGTCCCATGTTACAGTAAACAAACAATTTGTATCAGTTGTATTTGAATCTATGAATGTTATTATAGATTCAGCTCCAATATTATTACTTGTTTTCAATTCCCATAAAATAAAACTTTCATTATCTTTTCTTTTTAGTATAAAAGAATTTTTATTATTGTTTATATCTGTTGAGTGAGAGAATATACAATAACCGCTAGCTGATGGTGTATTTAGTTCTTCTGTTTTTTCAATCCATATCTGAATAGTCCCATTTTTAAAGTTTATATTTCCTAATGTGTCAAGTTTTAATATTTCCTGTAAGCTTGACTCTGTTTCAGGACCAATATATATAGAATTTAAGTTAAGAAAATTCGGGCCTATTGTTCTAGGAGTATTTATCCCTAGAACAGATCCATTATGCTCAACCTCAGAGTCTCTTGTGAAATATATAGATGAACTTTTCTTAGCACTAAATCCATAATTTGGCTTTGGTGTTATTGTAATTAATTCACCGCTATCAAGTTGATACTGATTACCGTCAATTGATTTATATAATGTTATTGTTCCATCTATACTAAAAGACATTAAAGTATATCCTTAATTAGCTTATTTCTTTTTCATGTTGTATGTATAGCTTATATGAATAATCTGTTGCTGAATAAGATGATGCGTCTTTATATGAGCAAATTAACGATAGTCTTTCAGAGTATTCATTAGGATCAAGATAGTCTGTTTCTATTCTCTTATATTTATATATTCCATCACTGTTTGAAATGTTAATATAATTATTTGTAAAATAATAAGATTCAGTATTTGTTGGTAGTATGTCAATTATATACTTAAGTCTAATTGGTCCTGTGTTCTTTATATAAAAATATATAGCTTTATTTACTGGCTTGTCATCCAATAATCTTCCGAAAGATATACTATTTATGCTTGTTGTTTTATCTGTGCTATATAATCCTAAGACAGGGACAATATATTCACCTTCTAGCCATATAGCATATAGGTTACAATATCCTTCATTTAACATTCTGCCAGCTATTCTAATATAAGAACAACCAGATACAGCAAGGTTGATTTCATATAGTTCATTATTATAGTTTGATATATCTGTACCAGAGCAAGCCACTGTCCATGTTCCGTCAAATCCGTCAGTTGAATCTTCTGATGTTTCTATGTAAAAATTTTCCCACTCAGATTCTGTTGAATGTTTTATTGTTATCTTGTTTATAGAATACTTGCTTATAGATTTTATCAATATATTTGATTCATTATTTTTAAACATCTGGTAGAACTCACCATTTGTTATTCCTTGTGAGCCATCTCCATCTAATATATTATAGATTGACTGCACAAATTCTTCTTTTATTTGCAGTGTGTCATTTAAAAGATAGGCCGTTGCGCCGTCTATAGACCAATATATTCTCTCAGAACTCATAGCTCTTCGTACTCTCTTTTAATAAAACTTCTAAATCCTAATTTAATTAAATCTTCTAGAAAGAATGTTGTATATTCTTTAACAGTTGTGTCCATATATTGGATTAGCTCACCAACTTCTTTGATTTCAAGTCTATCTAAAAGCTCGTTTATTAAAAACTTTATAATAAATGAATAGTTATCTGCTTCTCTCTTTATTGAAACATATTTAGTTTCACTTATTGTTATGCTTAGACTATTCTCTCCTATATACTTCGGAGATACTATAGTCTTCCCTATTATCCCATCAATTGCATATAATATTGAATTACTATTTGATTCTATTTCTAGGTTAATTGTTTCTTCTGATTGAGTTGTATTTGTATTAATATTAAGAGTTTTTATTTTTAATATATCTAGGTCTTTATTGCATATTAACTGTGAACACTCTACAGACTGAAGTGTATCTATGTATGGCCTTACTGTTGTGCTATTTAAATAATCACTACTTACTCTAGATAAAGATTTAATCCCTTTATATATTATAACATCATGTATATAAGTGTCTATAAAAGATGATGTTCCAAATAAACTCCCTATATAAAGCCTATCTCCTAATATTTTTGTATCTATTGTATTATCTGCTGTGGTTTTTAAATCATTGTTGTAATATAGACTTACTGTGGAGGGACTTATTGTTAAGCTTATTAAACAGTCTTCATTGTCTAAGTTATCTTGAAACTCTAGTTGTATTATTTCTTCCTGTGATGATCCTACTAGTTTAAGTTCCCAATATGGAAATAGTTCTTCTAGGTTATATTTTCTTGTTAATGTAAGACCATTTTTGAAAGTATTATATGTTTTATTATAATCCAAACCAACAGAAATTAATGTATTGGTTTTGTCTTCTATTGTATTTAGTGTTTCATTTTTATTTAACCATATCTGTATTGTTAGATTATCTGAATCTAGTACGCTTATTGTATCTAAAAACAATATTTCTTCTGCTTTATTGTATGTTGTACCTTCTAGTAATATAGATGATTTACCAAATATATTATTATCTTTAATTCTTGGTTCATTTACATTAACAACATACCCAGACTCAGTTGTTGCTGTTGAACTTCTATAGAACTTTGCATTACTATATCTTTTGATAAACCCGAAATTAGGTGTTGGAGATATATTTAAAATGTCTTCTTTTGTGTCAATATATGAATCAGTATATTCACTTATATAGTTTGAAAATCCAATATTGCATGTATCATATTTACTGTAATATGTTATAGACATAACTTATATCCCAACCTAAACATACTTAACGGCTCTTACTCTATACCTGTATCCATAATTTCTTATATCAACATTTTCATCAGTAAACTGTATTATATTACTATTTGTTGTTCCTATTAATGAATATTCTTCCTCATCATTTCTTTTTCTTTCTATTTGAAAGAATGTCTCTTCTGTTGAATTGTCTGTCCAGCTCAAGTCTATAAAGCCTGTTGTTTCATTATATGTTGATATTAAATTTGTTGGCTTATCTAATAGGTAAGCAAATTCATAGCAAGTCTTGTAGTATGTTGCACTTTGCCAATCTTGTGTATTTGAGCATCCTGTAAAAATATATCCGTTTGAATTATAAAATATTGTTACTGCTCTTGTTATATTAAGTGTTGGATCTTGTAGCTTTGTCCATGTATCTAAGGCTTGGCTGTATTTATATAGACAATTTATGATATTGTCAGTGACAGATCCTTGTGATCCAATTATATAAACCTCATTTCCAAAAACTATAGAAGCATGGAATCTAAGACCATGTGTATTATCTGTAGCCAGACTTGCTTTTTGGCTCCATGTGTCTGCTTCTGTATCATAGCACCATGTCTCTGTTATAATATCTGCTGCTATCTCTGAATCAAGCCCAGAAACAGCCATTGTCATATCTAAAGTTGATGAACCACCTGTCACATACAGCTTATTTTCTATCGAGAATATATCAAATCCAGCTTTAGTGCTTCCTTGAAAAGCTGCACATGCTGTTAGTATATTTGTTTTATAATCATATTTATAAAGCCCAACTCCACCAAACAGTACATACATTAAACCATTTATTAATACACCTTTTGTATACTGTGATTTTATTGTAGTTAATCCTGATTTACAAATAGACCATTCATTATTCTCAACATTATATTTATATATAGACTCAGTTGGTAAAAATCCTTGCGTACACCCTCCTATAACATAAACATCTCCATTTATATAAAAAGCGGAAGATCCAATAAGCCCTTGATCTTCATATTCATCAGAAGCCATATCTGCTAATTGACTCCAAGAAGACGTATTTATGTCATATTCCCAAAAGTCTATATGAGTTGTATTTGTTATATTTTCAACAGAAAGATCCCAACATCCTCCTCCAATATAGACTTTATTTTCATTACTAGTTATATATGGAAGAATCCTACCTTTAACTGTCGGAGTTTGAGTTTTATTTACAAATAAATACTGTCCCATTAATTATCCTTATCACACAAATCTTTATACTCGCAATATTTACAGCAATAATCACCAAATGCTTCTATATAATAATTATCTAATTGTTTTTTAGAAATAATTCCAAGTTTATAATAAGATAGTATATTCTCTTTAGGATATATCTTCATATATTCTTTTGGTGGAGTTTTGTTTTCTTTTATATATGTTGCTAAAGCTTTATACCTATCTAAAATGTCTTTAATCTTAAATCTAAAATCTATATTACCATCAACAGCTATATACATCTCTCCGTTATAAATTTCAATTGAAACTAAGAACTCTTTACATTCTCCTGTGTCTCTTCTTATATACAGTAATATGAATCCACTATCAAGTTTTTCTCTGAATGCATAGCAATAAATTATTGTTTGTAATAAATGTTGCCATTTTGGATATGGTTTATTATATATTGAGCCGAATATCTGATTATTTACCCACTTATTATTTCCACCAATACTTTTTATTTCAACTCCAAACTGTACTGAGTCTATATTTATTATAGCATCTAATTTCCCATGAATATTATACTCATCAATATTAAACCTTACTGCCCTATCAGATAATATGCCTTGATCCTTAAACATATTTATAAGCATATCTTCTACATATTCGCCTAAGACTTCTTGAATACTTTTATTATTTACAGACTCACTCCCTATACAATGATAGAAAGCTGCTCTTAGACATTTACCCTCAAGCCTCTTATATTTGCCATAATTGACAAAAACTGAGGCAAATGTTGGGTATAGCCTGTCTTTATGTTCAAAGCTATCCTTAGACTTACTTTTTAGATATCCTTCTATATAATTACTAACTATTTGCGGCATATATTATTGTGTCTCTTATGTTTGCTATTTCTTTTTGAAGTGATAGTAATAAAATCTTAAACTGAAAGTCATACATAGTAATAATATATGCGTCTTTTACTATAAGTCTTAATGATTCAAGTGCATCTAATATTGATATCTCTGTTGTAGATTCCATAGCTTCTGTTATTTTAGAATCTATTAAATTAAGCATTTTGTTCTTATATGTTTTATCAACTATTTTATCTGAAGATAAAAACTCTTTTTCTATATATCTTTCATTGTCTTTTATCATATTTATTCAACCATTAAATATACATCACTTACTATTGGAGTTAAGTATTTGTCTTCTGTCTCTAGTTCTAATCTTACAGATGAGTATAATGAAAAATCATCTATATTATATATTACTTGAGAAAATACTGGTCGGCCTGATACTAGGAAAGGTAGAATTACTTTTTTTGTTATTGGACTTCCATCAAAAGAGAACAGGGAATTATCTTTTTTGAATAGTGTACTACTTAATGGAGCATATGTTAATAAGCGGTTGAACGTAATTCCAACTGGCCGTCTATTATAAATAGCCTTTCTATATTCAATTGATATAATATTAGCCCCATCCATTGGGCATATTTTTATTTTACCAGAATTTGGTTCAATTGTGTATGTTCCCTTTTGGCTTACTGTTCTTGTTAGTTGTATGCTATATTCATTCCCCATATTATCTATAATATATTCAGAGAAAGGAATAAATGATTCTCCAAGACTTATTTCATTGTCTTCTCTTAATTGTATATTTTTAGATATTTTATTCAATATTCCATTGCCAGATGTATTATATTCTGGCAAACCAGATAGCATATATGCAAAGTTGTAAGGATACAGTGGGTCACTTAATACAGAAGCTTTATCGAATATATTTACATCAAAATTCATATCTTTTCTGTGGACCTCTATTACTGAGAATCCAATAGGTACTTTAATATTGCCAGAACAAGGTTTTCCATTTATTAGACATGTTTTTCCACCTATGTTAAGAAATATATTATCTTCCCAATTAAGAAGCGTTGTTTTGTAATAATTATTGTTTAGAGTCCAACTATCATATCTTATATTTTTATATGTTTCATATTGTTCATTATCTTGATCTACCCAATAATCAGGATTAATATAACATCTTGATAATCCAAATAGTATTAAGGCTTTCTTGTAATTCATGTACCATAGTGGATGTGATTCATAAAGAGACCTTACATTATAGTCAGTTCCATCTATATTCTCAACAAGTGTATCTTTAACAGCCCCATCTATGTCATCATTAAATATATCGCATTTTTTTTGGTATTTATATATTGAGATATCTGCTACTGTATTCTTGTCAATAATATTATAAGTATTTGCATCTAAGTTACCTGATATTGACATTAGTGAAACAGTATTTGTTGTGTCTATTGGTCCTTTATTTTTATAAGTTAATCCTATTTTTGAAAAATCTCCATAAGTATCCATACTACTTGGGATTGATTCAAATACTCCGAATTTTGAGAATTGTATATTTTCAAATATTTGTATGTTTTCTAGATGTATTGATAGCGGCTTATCTGTATTAGGATTGCTTATTGTTGTTGTTATTGATATTGAGTTAAATTTTATGTGATTAAAATTTAGAAGTATTTCATTTGAAGTATCATCATAGGAGTATACTTCTATATTATCTAAGAACAATTTAACATTTATTGAGTTTACTTTATTTGAAAACTTTATATACACAAGGTTTGAATCTGTTGCATTTATATTTATTGATGTTAAGAATGTTATAAGATCTTTTTTGCTTAATATTTTACATGATATAGCTTTATTTAATGGAATATGATCTATTTCTGATATGTTCTGGAATGTTATTTTATCAGATGCTGATATACTTATTGTTGCTGCATCATCATACATCTTAACATTCTCCATGAAATATGGTAGAGTTAAAAACTTACCGATCTTTCCAACATAAGATTCTTTTGTTTGATTTGAAAAGCTTATATCTATAGGCAAACAATAATACTCTACAATTTCTCCAATATCTCTTTCTATTAAAAGAGATTCATTTTCAATTCTTTTATATAAAGTATTGCACATATTTATTATATGGCTATAGTCAGATAAGAGCTTGTTTGCACTTTCTGATAATGCTAAAGATAAAGCTTTAATTTTTTCTGTTTCATACTCAATATATTCAGTATTAGATATACTCTTACTATTTATTTTTGGTATATTTGCAAGACTAAATATAGAACTTAGTGTGTCTCTTGAGTATACTGTTGTTTCGAATAATACAGGACATTTATATCCACTATTAGCGTCTTTTATTGTATTTATGTTTATTAATTTATTTCTTAATATTCTTTTTACTGTCATATTAGCTCCAGTGTATATTCATTGCAAATAGGAGTATAATAATTCATAACACTAGCATTATCATATGCTTTATATGTATAATCAAACTTAATAAGAGCCTTTTCTGTTGATTGTCTTATACCATTTAATGTGACTATATTATTTTCTACTTGTGTGTATGTTTCAATTTTAGTTGCTGGGTAGTATGATACTAGATATGTGTAATCTGTATTTATTTGAGATGGATCAATATATAGCTCAGTATCTGAAATTAAACTATAAAAACTATTATCTACAACGTATATATAATTGCCATCATTATCTTGAGATACAACAAGTATATTGGCTGGATCTGTTACAAATGCTGGCTGTGGAAGTTTAAATATATTTGTTATAGTTTTATCTTCTGCTAAATCATAAACAACTGGATTAAAATATACTGAAAGTGTTCCATTTCCTATATCTTTAGATAAAAATTTTAGTATTGAATTCTCTGGATAAATATCTTGCATAAACCTATAACTAGCTGAACCAACTTTTACCCCATTGTATAATATAGTAATATCATTTATCATATCATCATAATAAGGCACATATTGTAATGTATACTGCCTTGTATTCTCGCTTGTTATACTTGATGATGCATCGCTTTGTTCGAATACGTTTATCGTATATGGAGTTGAAGGTCCATATGATATATGATTTCCTATATATGTCTTTAACTCAATTGGCTTATTGCTTAGTGTATATTTATTTGAAGAAGATATATTGAGTATGTCAGATGTTGAATTTAGTCTTAGAGCAATATCGCTCTTATTCATATCTATTTTTACTCTTATTGACTTAATATCTGCCCCATCTCTTAAGCCAAGAATATCATTATTTAATTTTAGCTCTTTGTTGTGCTCAATAGGCAGCCATTTAGATCCATTATTACCTGATATAAAGTAGTTTATGTCATTATTAGATTTATCTGTTTTTTGCATTAATATACTTTTTATATCAGACTTACTTGTATATGGTATTGATATATATTGACCACTTATATTATATTCTGTTTGTTTTGCTGTTATTTCTCTAATTCCAACTATGTACCTATATCTAAGTCCAAATGTAGTATTTATAATCCCATACATATTTTGAGTAAATTTAAGTCTGATATATCTAGCTTTTATTGGTAAAAATCTTATATAATAGTCAGACTTATTTATATTAAAAGATTTTATTTCAATATCAGACCATATCTCTCCATCCTCAGATATACTCAACAGATCTATTTTTGGATAAGGAACACTGTTTTCAGTATACATCCTTATATATATGCCATTCATTATATCTAGTTTTTCTGTTTTTAATGTTAGACTTAAATGTAAAGGAGATGCAGAAAATGTATTTGCTATTTTTTCGTATATAAATAAAGAAGAAGAGACGTTTGATGTAATTACATTTATGTTGTCATATTTCTGAGTGCCAATAGAACTGCCCATATCTCCATTGCTTTCATCTTCAATTATTATAGATACAATATTTAAGTTGGCTGTATTCTTTATTCCTAGTGTTAGTTCTCCATTTTGAGTATCATTGTTTAGTCTGTTGTCAACATGGAATTCAATATCTGTGTTATCTAAAGATGTAAATGTTTCATATATTGTTGATGAATTTTTAAATTCTCCAGTTATTGCTTTAAGTTGGTTATATGACGATAAAAATTTACCAAGTATTATGTCTTCTTTAACTGAAGATTCGCTATAGTAAACATTTGATCTACTTATTAGGTTTGATAGGCTAATATGAGATAGCTCTAATTTATTTAAAACTTCGCTATATTTAGAATTAAATTGTGTTGATGTTATAATTTTATTTTTATTCATGTATATTAACCTATAAGTAGTTTATAATTATAAACTTCTGGAGATATATATTGAGATTCAACAGATCTCATCTCTATGTTTGATGTTATTTTCCCTGAGAACCCAGATAATGTATCTTCTAATGCTGCTGAGTCGCTTCCAAGTATTAATATATTACTGTTTGACGTATTTGATATGGTTAAATTATTATTTTTTGCATCTTTAAGGGCTAAGCAAATTTCACCTTTAAAGTTTTTATAGTACATATAATAAATACTATTATATGCAATCCAATCTATATTCCCATCACCAAGTAAGTCTACTCTTTTGTTATCATAAGCATTTTCTGCTGAATTTATTTTTGGTGTATATTTAATTTTATAGCTATATTGTTCTTTGTAAGATGGCATATATATTGTTAGTAAGTTTATAGATCCATCTGTTATTGATGTATCATATATGTAATATGGATTTACTGAGCTTGGCGTATCAGACACAACTAGTGAGTCACTACTTTTATATAGATTAACTATTGTTAGTCCATAATTTAAATCAACTGGGAATCTTGTTTTATAGATATATTTATCTGCTGATATTGATGGGATTATATATTCTACAATTTCTCTTGGTGTATCTTTTTTTAAAAGAGGTATTAAGATTTTATCTATATCGTTATCTACAAAAATGTTATACTCTATAAACATCTTTAAGTCTGTATCGTTATATAAATACTCTTTTGTTTCTAATATTACATCTCTTATAGAATTCACTTCTATTGTATTAAAGTTTATTGTACCTTGAGATAAATATTCATTTGATACTGCCTTTATATCTGTTAGCTTAAAGCTATAATCATTAACAAGACAAGAGTTATACGTTTTTATATCACAGTTTTTTTGACATAAATTAATTCTTAACTCTGAGATTTGCTTATGTATTGTTAATACTTTTTTAAAACATTCATCATATATATCTATAAGATCTTCAAATTCTGTAAATTTCTTATCTTTTAGCTTATAGTCGCTTAATAATAATTTGTAATTTGATATATCTGACATTGTTGCATAAGATATATTCTCTAACATATCAAACTTAATTGTTGTTTCTAATATTGGATCTGAGATATCTATTCTCTTTAGGCTTATCGTCCATATATCTCCGCTATCAATATCTTCTTCATCAAACATTATTTTTAGACCAGTATTTATATCACCTTCTATTAGAATTGGATAATAATCTCCTAGTGTTATTGTTGTTTCTGAAGACCATTCTTCTGCATCAATAGATCCAATAATATTTAAACTTTTTATTTCTCCATCTTCTTTAACAATATTAGATATTTTTATAAATATAGAATCTGAATAATATCCAAATATTGTGCCTAAGACTTTTGGTATAATATTATTTTGATAGTTTGAGTTATTTGGTATAATTTTATCTGTTATTGCTGTTTTATTTATTTGCTTTCTATATATGCTGTGGTCTAGTTCTTTTTGTGTAGAGTTGCTTATTGAATCATGATAAGAAATATCTCGCTCTGTATATACTATATTTGACGGATAAAATATCTTGGAGCTTAATATTGGGAGTGTTAATACATCTTTTGTATTTAGTAAGTTGAATAATTTTTTATCTCTTGTTATGTTTCCTATATTTTCAAGTTTTAAAAGTGAGTTATTTAGAAAGTTTATGCTTAACGAATATCTATATTGCTTTAATAGCTTTTTTTCAACTAGCATATCAGTTGTATCAAGAAAGAGATTAGATATGTAATTATATTTATTTGTTGTGCTATCTAACAATCCTCTGAATGTTGAGTAGCTAGATTGTAATATTGCATATATGGCATAAAAGTCTAAATAAGATAGCATAAAGAATGCATTCATATTTGCTGAAGAGAATCTAGAAAAGTCTATACTGTAAGAGTTTAATAAAGACTCAAATATTGTTGTGTTATTTTCTATTGAAGATAGTATATCATTTTTTAGTAATTCAAACTTTATGTCTATGTTTTTGAGAATAGACATAAATGCTTGATTTTTTAATATATTTAGTGAACCACTTATATCTAAAATTGCCATTTATTAAGCCCCATATAAATACGAAAAATTCTTTCTAATTACTACTGACTCTTCTATTACAAGCTGTAACATAGATAATGTTTCATCATAGCCATATCCGCCATATCCAATCTTAAAGTCAACTTCACCGTCATCATCATCATCTCTAAAGCCTCCATATGGACACCACAAAGGATCTTCTTCTGCGGACGTATTAACACCTTGACCATAACCATAATTCTTATCTAGCCTTATATCTGAATCATTATTTACTATTTTGATGTTTATATAATCATTAGCATCAATATTAGTATTCCTATCCCAAGTATCATCTGGTGTTACATCTCCTCTATCTACATTTATGCCAGCAAAAGCAGATGCAAATATTTCATCATTTATATTTATAAAATTTACTTTTGATAAGTTGGCTGGTATTGTATATACAATAGGATTTAATGGCCCTTCTCCGGGATATCCTCTTCTTATTGGGTATGGAGTATTATTTATCCATAGCGTGTATTTATGTAGCCCTGATGATGATAAGTCTAGTGCATTATTGTAGAAATGAGCACTATCTGATATAAAGTATATATCAATGGCTTGCATTAAGTGACTAGAAAGGTTGCATATTTTTGGATTTACAGAGGTGTTAAGAAACTCAGAACAGTTAATATACATAAATTAGCCCCATGTGTGATCATCCATTATATATTCTAATAGAAATATTAGTTCATCATTTATTCCATATTTTGAAATTATATTGACTGGCTTTAAGTTTAACTCACTATGCTCAATTGTAAATGACTTATCAAAATATTTGTAACTTACATAAGATCCGCTAATTTCTGGGTCAAAAAGCTCTATATATCCATTTTCATAATCAATATAATAGTCTCCTTTATTAGATAAATCTATAAGACTACTTACTTCATTTTTGATATTAAACTTATCTGCTATAACTAATGAGCCAGGAACTATATTATCATACAATAATCTGTTTCTTTTTTTAGATATATAATCTCTTGTAAACTTAATATTAGAGTTTTTTATAAGATATTCACATTTAAGATTGGCATAAGTTTCATCTAAAAGAGAATATTCTATACTTTCTTGATTCAAGATGTTTAATATTTTACTTAGCTTACAGCTTGGTGTTCCTATATAGACCCTAATATATTTTTCACTATTCTTATAAGTAAAGTATTCCCAATTTAATTCACATATATATTTTTCTGTACCTGTAAATCTTAACACGGGCTTAGATTTTAGTCCTATTAAGGTTGATATTGTTTTTATTTGGCTTATATAGTCTGGTTTATATTTATATCTAGCAAGGAGTTTTATTTTCTTATAAAACTCCTCATCAGATTCACCACCAAAACGGTCTAGCCCTATATAAGCCGCTACTTCGTCTAAATTGTTCCATACCCCAAATGCCATATTCTTATCCTGTATTTGTTATTAAGTTATTATTCCGGCTGACTTGCTGCTTCCTGCCCGTCCCTTACTCTTGCCAATTCCACATAGAGAGCATTGAGTAGACCATATACCTCTGCATGGGTTATCTCTCTAATCAATACTCCGTCTTCATCATATGCCG
>Ga0265295_1006557_pt1 | contig 14013 bp, 8 predicted proteins | sample Munlansysbiofilm_FD_192503 | JGI IMG/M metagenome (GOLD analysis project Ga0265295, IMG submission 192503) | Leachate microbial communities from a municipal landfill in Southern Ontario, Canada - Methane capture system biofilm | ecosystem: Engineered > Solid waste > Landfill > Unclassified ... | reverse complement strand
AATTCCAGGTTTGCTTTTGAAACCCGGGTAACTCCAATACTCTCGATTTTCTGAATGATTTCCTTTTGGCTTAATATTGTTTCATTTTGAATTCTGAGATTTGATTCAGTTTTTAAAGTCGTATTATACAGGATTGTTGCCATTCCTGTTGTATCCCTTGCAAACCTGTCAATACTTGCCTTTAAACCTGCCACACCCGTATCCTCTGCACGTATAAGTTCCGGCAACAGCTTTGCCTGCATATAGGAAATCTGTTGGTTTTTTTCTTTTAATAATTGGTTTTTAGCATTTTTATAAAAAATTGAAGATAGAATTGTTGTACACGCCAAGCCTGATAAACTTCCAAACATCGCCAATTTAACGCCATTGATCAATGCAGCAATACCCTTTGAGAATTGGTCACCATTTAGTTCCGGCATTGCGAACAACCCGAATATTATTCCAATCATAGTTGCAGCTAAACCTAGATACAACGGTGTAGGAATAGAATGTGATATTTCCTCGTCTTTTATATCAACTTCTCTGTCGATTATATCCTTAATGATACTAAAATTTACAGCAGCTCCGTAATTGTTTAAAAGATAGTTATTTATATCTTCCTTTATTCTACAAATTATACCCGATCCAGATGTTTCCGCTATTGATATTTTTACAATTTTTTGATCTGAGAACAAATCATTTGTATTGGTTTCGTCATCACTATCAATGAAAACAATATCATCTATCGTTTTTTCTTTCTTATTAAGATTCAATTTTTCAATATAGCCACTCTTTACAATAATCCGCTGGTTAAAGATTCTTTTCAATTCCTTAATATTCAGGTAAACATTCCTTGAATGGTATAATTGATAGATGATTACACATAGTATTAGGATAATCTCAATAATAAACCATATATTATTTTCTACACCAATAATCTTGTGAGTATCCAGTGTGTCGTTTGCAATTTGAAGTAATACCATTTTAAACAAGTTTAATTTTTACTTTATGGTTCGTATCTATTACCCAACTATCAGAAATCCTAATTACCTTCCCATTTTTTAATACTTCAATTTTGGAAGCAATTTCAGCATTAATAATGTTATCAATATCACAGACTGGTTTTAAATAAGAGTCAAGACGGTTTATAGCCCTTTTGTCCTGTGTTCCACTGATATACAATAAATCACCTTCGTCTGAATTGATTCGACACACAATTTTGTAATACTTTGAGCCATCATTAGTTTGTTCACCTTTGTCAATAATAAATCTCCCATCGTTTTCAGGGATACTAAAGTAAGATTCTGTTTTATTGCCGCCATCTTTAGATAAATCCCATTCAATTGATTTAGAGAGATTTTCAACGCTAACTTTTGTTTTTTCAGAATCAATAGAATCACCGCTATTCATAGAAATAGAATCGTTTTCAGGTGCTGATTTTTTTTCTAATTTCTCGATTTTACTTTCAAGCTCTTTAACTTTATTTTTATATTCATCCTTTCTTTTCTTTAACAAGCGAATCATGGAGATAAAGGAAAACAAACTTTTAGAAACAGTTTTTTTATATGTTTCTTTATCATCATCAAGCAAAGAATAAATTCTTGATTTAATCATGAAGTAACAAATTAACAAACCAATTGAAAAAGACAAGAAACCAATTAAAACAAATATCCAATTTTGGTATTCTGAAACTGGTGAATTTGGGACTTTACCACCATTAGGAGTATTGGTCGTATCAGAAGTGGCCAAGGGTTTATTGCCAGTATCATTTTCGGGTTTAAATCTCTTTAAATCTTCTTTGTAGCCTGAAATAATTTTCTCAACTGTTTTATTCCAGTTATTCATTTTATTGGAATAGCCAGGAATAACAGTGCTTTTTTCATTGCCAGTCGGCTTTAATGTTGAAAAAAAGTCATTATTCAGAGCTTTTTCCTCCCTGAGATAAATAAGAAGTGGTTGAAGCACATTTTTTTCAGCACCTGACCAATTATTGCTTTTCAGAAAACTGGAAACTTCATTTAGTTTGGATGATAATTCTTTAATTCCTATATTCTCCAAAGGTGTGATAAACTTCTTTTCATATTCCTTTAAACCATTCTTTTCTTTAGTACAATCTTTTATCTTTTTTTTGGGTAATGAAGAGTCCGTAACGGTGGTAACATAATCGTTCATGTAAGCATAAACGACTTCAATAACGCCTCTGTTTGACCAATATTCATAAGTCTTTGCACTATCATTAAGGTCTTTATGGGCAAATAGAAAATTGCATTTTATCAGAAAGACTACAGAGATAGAAAAGATTTTTATGTAGCGAATAATATTAGATTTTTGAAAGCTCATAGGTTAATTTGTTTAAAATACCGACCAATGGATAAAAAAATAGAGTTTCTTCAACGTGGCGCTTATCTCTTTTATAAAAAGCTTTTAAACCTCGTTCCAGGAATGCTTCTATGTCCCTTTCTCTAATTTTTATGAACTGCTCATATGCTTTTTGTTCAATTAAAAACTTAGTTTCAAATCTTACTGTTTTTGTATATTCATCAAGAATTTTATAAAAGTCTTTAATTGAATTGCTGATATTTTCTTTTGCGGTATTATCCTTTGATATATCCTCATATTTTGGAGTATCCTGGACATCTCTTTCTTTATCTAAAGCTTTTCCCCAAACACCTCCATTAATGCCACCTAACCAGAATTTAATAGTATTCTGAGAAACACTTTCAGTAATACCACTTTCTAAAGCACCTTTACAAGTTAGTTCTTTCGGGTTTGGCGCAACTTTAAGAGTAATATCTCTGTCAATTTTTTTTGAATACACATGTTCGAAGATATACTTAAACAATGAAGATAAGTTAACAAGATTATCCGGTGAGGAGGAGTCAAGAATAATTGCAGATTTAGCAGCAGTTCCACTTAAAAGAATATTTAGTGGAATATCCTCAATTCCGGATTTTTTTAGTAGATTGGCAGAATAATAGGCAAGTGCTCCATAAAATACAAGAATTGATAATTTGAGCTTTTTATCCTTTTCAATTAACCTGCTATAACTGAAATTCTTGGTTTTATCGCTTTCAAGACTAAACAAGAAATTATTAAAGTCAGCTGAATCTTTCCTTGATAAAATGTCTTTAAGAATGCCCTCATATTCTTTCCCTGCAACAGATGAAGCTTCAGCAAGGAAAGTTTTAACCCAACCATTATTATCTGAATTACCTTTTTCTCCCTGTGTTGAATAACCATCACCAAAAATTGCGTTGCCAGCAAACTTAAAAGATGAGATAAGAGTTGCATTAGGACTGTTTTCATCAAATACTGCTATATCTGACGAGCCACCACCTATATCAATTGATAAACTTAATCCTGCAACTTGAGGTTTATAGAACAAATAAGGAGCAACACTCTCTGGTACGTGTATCAGATTATTAGTATTGTTCATACCAAACACTTTTTGATAAGCAACCTTCCAAAGTTTGATAAAAATCCCTAATTCACCATCTGAATTTTCTGCACCTTCCATGCTTACAGGATAGAACCAAACAATTTTCGTATTTGAAGGGTTGGTACCAAGAGATAAAGCTTTGAAGTAAACAATTGTAAGCAAGTATTCTATATAAGCATTTACTTTAAATTCAGCTCTATCATCACTATAGTTACTCCATTTTAGCTGTGTGTCAGGCTTTAAATAATGCTTTGGGACTGTACGTTTTTCATATAACAAAAAGTTATTGACATGTTGAAATAAACGGTATGGGTCATTTTTAGAAAAGCTGTAATCTTTATTGAAAACAATAGCAGTACGCAATGGAAATTTAAAAATTGATTCTGGAGTAGATATTGAATACGGCATCATTTCATTTTCAAATGTTTCCTCGTTTGCAAACACCTCTGGATCAATATTTCGGTCTTTTCTGTTCATCAGGGATTGCCACAATGGCAAAGTTCCAGCATTATCAAATGGGATAGAAGTATTTCCCCCAGTTGAATATTCAATGTGAGTGTTAGTGGTTCCAAAATCAATAGCAAAAGTTATATCATCATTTTCAGAGCATGAAATTAGCTTAGGAATGATAATATTTTTTACTGACCCAATTCCAAAACAGACTGAATCAAATGGCGAATTGAATTTATAGTATATACTTTTTACATCATCAATACCTGGATTTCGAACAATTTTATTTGTTAGATTATACTCTTTTATTTCATATTTTTTCACCTTACCATCATTATTCTCTTCAATTTCAACATTTTCAATAATTGGGTCAACTTCATTTTCTGTATGAGTGTCTTTTATTTCTTCACGATTAAAACAACTCAATGAAATGTTTCCACTTTTATCACTGCGGTCGTCAATAATTCCTATTGTATAATCAACGTTAGAATGTGCGGGTTTTAAAAATGGCAAGATAGCTAAATGAACCTTTAATTTTACTATATCGTTTTGATGATAAAGTTTTCTGTACTGCAGAGTTCCATTTTGAACCGGAACATCTAATATGGCTTCTACGCCTCCACCGGCTCTTTCTTCTATTTTACAATATTGTTCAATATTATCAATTCCATATTGTCTAATGAATGCTTGTGTTATAGGTAATAAATGCCTTTTAGCACCACACGTTTTAAATTTTGATGAATCAATGGAATAAGGGAGTTCAATTATTCTGTCTTCCAGAAAGCTTTTTTCAGTCCCTAACCTTAAACCTAGTATTTCGCAATAGTCTTTCTCATCAAAAGAAATATGACACTGCTTATAGTTTGTAATGCTTGCATTATTCAGGTTAGCAACTACAGTACGCATACTATCTTCAAGAAGATAATCTCTAATATTATCCAGGTATTTTGACACCTCCGGGAAAAAAATTGAGAAATTATTGCTTTGCTTAGCAAATGCATACATATATTCAATAAAAGAAACTTCACGTTTATGCAGTGGAAAGTATATGTCGTCCAATAAGATGTCTTGACCGCATTTGATTTCCAAGCCATTTATCGCATTCTTTGAATCAGGGGCAGCGAAGAAAAGTGTTGCTGGAGAAGAACCTCCAATGACTTGTTTTGTGTTTTTATTGATAACAAAATACAACCGATTAACATGTTCAAAATTATAAAGAATCAAATTACCTTGATCTGCTTGTGTTACACTGTCTTGTTCCCAATAAATACTTAAAGTTTCAGCAAATACTCTGTGTTTGTTATTTAAACTGTTTTCTATTAAATCTTTAAATCTGTCTTTGGGTTTCCATGCAATAATCTCAATTTTGTCATTTATTATTGGAAACTTATAAAACATCTGTGCCACATCTAAGGCATCTGAAATAAGTTTATTTTGAGCAGTCTTCCCCTCGATTATCTCACGGATTTTAATCTTATCTTCCTTAAATATTGCAACTCCTTGAGGATATGCACCAACTATACTGCTTATCTGAAAATTTATCCAATCAAATGCAGACTTCACCAAGTCTATTCTTGCAAAAGGACTTGGAATTGAAGAAGCGACATCTTTACCCTCGGTTATTATTGTTAATAAATCATCCTTTGTGATAGTATTACTAATAAACCATCCTGATTCACCTTGTCCTGAATGCAATCGAAAAACTTTAATACCATTTTGTTCGTTATCGCTTTTACGTTTTGGTAATTTATTAAATATTTTATCCGTTGAAACGCCAAATAGTTTTAATAGAGTCGTATGTTTTTCTGTTAACTCACCTGTATTTTTATTTTTCTCTGAACGAAATTTTAAATTGTCAATATGCAAGCAGTTTTGCGTATCAAGTTTTTTGTATAAATGAAGCGGTATTTCATTGTCAAATGGAATGAAAGCGGGTTTATTTTTAGATAATTCATCAATCCAATCTCTAAAATGATTATTAAATGTTACTACTTGATTTATATACTCGTCACTTTTAAAATAATGAGAGTTACAAGGAGATTTCTTCTGCTGAAATATTGGTAAAATAAAAAAATCGCTTTTTGTCCATCTTGAAACATTTGTTGCTCTTTGTAATCCTTCGGATAAATATTTTGTATATAACCTAAACTTGGCTAATGGTTTATAAAGTAGGTCTTTATTTTTGATGTTCAAATCAGCAAATGCTAAATTTTCATTAGCGTGTTCAATTCCAAACTCCTTAATTATAGTTTTTTCTGTCGATTGACCATCTACGCATTTGTAATTGTTAATTTCTTTGCAAAACTCAATTATAGACAATGCCCCCGCAATCTCCAGAAAGTGAGCCTTGTTCTTTTGTTCTGTACCACCAACTGCATATTTTTCAATATTTGTATTACCTCTGTTCCCAATGAAATGTAGGATATTTATTTTCCTTTGGTTAATTATTGTTCTATTATAATAATCTATAGCAATTTTTGATTTTTCTTCAAACGATTCTGCATTTATTTCTCCCTGATTGTCTAAAGTAAAATATGGCAAATAAGTAATGCCTCCAATAGGTGCATTTTTAATTCTTGCATAATTAAGCAGGTTTTCATTTCCTCTAAGGTTTTTTAATAATAATGGAAATCCTGCTGCACCTGTTCCACCAAAAATTGAATTAATTATAAATATTGCGTCATCTGGTCCAAAAGTCTTTCCAAATCTTCTGAAATCCTCTGAATTAGTAAATTGATTTAAAACAATAGATCCCATATTAGGATTGCCCTTAAAACCGATACTTAAATCAGAATTCAGGTTACTATTAGAATATAGAAGTTTTACAAAGCTTTTATCATCTTTGGAGTTTCTATATTCTTCACATAAAGAATCAAATCCTATGTATTGGCCGAATGTAGTACTATCAACATTATTTAATTTAAATTGAAAATAATCCGGACTGATTGTTCCAATATTTGAATCGGCTAATTCTTTGACCGTTTTAAGTTCTTGTCTAAAGAAATCATCAGGCTTATTAATTTGACTTCTAATTTCTTGATACAATTTTAAAATATTTTTTGTGCGATCTAAGTCTCCATTATCTGTATCAGGGTCAATAATAATAGGAACGACTGTGTCGAATTCGTTATCAAGTTTAACTCCTGCAGCCAAAAGCATTGCCATTGACTTAATAACACGTGAACCTGTGCCACCTATTCCGAAAATATATAATTTCTTTGCCATAATTTTATGAATTAAAAAGGTAAATGAGTTTGAACTTTACTGAATTGCTTCATCACATAGCTATAAATGATGCTGATTGCAACGGTTAATATGCTATTAATCGTAGCATATTTCATTGGTAAGGTTTGGGCATAAGCCTCATAGCCAGATTCAGGATCAGCAATTGCATCAATTAAATCCTGATTTGATGAAGCAAGGATTTCGGAATTTGCTATACCCCAAGTTGTTCCAAAAACAAGGATAACAGTAACAACCAACCATAATATCCAATGCCACCATCTTCCATATGGAAATCTCCATATATAATAAAAGAGCAACCAACAACCCAAGGGGATTAGTAACCACGTTAAAACAAATTTTAAATATCCACCATCATTATATAATGCGGTGAAAATTAAATCATATGCTTGGTTGTATAAACCAAACATTGTTTCATAGATTGCAGCCAAGATGCCTTTCATATTTTTATTATTTTAGGATTTCAAATTTAAAGGACGATATATTAAGTTGTTTGTTTTTATACTGATATGCCTCGGTAATGGCATCACTCAAATACTTAAAGCCAAACGTATGCTTTGTTTCACCAACAATTCCAGATTCATTATCTGTATTTGTTTCTGATATCCATGTAGGAATTAAATATTTTAGGGTTATTTCCATATTACCATAAGGACTTGATAAAGTGTGAATAGTAATTAAATGAGAAGGGTTGAAATTAGTTACTTCAGGTATCTTTTTTGTGGATGTATAAATGTCAACAATTTTAAATGTTCCGCTAGGTGTGTAGTTATCCTTAGCTTTATAATAAGCATCGGGGAATGGAAGTGATGAGTAATCAACTGCTATAGAGAATTGAAAACCCTGTCCATTCCTGTCTTTTTCAGCATTAATTAACTTGTTTTTATTCGTTTTATCAAATCTAAAGATGCCTTTTGAATTTTGATTTGTTGCCTGATAAGGAATTTTAATGTTATCAATCTTCATAAAACGAGCCATTGAAACATAACCTGCAATTTTTTTTGAGATATTTTCTTCAGTAAAATGCTTGTTAAGGAGTTTAGAATCACCAAATATTAGAATATAATAAGGTCGTTTTTGATTGAGGTTTTGAGTGCCTTTTTTTGAAGCAAAGCAATAATTCCCCTCAAATTGTGATTCTGCCTTTATTATTATAGTTTGAATATTTTCGCTTGTTAATCTATCACGAAAAACCTTTTTGGTTTTTTCTGTTTCAATTTTGAGTGCAGTTAAAGGATCAGATTCTTCACCAACATCATAAATACAGTCTGAAACTAAGATAGATATTTCACCACTTTTAGCACAACTTAATGCTTTCTCGAACATTCGGGTTAAGTCGCTATAACGAGGATCTCCATTTTTATTAAAACTACTCTGATTCAAATTATCTTTCAGTAGGTCAGGGTCTGACCCAATCAAATTCAATGAAATATTTGACTTCTTGCTTTGGTTACTCGTTCCGTTAATAAAATAAAATTCCTTTTTCGAGTTATCAAATTCAGGGAAATAGGATAAGGCAACTATGGCATTTTTGTAATCATTAGCTTTCTTGACATAGCCAAGCATACTACCTGAATTCTCAATAAAGAAAGTCACTTTAGAAATAGTGCTCTGTTTGGGAGGATTAGTTACTGGAACATTTCCTGCATATGATTTCCCATAGCCAAGGCTGACTTTTCCAATGTTTATTAATGAATCTATAGGCTGCTGGTTATTATTTACTTTTCCTAGTCGCTCATCCCGACTACCGCATGCATAAGATATTAGTGTTATTATACTAAAAACGGATAAGATTACAAACAAAGATTTTGTTTTCATAGCTAATTTCTTTTTTAAAATTTATCCATAATATTTTTTTGTGAATTATTGGTACAATTGCTGTCCTAGTCGAGTCTGCTTAGCATGCCGTCATGTCTATTTTCACTTTCATCGCTCTTTTTCTTAGGTTTGTCGGTAATGTGGGTTTAAACGCAATGTGTTTTTATATACCAAAGATTCGATTAGGTATTCAAAGCCAATAACATTTCTGCGAATATAAGAAGTTTTTAAATATCCAAACCATTTATAAAACTTTATTTATCTCCCTTGTAAAAAACGCCTCTTGATGAATCATTTACAAAACTAAAGCCGACCCTCAACGCATATAAGTCCTGCTGATTAGATCAGAAATACCGTATTTCATTGCATCTTCAAAAATCGAAATGGCATACCCCATTCGACCTTAGCTCAACCTAAAACCTCTACCTTCGCCCCATGAAATCCTTCCGACGCCTGATCTTATTTCTATTTTTCCTACTTACGGGTTTTTCATGTTCCGCCCAACCTCTCACCCTCATCTCCTGGAACCTCAAAGACCTCGGGAAGTCAAAGGATGCTAAAGAGATACGATTCATTGCCGAAACCATACGGCACGCTGATATTATTGCCATTCAGGAAGTGGTGGCCGGTGATGGGGGTGCACAGGCGGTAGCGCGGTTGGTGCTGGAATTGAATACCATGGGCGCCGCCTGGGATTATGTGGTGAGCGATCCGACCTCTTCATCGGCCTACAAAACCGAGCGATATGCATTTATCTGGAAAAAAAGTAAGGTAAAGCTGGTTGGCAAACCCTGGCTGCAACAGGGGGAATATGCACAATTGATTGATCGGGAGCCTTATTTTGCCACTTTCATTAGTGGTGGGAAAAGCCTCACCGTGGTAAATTTTCATGCCATAACCAAATCAAAACAGCCCGAAACAGAGGTAAAGTACTTTAAATTTTTGCCGGAGGAATATCTCGGTTTAAAATTGCTTTTCGTGGGCGACTTCAACCTGCCACAGTCTCATACCGTTTTTAATCCTTTGAAAAAGATGGGTTATCAGCCTGCCTTAACCAATCAAAAAACATCGCTGCGTCAGCGCTGCCTTGATGATGGCTGCCTGGCTTCGGAATACGATAATATTTTCTATAAAACTGAGCATTTGCAGCTTATCGAAAAAGGGATTATCCACTTTTATGAAAAGGTGGAGACGTTTGACAAAGCCAGGCTGATATCGGATCATGTGCCGGTGTTTATCAGGTTTGTGATAAACTAACAATTTCCACCATTCAGAACGGACGATCCTCCTCCTTAGTTTCCTCCGCCTCATCAGGTTCGGTCAAGCAAATATTTTGATCGGGATTGTTTGTGATCCGGTTAAAAAATGCTTCCGGGTCTTTGCCAAAGTGGATAAATATAAAGGAGCAATAATCAAAAAGCAGTTCCAGACCTGTGGCTATTACATAGGTTACGTTCAGATCTGTTTCAATTTTGATCCCATTTTCAAGTTCGATAACATAACCCCAGTAGAGGTTGTTATCTCCTTCACGGACGATATTCAGTATAGATGTTGCATTTTTCAACAAATGATTGGAAGGTATCAATTCATAAGTTTCAAAGTCCTGAACATAGAACCCGGAAATTTCCTTGATATCAATATTATTCATGATTACATCCTGAATGTCTTCCGAGCCAAATCCAAATGCGTTGGAATTAGCATAATAACGTATATCAAGAATAGTTTTGGTCATTTCAGTTGTCGTAATTAAGATTGGTCTAAGATAGAGAATTTGTAGTTATCGGTCTGGGTAAGTCATAAACCGACAACAATAATGAAAGAAACTATACCCATTGAGGTATAATCATAGTCGCTTAAGCTTAATTTATACCCACCCCGGTATATTATTCGTGGCTATCACATATTTATACCCTTTCAGCCATTTGGCAAATAGAAAACCGTCAAAAACAGCATACAAAAAAGCCTGCAATCCCTAAAGACCGCAGGCTTTAAACCCAACCAAACAATAATTTTATCTTATAAAAGCACGGATGGCCTTGTTTACCTCTTCAGGTTTTTCAAACTGTACAAAATGACCGGCTTTTTCCACCATCACCAACTGACTGTTTTTGATTTTGGAGTGACCAAATTCGGCTATTTTGCGGGTAAACCCGGGATTTAAAAAGCGGTTTGGGATAAGGTTGTCCTTTTCACCGAAAATGATGAGGGTAGGCTGGGTGATTTGCGGCAGCATTTCAATTACCGGCTCATCTACCATTCCATGAACCGATTGAACCACGGCATAGCAATAGGCTTCAAAGTCAGTAGCAGAGCGCATGGCAAGGCGGTCGGTGATCATAAATTCAGCATCATCGGGCATATTGTAAAAGTTCACCGCCAGGTTGTTGATGATGTCTTCGGCGGGCGTTTTCATCACGCCATCAACGGTCATCACTTCACGGAACCATTGCTTTTGACCCTCGTTAAAACGTTCAAATCCGGCAGGAGCAATTAAAATCAACCCTTTAACAAGTTCAGGATGATTCAGGGCAGCCGTCATGGCAATCTGACCACCCATGGAATGACCGGCCAGATATACGTTTTCGAGGTTTTGCGCCCGGATAAAAGCAGCCACTGCGCCTGCATAATAGCTCATGCGTCCACTGTGCGGCAGTTTGGATGACTTGCCATATCCGGGAAGATCAATGGCAATTACACGATAATGGTCCTTCAGTGCGGCAACATTTTTGTTCCAGGCAGGCAGGTAACTGCCCAAACCATGGATAAAAATAATTGTTTGTTCGCCTTTACCCTCGTCGATGTAGGCAATATCGGTATTGGCACCCAGCACTTGATGCTTCACCGGATAATTATAATGCAACTGATCGAAGTTTTCCAGGGGCGTTAAACCAGGATATGGTCCGCATTTAGGATAGGGCTGTGACTTACCGGAAAAGGGAAGTATAATACACATGGCGATAAGTATCAGGAGTTTGCGAAATGTTATTTTCATGGCCTGTATTTTTTTGAATGAATAAATGACACGATTAGAACATCAGCCATTTGAAAACAATGAAAACGGTATATGGATTAAACGGTTTGGTGCCTGAAGGGTAATTTCCATTCACGGGTGAACCGTAGGCATCATCGCTGCTCAGATAGAAGTCACCCAGCCACATATAGGCACCATGCAATTCAATGCTCATATAGGTGCCGGGATTAAATATGAGTGCGCCATTAGCTTCGGTTCCAATGTGTTTGCTGCCAAGAAGGGGCTCTGCATTGCTGAATGCCAGCGCGGATCCGACTTTGGCAATAAGGCGGTTGGGAACAATGCCTTTAGAAACAACAAAAGTTCCGGCTGTCAGGCCATAGCCCATGTTTGAAAGGTCGGCAACTGCGGGTGTGTAGCGGTTTACTACATTGGCATGAGGAAACAATATATAAGCACCGCTGCTCACAAATATGGCGCCGGGCGATCCCCAGGTGTTGGCGGTAATCACGCCTGAATATTTTTTATCGCTCAAACCGTTGTCATCTCCGCTGGCATAGATAAGGTCCAGTTTTATCTGATCATCAGGCGTTTGACCGTAGCGATAGGCCGCTTTCAGGTTGGCACCAAGTCCTCCTATATCGGCGCCTCTATCCCATACGTTGTTTATTCTCACATCGGCTTTTCCGAGGTTGTAGTTCGCGAAACCGGTAAGCTGGAAGCGGTCGATCATAAAATCGGCATTGCGGCTAAAGAAAGCACCCAGCCAGTAGATGTCGGCTTTGTAAGGATTGCTGCCGAATTTAAACTTGAAGGTGCCGTTGTATTCAGCCATCAGGCTGTTGAGACCTTGTCCCAGAATAGAAACGCCGCCTTTGCCCTGACTTCGGTCACGCACGTAGTTGGCGGACACGCCTGCCTTCCATTTCGGGTTCAATTGCTTTTCATACATGGCTTCAAACATATTCACATCGTCGTCTGCCTGAATGTCGTTTTCGTAAAATTTATAAAACCCTGCTTTCCAGCGGGAGAAATCTTTGTCGCGCCGCATGGAAATACCTACCGCATCGGTGCCGAAATAGGCGAGCCGGTAACCCGTTGCCATCATTTTATCGGCCAGGGTCCGGTAAGGATTGTAGGGAGTGTCAAACATGCGCATCAGTCCCATATTAATGGCATACCCTTTCCAGGGAAGCAGTTCCAGTTCAATATTTTGAGTTTGGATGTTTACCTGATCGCCCGAGATAGCTCCTCCGGTGTTTCCTCCTGTTCCGTAGGAAGCATCGCCCCAGGTCCAGTCTATTTCAAAGGAAGCGCGGAGCAGAGCTTTGCCATTAAAGAGGTTAGGCTGGTAAATGAAGAAAGGAATAATGCGCTGTTCCACATAGTAAGAGCGGGCAGTATCGGAAGTAGTGCTTGTATTTCTGCCGAAAAGCCGGCCGACCACCTGACCTTTCAAAAATTCACTGGTAGGATAAAAGTTAGAGGTTACGCCCTGATTTATATAAAAGGCAAGGAACTGAAACTCCTTATTGGCCTTGCGGGGCACCGCAGTCTTTTGATAATCAATCAGCGTTGTTTGTGCCCCAAGCATGCCGGCAGTAAGGGCAAACAGCAACATAACTACAACAATTCGTTTTGAAACTCTGGCCATGGCGAAAGGTTTTATTAAGAAAAAAAGGTGAATCCCGGAGTCGAACCCCGGGATACTAATCACCTGATAATTATTGGATTAAAGCTTATTTAACCTTAATATAAGTTTGAACATTCATCAAGCCGTAGGTACCTCCACTGGTGCTTCCAAAGCCACCACTGGCTGTGGGCGGGGTTACGCCAACAATGGCAGGCTCAGTCTGGGCAACCTCGTATTTCATTGTCAGCGGATCTCCGGGGAAAAGCTGGAAGATACCTTCACTTACCAATGCAGTTGGCGAGGACTGATTTACGGTAATATTCCAAATACCTGCATTGGTAGAAATAACAGGACGCGATTGTGTATATGTACCGATAAGGGTAGTTTTCGATCCATCGGGCGTAAAGGATTCCACCAGATAGGTGTTGTCGCCTCTAAAATCAGCATATACCGAATCAATGCCGGCATATATCAGCAGCG
>Ga0265295_1006556_pt1 | contig 14013 bp, 12 predicted proteins | sample Munlansysbiofilm_FD_192503 | JGI IMG/M metagenome (GOLD analysis project Ga0265295, IMG submission 192503) | Leachate microbial communities from a municipal landfill in Southern Ontario, Canada - Methane capture system biofilm | ecosystem: Engineered > Solid waste > Landfill > Unclassified ... | reverse complement strand
GCGGGGCGTGCCGTAGAAGTTGCCGTGGACCTCGGCCCATTCGAGCATATCGCCCCGGTCGCGCAGGGCCTGGAACGTTTCCACGGAGACGAAGCGATAGTGTTCCTGGTCGCGTTCACCGGGGCGCGGATCGCGGGTGGTGCAGGAAATGGACAGGACCAGGCTGGGATCCTGTTCCAGCAGGGCGTTGACCAGGCTGGACTTGCCCGCCCCGCTGGGGGCGACCACGATGAAGATATTGCCGGAAGACTGCGTCATGTCGGGTGTGTGTCAGCGTGCGGTGGATGCCGCATCGGGCTGGCCGAGTTCGGCCAGTGTTTCGGTATAGGCCTGAAGCCCCGTGCACAGGAAGACGATGGCGTCACCTGGATTCAGGTTGAAGAGCACGTCCTGAATCTGCTCGGATGCGTCGTCGCCATCGTGGATCGCCGCAACGCGGACATCGCCATCCCCTTGGAACTGCTCGGGCGGAACCAGGTCGGCGACCTGTTCGATGTCGGCGCTGCGCTGGGCCACGTAGACCCGGAATGGCAGGTCTTCCAGGGTGATATCCAGGACCAGCCCCCGGTCCAGATGGGCAATCAATCGGCTATCGAGTGGCATGGGCGTGGCGGAAGTGGCGAGTGGCTGATTATAGACGTTTTGCCTGGCCGGCCCAGGTTCAGGCAGCGCCGAATGTGGCCACGACCGGCGCGTGATCGGACGGCTTTTCCCAGCCGCGCGGGGTCTTGTCTACGTTGCATTCCCGGCAGCGTGCCGCAAGGTCGGGCGTGGCCAGGATGTGGTCGATGCGCAGGCCGGCGTTGCGCCGAAAGCCCATCTGGCGGTAATCCCACCAGCTGAAGGTGCGTGGTGGCTGATCGAACAGGCGAAAGGTATCCTGCAGCCCCAGGTCCAGCAGGGCGCGGAAGGCCTGGCGTTCGGGATCGGAGACCAGGATGCCCCCCGCCCAGGCAGCGGGATCGTGTACGTCCTCGTCGGCCGGGGCGACGTTGTAGTCGCCCAGAATCGCCAGGTCCGGGTGGTGGGCGATTTCGGCGTCCAGCCAGTCGCGCAGCGCCCGGAACCAGTCCAGTTTGTAGGCGTACTTGTCGCTGCCCACGGCCTGGCCGTTGGGGCAATAGGCGCTGATGACGCGCACGGGCCTGCCGTCCGGTCCGGACAGTGTGGCGGCGATGATTCTTTGCTGCGGGTCCTCGTAGCCGGGGATGTTGCGCTGCACGTCCAACAGGGGAGTCCGGCTCAGGATGGCCACGCCGTTGTAGGTTTTCTGTCCTGCCCAGCAGGCGTGGTAACCAGCATCCCGCAGGACTTCATGCGGGAATTTTTCGTCCGGCAGCTTCAGTTCCTGCAGGCACAGCGCATCGACCGGGTTGGCCTGCAGCCAGTTCAGGACGTGCCCCAGGCGGACATTCAGGGAATTGACATTCCAGGTGGCGAGTTTCATGTCGTTGGTACGTTCTTTGTTCATGCGGGTTCCGGGCTGCTGAGGCTGGCATTTATGGTAATGGGATTCCCTTTTCCGGATTCTTTGGGGGCCGACAAGCATAGCAGGGCAAGGTGGCGCACCCGCTTGTCGCTCGGGTTTTCGGCCCCTTGCGGACGCGCTGTTTGATCGGATTCAGGGATATTTCCGGGCGGGGGCTGCAAGAGGCGGCGGTGCCCTTTAGAATCTCCGGTTCGGGGAACCCGCATACATGCACATACAAAGGCCTGACATGAGCACACTCCAGAAAGAAGTCGATGAGCGCACCAGCCTGACCGGCACCAACCGGTTCGAACTGCTGTTGTTTCGCCTGGGCACGGACGCCGCACTGGGGCAATCCGAACTTTTTGGCATCAATGTGCTGAAGGTCCGGGAAATCGTGTCCCTGCCCACCATCACGCCGATCGCGGGTGCGCCGAAGTTCTCGCTTGGCGTGGTGCATCTGCGCGACCAGGTGATTCCTGTGTATGATCTGCCAGCGATCATCGGCTGCAAGCTGTCGGCCGCTCCGACCTTGATGCTGGTGACGGAATACGCCCGGACCGTGCAGGCGTTCACGGTCGAGTCGGTCGAGGACATTGTGCGTCTGGACTGGAACCAGGTCATCTCTGCCGAAAACACCGGCACGGGCCACAGCCTGATCACCAGCATTGCGCGTCTTTCCGAGGGGAACGGTGATGAGGCCCGCCTGGCCCAGGTGCTGGACGTCGAGGCCATCCTGCAGGCCATCACGCCCGAGGCCAACCGCCATCAGGTCGATCCTCGGGAAGTCGGCGACAAATTTGCCCTCAGGCCGGGCACCGTGGTGCTGGTGGCCGATGATTCTTTCGTTGCCCGCGCGCTCATGGAACAGACCCTCAAGGCCATGGACATTCCCTACGAGATGACCAAGTCGGGCCAGGAAGCCTGGGACCGCTTGAATGTGCTGGCTGCTGCTGCCGAGGCTGAAGGCAAGACGATCCACGACAAGGTCTGCCTGATGCTGACGGATCTGGAAATGCCTGAAATGGATGGGTTCACGTTGACGCGCAACATCAAGCAGAACCCTCGCTTCAGCGCCATGCCGGTGGTGATCCATTCATCTTTGTCGGGATCGGCCAACGAGAAACACGTGCGCAGCGTTGGTGCCAATGGCTACGTTTCCAAGTTTTCCGCCGAGGAATTGGCCGACACCATCCGCAAGACGTTGGCGCATTGATTGTTGACCGCTGGGCCGCAAGCCGGTAGAACGCCGCTTCGAGCGGGATGGGCCGGAGGCGCGGCGCGGGAATATTTTTCATAGGAGTGATCATGCAAGACATCGTTATCGTTGAAGCCTGCCGCACTGCCATCGGGGATTTCGGGGGGGCGCTGAAGGACGTGCCGCCCTGCGAACTGGGGGAAGTCGTGGTGCGCGGCGTGCTGGAACGCGCCGGGGTGGCGGCAGACGACGTGGGTCACGTCGTCTTTGGCCATGTGATCAATACGGAACCGCGCGACATGTACCTGTCGCGCGTGGCGGCAATGAACGCCGGCATCCCCCAGGCCGTGCCGGCCTTCAACGTCAATCGCCTGTGCGGCTCGGGTCTGCAGGCCATTGTGTCTGCCGCCCAGGTGCTGATGCTGGGTGATGCCGAGGTCGCCATCGGCGCCGGGGCCGAGAGCATGAGCCGTGCCCCCTACATGGCGCTTGGCCAGCGCTGGGGGTCGCGCATGGGGGATGCGCGCCTGGTGGATATGATGACCGGCGCCTTGTCCTGCCCGTTCGAAAAATATCACATGGGCGTCACCGCCGAAAACGTAGCGCAGAAATACGGCATCAGCCGCGAGGATCAGGATGCCCTGGCGCTGGAATCGCACCGCCGCGCAGCCCATGCCATCGAGCAGGGCTATTTCAAGCAGCAGATCGTTCCGGTCAAGCAGAAGACCCGCAAGGGCGAGGTCGTGTTCGATCAGGATGAGCATGTCCGTTTCGATGCCAGCCTCGAAAGCTTCAGCAAGCTCAAGCCGGTCTTTGCCAAGGAAAATGGCACCGTGACGGCGGGCAATGCGTCCGGCCTGAACGACGGTGCGGCCGCTGTGCTGCTGATGACCGCGCAGGCTGCCCAGGCGCGTGGCCTGACGCCCATGGCCCGCCTGGTGTCCTATGGCCATGCGGGCGTGGACCCGCAGTACATGGGCATTGGCCCGGTGCCGGCGACCCGGATCGCCCTGACGCGTGCCGGTCTGACCCTGGACCAGATCGATGTGATCGAGGCCAACGAGGCCTTTGCGGCCCAGGCTTGCGCGGTGTCTCGTGAACTGGGCTTCGATCCTGCCAAGGTCAACCCCAACGGCAGTGGCATTGGCCTGGGGCACCCGATCGGCGCCACAGGCGCCCTGATCACGGTCAAGGCCTTGCATGAACTACGGCGCGTCCAGGGCCGTCATGCGCTGGTCACCATGTGCATCGGCGGGGGGCAGGGCATCGCCGCAATCTTCGAGCGTCTCTAGTGGCGCGCTCCAGTGTGCTCGGCTGTTCGGCCACCGAGGCCGACCAGCCGACTCTGTCGGAAGAAGGCGGCATCCGCTACCTGCACTTTGATTCAGAATGGATCCAGGGGGCGATGCGCCTTGCGCGGCCGTCCGAACTGGTGCTCGCCTATACCCAGCAGATGATGGCCTGGATGCTGTTCGTACCATCCGGCGTGCGCGACCGTGTCGGTATTTTGGGCTTGGGTGCGGGTTCGCTGCTGCGCTTCACGTTGCGGCATACCCGCTGCCCGGTGGAAACGGTCGAGCGCAACCCGGCGGTCACCGCCTTGTGCCGGTCGTTCTTCCGGCTGCCGACCGGTGCGCGTTCGGTCATCGACCATGCCGACGCACGTGACTGGGTGGCCGAACCTGGGCGAGCGGGGCGTTACCGGGCGCTGATGGTGGATCTGTACGACAGCCGGGCCGAAGGCCCGGTGTGCGGCGATCCGGATTTCTATCGGGACTGCTACCGGATCCTGGACGAACCGGGGGTGATGAGTGTGAATCTCTTTGGCCGCCACGAAAGTTTCGAGGAAAACCTGCGCGGTATCCGCGCCGCCTTTGGGGGGCGCGTGCTATGCCTGCCCGAGATCGACGAGGGCAATACCGTGGCCCTGGCCTTCAAGGGCGCGGCGCTGGATCTGTCGCGTCAGGATTTGCTCGACCGGGCGCAGGCGCTGGAATCCCGTACCGGTTTGCCGGCGCGGCGCTGGGCGCGTTCGCTTGGGAACCTCTGAACAGGTTTCCTTGGGGGGCGAAGCTGATCCGATGTGTGATCAGTCTCGTTTCGGCGCTTGGCTGGAAGTTGTTTGACAGGCGCCAAAATAATTTATAGAATGTCTTTCTTTTCTGCAGGCGGTTAGCTCAGTTGGTTAGAGCGCTACGTTGACATCGTAGAGGTCGCTGGTTCGAATCCAGTACTGCCTACCAGGCCCCGGCCGTGGCGGGCCAGCCACGGTCCAGACAAACCGCTCGATCGACCGATCCGGCGGTTTTGTTTTTTTGCAACGTTTCGTGTGGGTTCCTGGTGTGCGTTCTTGCCTTGAATCCGGCAATTGTCTGTAGCAAATTGATTGTTGTCCGCCTGATTGCTACACTTGGCGGATTCTTTCCTGCACGGCAAATTCAGACTTTTCATCGACGCGGCGCAGGCCGCGTTTCGCATTTCAGGACTCGCTAAATGGTTTGCATCACCCTTCCCGACGGTTCGCAGCGCGAATTCGACCATCCTGTTTCCGTACACGAGGTCGCGCGAACTATCGGGACTGGGCTGGGCAAGGCGGCGCTGGCGGGCCGGCTGGCCACGGACGGCGGGCCGGCGCGGCTGGTGGATGTCAGCCACGTGATCGATCGGGATGCCGCCCTGAGCATCGTGACCGACAAGGACCCCGAAGGCCTGGAACTGATCCGTCATTCCACGGCGCACTTGCTGGCCTATGCAGTCAAGACGCTGTTTCCGGATGCGCAGGTCACCATTGGTCCGGTGATCGACAACGGGTTTTATTACGATTTTTCGTACAAGCGACCCTTCACCCCAGAAGACCTGCAGGCCATCGAAAAGAAAATGGCCGAACTGGCGCGCCGCGATGAAACCGTCACACGCGAAGAATGGGACCGCGATGAGGCCGTGAAATTCTTCCGTAGCATCGGCGAGACCTACAAGGCTGAAATCATCGCTTCGATTCCGGCCAACGAAAAGATCAGCCTGTACCGCGAGGGCGATTTCATCGACCTGTGCCGTGGTCCGCACGTACCGTCCACCGGCCGGCTGAAGGTCTTCAAACTGATGAAGGTCGCCGGTGCCTACTGGCGCGGCGACAGCAACAACGAAATGTTGCAGCGCATCTACGGCACCGCCTGGGCCCGCAAGGAAGACCAGGATGCCTATCTGCACATGCTCGAACAGGCCGAATTGCGCGATCACCGCCGCATCGGCCGCGAACTGGATCTGTTTCATTTCCAGGACGAGGCGCCTGGCCTGATCTTCTGGCACCCCAAGGGCTGGACGATCTGGCAGCAAGTCGAGCAGTACATGCGTCAGGTCTATCAGGACAATGGCTACCAGGAAGTCAAGGCGCCGCAGATCCTGGACCTGTCCCTGTGGAAAAAAACCGGCCACTGGGACAATTACCAGGAAAACATCTTCACGACGGAATCAGAGAACCGTGTCTACGGCCTCAAGCCCATGAACTGCCCGGGCCACGTGCAGATCTTCAATGCCGGCCTGCATTCCTACCGCGAACTGCCGTTGCGCTATGGGGAATTCGGCCAATGCCACCGCAACGAACCCTCTGGTTCGCTGCACGGCATGATGCGCGTGCGCGGCTTCACCCAGGATGATGGCCACATTTTCTGCACCGAAGACCAGCTTCAGGACGAATGCGCGGCCTTTACCCGTCTGCTGCAAAAGGTCTACGCTGATTTCGGCTTTACGGAAATCCTGTACAAGGTCGCCACCCGCCCCGAAAAGCGCATCGGTTCCGACGAGGTCTGGGACAAGGCCGAACAGGCCCTGAAAGACAGCCTGGACCTGTCGAATTGCGAATACGAGGTGTCCGAAGGCGAAGGTGCCTTCTATGGTCCGAAGATCGAATACACCCTGAAGGACGCCATTGGCCGGCACTGGCAGTGCGGCACCATCCAGGTGGACTTTTCCATGCCGCAGCGCCTGGGGGCTGAATACGTGGATGCCCAGGATCAGCGCCGCACGCCCGTGATGCTGCATCGGGCCATCCTGGGCTCTCTGGAACGCTTCATCGGCATGCTGATCGAAAACCATGCCGGGGCGCTGCCAGCCTGGCTGGCGCCCCATCAGGCCGTGGTCTGCTGTATCTCCGACAGTTCCGCCGCCTATGCCGAACAGATTGCCCGGGACCTGAAACAGCAGGGCCTGCGCGTGTTCGCCGATCTGCGGGGCGAAAAGATCACGCGTAAAATCCGCGAGCATAGCCTGCAGAAAATCCCGTATATTCTGGTCGTCGGCGACAAGGAACGTGATTCTGGCGCCGTGTCCGTACGTGGACGCGGCAATCTGGATCTGGGCTCGATGGCGGTGGCAGACTTCACCGCCCGGCTCAAGCACGAAATCTCGACTCGCCAGCAGGGGGCTGAACCGGCCCAGGCCTGATCGCCCTTTTTTTATCAACTCACAGGAGTTTTCGACATCGCAACCGAAAAGAAACACCGCGTCAACGGTGAGATCCGCATTCACGAAGTACGCCTGATTGGCGTGGACGGAGAGCAACTGGGCATTGTTCGCACGTCCGAGGCCTTGGCCATGGCCGAACAAAACGACATTGATCTGGTTGAAATCGCCCCTACGGCCAGTCCTCCGGTCTGTCGTCTGATGGACTACGGCAAGTTCAAATACCAGGAACAGAAACGCCAGCAGGAAGCCCGTGCCCGTCAAAAGGTCATCCAGGTCAAGGAAGTCAAATTCCGTCCGGGGACCGACGAAGGCGATTACCAGGTGAAACTGCGCAATCTGCGCCGTTTCATCGAGGATGGCGACAAGGCCAAGGTCACATTGCGTTTCCGTGGCCGCGAAATGGCGCACCAGGAACTTGGCATGCGCGTGCTCGAACGGGTGCGCGACGACCTGGGCGAAATGGTCCAGGTCGAAGCCATGCCCAAGCTAGAAGGCCGTCAAATGGTGATGGTGCTGGCACCGCGCAAAAAAGCCTGATGAGACGAGGTGGGCGGCGGTTCTGCGCGGACTGCTGCCGGTTGGATGCATCCGGATGCCTGGCAAGGCGCGGGTGATGTACAGTCTCGGTTGGAGGTGTCCAGGCGGGACACCCGAGGTATCACAGAGGCATTCATGCATTTTCTGTTCGTCATCGACCCACTGCCCACGCTGAAGGCCTGGAAGGATTCCTCTGTCGCCATCATGCGCAGCCTGGCGGCGCAGGGACATGGTTTCAGCTTTGCCACGATGGGCGACCTGTACATCCTTGAAGGTCGCGTGCAGGTGTCCGCCACTGCGATGCGCCTGCGTGTCAATGCCGACTGGCATGGTCATGACTGGTGGACGCAGGATGCCGCGCCGCGCGAATGCGCCCTGGCCGACTTCGACGGCGTGCTGATGCGCAAGGACCCGCCGTTCGACATGGAATACGTCTACGCGACGCACCTGTTCGATTATGCCGTGGCCCAGGGTGCACGCGTGTTCAATGCCGGGGTGGCCATTCGCAATCATCCGGAAAAGCTCGCGATCACTGAATTTGCGCAGTACACGGCGCCCACCCTGGTCAGCCGGGATATGGCGCGGCTGCGTGCCTTCCATGCGCACTACGGCGATGTCATCGTCAAACCCCTGGACGGCATGGGCGGCAGTGGGATTTTCCGCCTGCAGCCGGATGATCCGAACCTGGGCTCGATTCTGGAAGCCCTGACCGGCCTGGGCGAACGTACCATCATGGCGCAACGCTATATTCCTGAAATCCGCGATGGCGATAAGCGCATCCTGATCATCGGCGGCGAGCCGGTGCCGTTCGCGCTGGCCCGTGTGCCGCTGCAGGGCGAGACCCGCGGCAACCTGGCGGCCGGGGGCCGGGGCAGGGCGCAGCCGCTGTCCGAACGCGACTGGGATCTGGCCCGGGCCGTAGGCAGTCGCCTGGCCGGACGCGGTCTGCTGCTGATCGGCCTGGATGTCATCGGTGACTACATCACCGAAATCAACGTCACCAGCCCTACCTGTTTTGTGGAAATCACCGAACAGACTGGCTTTGACGTAGCGGGCCGTTTCGTCGAAGCCCTGGTCCACGCTGCGAGCACCTGATGGGCACCCGGATTGCCCTGGTCATGCACGACCCCCTGGGCGCAGCCTTTCAATCCTGCGCCCGGCACGTGCTGGGGCGCGAGCCGGACCTGACTGTCTTCGATGTTGCGCCTGATGCCGATCCGCCAGCCCAGACCGAACGTATCCTGGACTGGATGCGCGCATGCGCCCCGGACGAACCGATCCTGATCCTGTGCGATCTGTACGGGGCGACCCCGTTCAACATCGCGGCCCAGGTCCAGCGCCAGGCGCTGGAACAGGGTTACGTAGTGCATCTGCTCACGGGCACCAATGCCTGCATGGTCCTGAAAGCCTTGACAGAGCAGCAGGAAAACCCCGACTCTCTCAGCGAGCGCGTGCGCCAGGGCGCGCTGCGCGGTATCGTGAACACGGAACCTCCGTGTGATTGTTAGAAGTGAACAGCCCCTAGGAACCCATCTCCATGCCTTCCATCGATCTGGTGATTTCGAACAAGCTGGGATTGCATGCACGCGCAGCGGCCAAACTGACTCAATTGGCCGGGCGCTACCGCAGTGATATCTACATTGCCCGAGGGGCGCAGCGTGTCAATGCCAAGAGCATCATGGGGGTCATGATGCTGGCGGCCGGCCTGGGCGTCACCGTCAGGATCGACGCCCAGGGCGAGGATGCCGCCCAGGCGCTGGCCGACATCCAGGCCTTGTTCGAGGGCCGTTTCGGAGAAGCCGAATAGGGCCTTGCCGCGCATGAATTCGCCGGAACCTGCTTCAGCAACGATTTCTTCCACGCTGTGCCTGTACGGCCAGGGGGTGGTGCGTGGCTACGCCATCGGTCGGGCGGTGGTCATGAGCGCCGCTGCGCTCGAGGTCGCTCACTACCACATCGCCAGCCAGGACATCGAATCCGAGCAGCAGCGCTTCACTCGCGCGGTGGACGCGACTGTGCGCGAACTGGGCCAGATGGCCGAAGACCTGCCGGCCGATGCTCCGCGTGAACTTGGCGTGCTGCTGTCCGTGCATGCCATGCTGCTGCAGGACCCGATGCTGACGCAGTCAGTCTGCCAGCTGATTGCGGAGCGTCAGTACAACGCGGAATGGGCGCTGACGACCCAGGGCCAGATCCTGGTAGAGCAGTTCTCCCTGATGGAGGATGCTTACCTGCGTGAGCGCGGCGGGGATGTGCGCCAGGTGATCGAGCGCGTTCTGCGGGTGCTGTCCGGTTCGGGGCACTGGCTGCCCAACCTGGATGCCGTGGATGTCGATGGCAGCCTGATCGTGGTGGCGCGTGATATTTCCCCGGCGGACATGATGCGGCTGCGCGGCGGGCGGTTCGGTGCCTTCCTGACGGATCTGGGTGGGGCCACTTCGCATACAGCCATCGTGGCGCGCAGCATGAACGTGCCGGCCGTGGTCGGCATGGGTCTGGTACGCACCTTGGTGCGCGACGGCGACCGGCTGATCGTCGATGGACTGAACGGTCTGGTTCTGGTCAATCCCTCGGATGTCGTGCTGCAGGAATACCAGGAACGTCAGGCGGCTTTTCTGCGCGAGCGCGACGAACTCAAGGCGCTGCGTTTTGCGCCGGCGGTCACGCTCGATGGCATCCAGATCCGCATGGAAGCCAACATCGAATTGCCGGAAGAGGCTGCCGATGCGCTGGCGGCCGGTGCCGAGGGCATAGGTTTGTTTCGTAGCGAATTCCTGTTCATGGGACGCCCCGATCTGCCGACCGAAGAAGAACAGTACGCGGCCTATGCCTCGGTCGTGCGCGCCATGGAAGGCCGGCCGGTCACCATCCGCACACTGGATATTGGTGCCGACAAGACGCTGGATGGCGAAGTGACCGTCGCGACCAATCCAGCGTTGGGCCTGCGCGCGATCCGTTACTGTCTGGCCAACCCGGAAATGTTCAATACGCAGTTGCGGGCATTGCTGCGCGCCGCCGCGCATGGGCCGATCCGGGTGCTGTTCCCCATGGTGTCTCACATGCACGAGATCCATGCCGCCCGCCGCGCCTTGGCGCGGGCGGCCGAAGAACTGCGCGCCGAGGGCCTGCCCCACGATGCTGCCGTGCAGGTGGGCGCCATGGTCGAGATTCCCGCCATCGCCATCGCCATCGAACCCTTTGCCGAAGCACTGGATTTCCTGTCCATCGGCACCAATGACCTGATCCAGTACGTGCTGGCGATTGACCGGGGGGACACCGATGTCGCGTCCCTGTATGATCCGATGCATCCGGCGGTGCTGCGCTTGATCGCGCATACCATCAATGTGGGCGAGCGGGTGGGCAAGCCCGTATCGATCTGCGGTGAGATGGCCGGCGATGTGCGTGTCACCCGCATGTTGCTGGGCCTGGGCCTGACCGGGTTTTCCATGCATCCGCAGCAATTGCTGGACGTGAAAAAGGAAATCCGCAAGGCGCATTCAAATGCGCTGCGCGTCAAGGTCGCCTCGGCCTTGAATCGGGCTGAACGCATCGACCTGTCCACGCTGGAGACCTGATCCGGTACCCTGGGCCTACCTGGATTCCTGGTTCGACGGTTCGTTGGTAGAATGGACTGGCGGTAATACCCAGGTTTTCGACCCCGATATTCCCAGGCCCTTTCTTGCGACTCGACCCTTTCCCTCGCACAGTGCGGCAGAAGGCCTCGCTGGCCTTCATGTTGGTGGTGTTGCTGGCCATTGGCAACGTTTCCATCGTCCAGTTCCTGTTGCGGGAAAGCGATGGTGTTGCCGCCACTTTGAACGTGGCGGGCAAGATGCGCATGCTGGGACAGCGCATCGGCCTGGAAGCCCTGGCCGCGAATCGGCTCGCAGATCAGACTGAACCCGCATCGGCCGACTTGTTCACCGCGTTCGAGGCCGCGCATGACGCGCTGCGCCTTGGCGGGCGCGTGTTCGATCTGGATATCCCCGCCGTGCCGGCATCCTTGGCGCCGCAGTTGCAGGATATCCGCCAGGCCTGGGATCAGTATCGGCATATCGTCAATGCGCTGCCTGGTGCGCTGTCCGACGAGCGCAAGGCCGTGGCGGACCTGACACGGACCAGCACCGATCTACTGGCCCGGACCGAAGCGCTCATGGACCGGCTGGTCATCCAGGCCAGGGAAGTCCAGCGTCGTGCGCTCTACAGTGCCTATGCGTTGTTCGCCCTGGACATCCTGCTGCTGGGGCTGGCCGGCTGGGTGGTATCGCGGCGGATCCTGCATCCCATCCACGCCCTGGTGCAGCAGTGCCGGGCCTTGGCGGCGGGGGACTACAGCGCCCGTTCGTCGCTGCCGCCGGGCGACGAACTGGGCGAGCTTGGCCAATCGCTGAATGATTCTGCAGCGCATATCGGGCAGTTGCTGCGCGATATCGAGCAAGAACATGCGGCGCTTGCGGATGCCCAGGCCATGTTCGAGGGCCTGTCGGACAATACCGTGGCCGGCATCTACATGGTCGATGAAACCCTGCGCTTCATTCATGCCAATGCGCGGTTGGCCGAAATCCTGGGCTATCCGCAGGCGGTCCTGGCCGACGGTTTTCCCCTGGATCGGGTGTTCGTCGGCCGGGATTGCGAAATCGTTCGTGCCCAGGTTCTGGACCGGCTCCAGGGGCGGGTGACCCATACGCGCTATGAATGCACGGCGCGGCGCGCTGATGGTGATCCCATCGAACTGGAAATCTTTGGGTCCTTGATGAGCCTGCATGGTCGGCGAACCTTGATCGGCATCATCTTCGACATCACGGAACGCAAGCGTGCGGAGGCTTCTGCGCGGCGGGCGGCCCTGGTCTATGCGCATACCAGCGAGGCCATGGTCGTTACCGATGCCGATGGGGTCATCCAGGACGTGAATCCCGCGTTCACGGCGGTGACCGGCTATGGCCCGCAGGATGTGCTTGGGCGCACCATGAACGTGCTCAGTTCGGGACGTCACGACAAGGATTTCTACCGGGCGATGTGGGCGGAATTACAGGCAACCGGGCGATGGAACGGCGATATCTGCAATCGGCGCAAATCCGGAGAGGAATACGTCGAACGGCTGTCGATCAATACGTCCTACAACGAAGACGGCAGCGTCAATTGTCACATCGGTCTGTTTTCCGATGTGACTGAAAAACGCCGTCGCGAGGCGACGATCTGGCATCAGGCGAATCATGATCATCTCACCCAGCTGCCCAATCGCCAGATGTTCGAGGAAAACCTGCGGCGCAGCATCGAGCATACCCGCCAGGGGGGACTGCCATTCGCCCTGGTGTTCCTGGACCTGGATTTCTTCAAGGATGTCAACGATTCCCTGGGCCACGAGGCGGGCGACCACCTGTTGCGCCTGGTGGCCCGGCGCCTGAGAGAATCCGTGCGCAGTTCCGATCTGGTGGCGCGGCTGGGTGGGGATGAATTCACGCTTCTGGTGCGTGACCTCCAGAATCCGGATGACATCTTTCCACTGGCAGACAAGGTGCAGGATTTATTGTCCCAGCCTTTCTCCCTGGGTGAACACACTGTGCGGATCTCTGCCAGCATGGGGGCTGCCATCCACCCAAGAGACGGGGACAATGATCGCGAACTGCTGCGGGCGGCTGATCTGGCCATGTACGCCGCCAAGGAAGAGGGCCGCAATCATTTTCGCGTCTATTCGGTCGAAATGCGCGGGCTGATGCCCGCGCACACCTCGCCTCAGTCCGGGTAGGCTGTTTCCCCGTGTTCTGCGGCGTCCAGGCCCTGGCGTTCTTCGTCAGGTGCGGCCCGCAGCCCGATCAGGCGATCGACCAACAGGGCGCAGACCCCTGCGCTGAGCGCCGCCCATGCCAGGCTGACCAGCACCGCCTCGGCCTGCAGCCAGACTTGATGCAGCAGCGCGCCCAGACCGGCCGGTCCCGGGCCGCCAAGGTCGGCGGAATAGAACACCCCGGTCAGGATGGCGCCGACCATGCCGCCCACGGCATGGATGCCGAAGACATCAAAGGCGTCGTCGATGCCCAGCCGGCGCTTCAGGCCGCTCACTCCCCAGAACGCGGCCCAAGAGGCCAGTATGCCGATCGGCAGTGAGGCTCCCGGCGCAACCAGGCCGGCTGCCGGTGTGATGCCCACCAGCCCGGCGATGGCCCCAGAGGCTGCACCCAGCAGCGAAGCCCGTCCCTTCAGGATCCGTTCGGCCAGTGCCCAGGCCAGCACGCCGCTGGCGGCGGCCAGCAGGGTGTTGACGACAGCCAGGACGGCCTGCGCATTGGCGGCCAGTGCAGAACCGCCATTGAAGCCGAACCAGCCGATCCACAGCAATGCGGCTCCGGTC
>Ga0265295_1006555_pt1 | contig 14014 bp, 11 predicted proteins | sample Munlansysbiofilm_FD_192503 | JGI IMG/M metagenome (GOLD analysis project Ga0265295, IMG submission 192503) | Leachate microbial communities from a municipal landfill in Southern Ontario, Canada - Methane capture system biofilm | ecosystem: Engineered > Solid waste > Landfill > Unclassified ... | reverse complement strand
AGCGGTCAATTGAATACGGAAATATTGAGAATAATAATTTTGATGGGTATATAAGGATATATGAAGAAAGTATTTTAGTTAATGAAGTTATATACGACAGCGGTGGGCATGATTTTTTTAAATACTTAGCGATTGTATCAGATAAAGAATTTGTTATGGTTTGTGATGTATTCAGTGACTCTAAAGATTACGCCTTACCAATTTATCAAAAAACTATGTTAATCAAGTATAATATAAACGGAGAGTTATTAACTGAAAAGTCAATTGATTATCAACCCAAAATATATCATAATCATAACAATTGTTTGATTCTAAGGTTTAATGAAGAAATAGAATATTATGATAGTGATTTAGAGTTGATTGATGATATTTCGGTAAATAATGTTCATATAGGTGAATTTCACTACCAATATCAAGGTGAAGCTTATATTAATGGTAAGATGGTCGAGGAAATAAATATAAAATATCCTGGGATATACAAGATTAAACTCGTTGATGGTGATTATAGTTATAGTTTTAGTGTGATTGTAGAGCCTGACGTCCTTATAGAAGGGGACATGGTTTCTGGTTTCTATTTAGGGACTGTTAAAATATTTTCTTATGGTGAATTATATCTAAATAATGAAGTTTATAAAATAGGAGATTCTATTTACAATGTTGGTAACTATCATTTATTAGTATTAGGCGATAATGAATATCGGTATGAAAAAACTTTCACGATAATTCCTGATATTTCGGTTAGACAAGAAGGGGGTTTGGATGTTTTCGTAAATAATACTGATTTTTATAATCCTGTTCAGTTCTATAGTAATGCGATTTCTATATTATTAAACGATGAATATTATGGCTCTGAATATATATGTGAAACTGGAGATTATAAGATTACTTTCTTAGGAATAAATGATTATAGATTAGATTTACACTTTAGAATTTTGCCTAGTATTCAAGGGGTAGAAGATGCAGGAGTTTATCAAGAAATAACTTTTAATGTATTTGGAAATGCTAGATTAAACGGAGAATTAATTAGTGGAAATTATAAAATAACTGATCCAGGGAAATATAAACTAGAACTTTTATTTAATGGAGAAGTTTATAATTCTATAGAGTTCAAGGTGGTAAGCGGAAAGAGTGACAATGAAGTAGAAGAGGATAGTTATTTAAGCTACCTTAAATATATATTTTTGTTTTTTGGAATGTTAGGTGGGGTTTTAATTTTAAGGAAAAAATGATTATTTTGTTTGTTCGTATGTTATAATATTTTTGGTGACTAAAATGATTGATTTTAACCTATATTTACAAAGCTCTTACTCTTTTAATGGAAGTTTAATAAATATAGATGAAGCTGTGGAAAAAGCAGCTTATTTTGGTTATAGAAGTTTAGGATTAGCCGATATAAATCATATGTATGGCGTTATAAAGTTTTATCGTGCTTGTTTAAGACATCAAATTAAACCTATTATTGGACTACAAATAAAATTAAGTGGCTTATCTTTTCAAGAGCAATCAATTATTTTATATGCAAAAAATAATGAAGGATATAAAAACTTATTAGTAATTAGTTCTTATATTGGTAATGGAAATGATAAGGTTGATTGTTCGTTTCTTAAAGATAATTCTATTGGCTTAATCGGTGTTATAATTTCTGATAGAGATGAATTCGCTGAAAGCATCTATAATGATAATGAGATGAAAACTCATTTGATTATTAACGAGATTTCAGATTCTCTTTTAGATAGAATGTATCTAGGCTTAGATTTGAGAGATTATACAGCGGAACTAAAAATAGCTCCTGTTTTAAGTAAGTTTGGGAAAACTGTAATTACTAATAATGTATTGTATCTTCAAAAACAGGATAAAGAAGCTTCTGATGTGCTTTCTGAAATTCTAAGAAAAGAAGCTAGTTCTGAAGGTTTTTTCCAAACAGATTCAGAGGATCTATACTTAAAAAAAATTGATGATTTAGAAAGAATTTATAGTGCTTATCCAGATGCAGTTAAGAACTCGATAGAGTTGATAACTGCGTGTGAAGTTATTATTAATTTTTCTGAAATGCATCTACCTAAGTATGATTTAGTTGGAACAACTGCTTCAAAAAAATTAAAAGAACTAACAAATAAAGGTCTTATTAGAAGATTAAAGCAAAAGAAAATATATGAAGATAGGTATTTAGAATATAAAGAACGTTTAGATTACGAATTATCCGTTATACACGAAATGAGATATGACGATTATTTCTTAATTGTTTGGGATTTTGTTTTATATGCAAAAAAGCAGGGAATAATAGTTGGACCAGGTAGAGGTTCTGCAGCTGGTTCTTTAGTAGCTTATGTTTTGGGTATTGTGGATGTGGATCCAATTGAATTTGATCTTTATTTTGAAAGGTTTTTAAATCCTGAAAGAATTACTATGCCGGATATTGATATGGATTTTCCAGATGATAAAAGAGACCAAATTATAAAGTATGTTGCTCGAAAATACGGATATGATAGAGTTGTTTCTATAATTACGTTTGGGACATTCCAAGGTAAATCAGCTGTAAGGGATGTAGCGAGAGTTTTAGATATGCCTAGTACCATAGTGGATGATATTACTAGTAAAATATCATCTACAAGCAATTCAATTGAAGAGTTTAAAAATCAGTTTCCTAAAAAATATCAGTATTATATGAATAATCCTGAAATAAATAGACTATTAAGAATTGCAGAGAAACTAAACGGATTATGTAGACATACATCAACTCATGCGGCAGGAATTATTATAACTGAAGAAAATATAAGAGAATATACTCCTACACAAATAGGTCTATTAGGTATGCTTCAAACGCAGTATGAAGCGAGCGATTTAGAGGCATTAGGATTATTAAAAATAGATTTTTTAGGGATTAGAAATTTATCAATTATTTCTGATACTTTAGATTTGATTAAGAAGAACGAGTATGTTGATATTGATATATATAGAATTCCTATAAATGATGAAAAAACTTTTGAATTACTAAAAAATGTAAATAGTTTGGGCATATTTCAATTAGAATCAGAGGGAATGATGAATCTAATGAGAAAGATGAGGATAGATAAGTTTTCTGATATAGCTACATGTATTTCTTTACACAGGCCAGGTCCGATGGAAAATATTCCGTCTTTTATTAGGAGAAGAAATAAAGAAGAAAGAATAACTTATTTAAATACTGATTTATTACCGATATTAAAAGATACTCAAGGGATCATTGTTTATCAAGAGCAAATAATGAAGATAGCTAATAAATTTGCTGGATACTCTTTAGGAGAAGCGGATGTTTTAAGGAGAGCTGTAAGTAAAAAGAATAGAGATATATTAGAAAAGGAAAGAACTAAGTTTGTTTCTAGAGTAGTTAAAGAAGGCTATCTTGAAGAACTTGGAGAACAACTTTATGATTATATAGTTAAGTTCGCTAATTATGGTTTTAATAAAAGTCACGCTGTAGCTTATAGTTATGTTGCTTATTGGATGGCTTATTTAAAGGCTAATTATCCTAAATATTTTTTAGCTGTTTTATTAAATTCACAAATTGGTTCAGTTGTAGGTACTAAGAAGTACTTTATGGAATGCCAGAAATTAGGTATTAGTGTTTTACCTCCAAGAATTAATAAGTCCGGGGATTCATATAGATTTGAGGACAGTAACTTAAGATTTCCTTATAAAGGTATTAAAGGAATAGGTGAGATCATGGCTCAGAATATTGTTTTAATTCAAGAGGAAAACATAGTTAGTGATTTCGTTGATTTTATTAAAAGAGGAAAAGATATCAGTGTTAATGTTATAGAGGCTCTTATTTTTTCTGGAGTATTTGATAATTTTGGTATTAATAAAAAAACATTAATTCATAATATCAGCAATATTCAAAGTTATTTATCTTTTAATTCTCAAGGAGAGTTCAAGTATGTTGAGTATGAAGAGTATGATTTTATCTTCTTACAAAATAAAGAAAAGGAATTACTTGGTATCAATTTTGAGTATCATCCAATTCATGGTTATCAAAATGTAATTAAGAATAATAAATTAAAAGTTTTATCCGATGTTTTAAATGATAATTTGAGTTTTGCGGAATTCATAGCGGTTATTAGTAAAGTCAAAAAATATACAACTAAAAATGGAAATGATATGGCTTTTGTAACCTTGGAGGATGAACTAAATAGCATTGATGGAGTAATATTCCCGAAAGTTTTTGCTAGCAAAGAAATTAAAGAGGGCAATGTATATATAGTAAAAGGAAAATTTGATTTGAAAAAAGATCGACAATCATTTATAATTGATGAGGTTAAAGAGATTTAGAGGTGAGATTTTATGAAGATAGCAGTTTTAACTTCTGGGGGAGATGCTCCAGGAATGAACGCCTGTGTTAGGGCAGTTGTACGTTCAACAATCAACTATGGGTATGAAGCTTATGGGGTTTTTGATGGATATAAAGGTTTGGTTGAGGGTAAAATCAGAAAATTAGACCGCAATGATGTTGGGCAAATTTTAAATCGTGGAGGAACTATATTAGGTTCATCAAGATTAGAAAGTTTTAAAGAAAAAGAAGTAAGACAAGTTGCAGTAGATAATTTAAAGGCTTTAGGTATAGATAATCTAGTTGTGATTGGTGGAGACGGTACATTTAGAGGTGCTATGGCTTTAAATGATATGGGAATCAATTGTATCGCAGTACCTGGGACAATTGATAATGATATTGCTTCTACTGAATTTACAATTGGTTTTTTTACAGCTTTAGATACTGCTATAGATGCTATTGATAAGTTAAGAGATACTTCATTTTCACATCAACGATGTACTGTGGTTGAGGTGATGGGAAGAAATTGTGGAGATTTATCAATTTTTTCAGGTATTGCTTGTGGAGCGGAAATTGTTATTACAAAAGATACTGGATATAATGAAGAAGAAATATTAAGACAAGTTCAAAGAGCTCAAAATATGGGAAAAAGACATCTTATTGTAGTGGTTGCAGAACATATTACGGATGTTTCTAAACTAGCTAAGAAAATACAAGATAATTCTGGTTATGAAGCTAGAGCCACAGTTTTAGGCTACATTCAAAGAGGTGGGACACCTAGTGCTTTTGATAGAATTCTTGCTAGTAAAATGGGTGTTCATGCTGTTGATTTATTAACAGAAGGAAAAGGTGGATTCGCTATTTATACTAAAAGTCTTGATGTTGGACATATTGAAATTAATGAGGCTTTAACAAAAGAAGTTAAACCAAGTGATTTGTATAAATATTTATCAAAATTAAATTAGTAAAAATTAAAAAGAATTAGTCAGTTTAAAGACTAATTCTTTTTGTTTGATTTTCAGTATAATAATAAAATTCTCGTTGGCTAGGTTTGTATAGGACAAGTAAATATCCGTCTTGATATTCGGTAACTAAAGTGTATTTGTATAGTTCGTCGATATTAAACTCTTGGTTTTGATTATGGAAAATTCTGATAATTTGTTGTTTTTTAAAATTATTATTCCAAAAAATCTTTGGTTTTATTTTGTGGTGTGCTAAGTAATCTAGTTTAAGTAAATCAAAAAAGTGTGAATCATAGATTTTTACTTCTTTTGAGAATTGGATTAAATTTTTGAAAAGGTCATATAATTGGTAATTATAATGATTAAGATTGAAAAGGTCATAATATGATGATAAGTCTAAGAAAAAATCGAAAGGATTTTTGTATTTCGGAATCAAGTATTTAAGACTATTATACATAAATCCTTTGTTCCAGTAGATTTCTAAAAAAGTTTCAACTTTATGAATTATTATAGAATCATTTTTTGATAAGTATTTGTTTTCAATAATTTCGTAAGGAGGATTTAAGTCATAAATATAATTGTGTAAATGAGCTTCTTTTCTCATTTTTGTTCCTTTTAACATTTTTAAAAATCCTAATTGTAGTTCTTCAGAAAACAGATTGAATATTTGATTGAAGGTGTTTTTGAAACTAGATAAATCCTCAAAAGGTAGACCAGCAATTAAGTCTAAATGTAATATAACATTGGTAGATTGAAGCTTTTTGATATTTTTGATCAATAAATCAGTGTTTTGAATTCGATTAATTGATTTGTTTACAATATCGTTAGTTGATTGTACTCCTAGTTCAAATCTTATATAATTCTTTTTTAGATTAGTATGAAGATAATCAGTGATTTCATCATCTAGCACGTCTCCGTTAATTTCAAATTGAAATACTGTGTCTTTATAATCTTTTTCAATTAGAATTTTAAAGAAATCTAAAGCAAGTTTTTTGTTTGCGTTAAAGGAGCGATCTAGAAATTTTATGGTTCTAGCTCCTTTTGAAATTAAGTAATCAATATTTAAAAAAACATTTTCTAGATTAAAAAATCGTAATCCTTTTTCTAAAGAGGCTAAGCAATAGCTACATTTGTAAGGGCAACCTCTAGAAAGTTCTACATATTGAATTTTCTTAGGGATATTAACAATGTCTTCTTCAAAAATGTAAGGATTTTTTAGTTTTGTTAGGTCTTTTATGTTTGTTCTAGTTGTTTCTTTTATAGTGTTTTCTATTTTGTAGCTTAGATTGGAGATTTTGTCATAATTTTGATTATTGATTATTGCTTTTGTCAGTTGATTAAAAGTGATTTCTCCTTCGTTAACTACAATAAAATCAGCTAAATCATTTTTTAGATATTCTTCAAATTCATAACTTACTTCTGGTCCGCCTAGAATGATTATAGGTTTGTTTTCTAGTGATTGTATTTTTTTTAATAGTTGCTTAATTATAGAAATGTTCCAAATATAACAACTGAAACCTAAGATATTTGGATTTTCTAGAATAATTGAGTTGTAGATATCTTGGATGCCATCTTTGATTGTGAATTCTAAAATTTTTGTTGGAAAATCACAGTTAGCTTTTAAATATCTAACTGCCATGTTTGTGTGTATGAATTTTGAGTTTATTCCTATTAGTATAACGTTCATAATTACCTCTCATAACTATTTTAACAATTAAGTTAATAAATAACTAGTTAAATCTCTTTTATGTTATACTAATATCGGTGATATTATGGACAAATTTATTTTGAAATCGGATTATAAGCCTACAGGCGATCAACCTAAAGCTATTGATAATTTGGTTAATAATCTTAATAAGGGAGTTAAAGACCAAGTTTTATTAGGCGCTACAGGTACTGGAAAAACATATACTATTGCGAATGTAATTCAAGAAGTTAATAGACCGACTTTGGTTTTAGCTCATAACAAGACTTTGGCAGGACAATTATACTCAGAGTTTAAGTCTTTATTTCCTGATAACAGAGTAGAGTACTTTATTTCTTATTATGATTACTATCAGCCAGAGGCGTATGTCCCTGGAGCGGATATATATATAGAAAAAGATGCTTCTATTAATGATGAAATAGATGAATTGAGACACGCAGCTACATCATCTTTGCTGGAAAGAAGAGATGTAATAATTGTTGCGAGTGTATCTTGTATTTATGGTATTGGTGATCCTGAAGTATATAAAGCGGGAATGGTTACTTTGAGAAAAGGAGAATCGATATCTAGAGATGAACTGTTAAAGCGACTTGTTGAAATTCTTTATGTTAGAAATGATGTTGATTTTGTCAGAGGTAGTTTTAGAGTGAGGGGAGATGTAATAGAGATTTTGCCTCCTTATCAAAAAACAAAAGGAATTAGAGTTGAGTTAGATTTTGATGAAATTAAAAGGATTAGAGAGTTTAACATTGTAAGTGGAGAAATATATAAGGACTATGAAATTCTATCATTGTTCCCTGCTTCCCACTTTTTAACTGATTCTAATAAACTAGAAGAAGCGTTACAAAGAATAAAAGCAGAGTTAGTAGATAGAATTAAGTATTTTAAAGATAACAATAAATTATTAGAAGCTGAGAGAATTGAACAAAGAACTATGTATGACCTTGAGATGTTAAAGGAAATGGGCACTGTTTCTGGTGTGGAGAATTACTCAAGACATTTAGCTTTAAGAGATGAGGGGGAAACACCCTCGACTCTAATCGATTTTTTCCCTAATGACTTTGTTTTGGTAGTGGATGAATCACATGTTACATTACCTCAAGTTAGAGGTATGTATAATGGTGATAGATCTAGAAAGCAAACTTTAGTTGATTATGGATTTAGACTACCGAGCGCATTAGATAATAGACCACTTAATTTCAATGAGTTTAATGACAAGATTAATCAAGTAATTTATGTGTCTGCGACTCCGGGAGATTATGAACTTGATAAATCCGAGGAGGTCATTGAACAAATAATTAGACCTACAGGTTTAGTTGATCCTTTGATCGAAGTAAGAGATTCTATGAATCAAATTGATGATTTGTTAAATGAAATAGGTAGGACTATTGAAAGAAATGAACGAACTTTAATTACTACTTTAACTATTAAAATGAGTGAAGACTTAACTAATCATTTAAAATCTTTAGGATATAAGGTTGGGTATTTGCACTCTAAAGTTAAATCATTAGAAAGAATGGAAATTATTAGAAAACTAAGATTGGGTGAGTTTGATATATTAGTGGGTATTAATTTATTAAGAGAAGGATTGGATTTACCGGAGGTATCTCTTATAGCGATTCTTGATGCCGATAAAGAAGGTTTCTTAAGAAGTGACAAGTCTTTAATACAAACTATTGGTAGAGCTGCCAGAAATGTTAATGGTAAGGTTATTATGTACGCTAGTAATATTACTCAGTCAATGCAAAGAGCTATAGATGAAACAGATAGAAGAAGAAAAATTCAGGAAGAGTATAATTTGAAAAACGGAATTATCCCAACAACGATTCTTAAAAGTATTCCAGATTCAATCTCGATTAAGAGTGACGCTGAAACTGATACATATGATTTTGATAAACTAAGCAAAGCGGAAATAGAAAAGAATGTGGTTGTTCTTGAAAAACAAATGTTGGTATATGCAAAAGAACTTGATTTTGAACAAGCAGCGAGAATCAGAGATTTAATTTTTGAGTTGAAGAAAAACTTATAATATAAGAAAAAATTAAAAAAATTAATTTAAAAAGCCAAAAAATTTGGCTTTTTTTATGTAATGTTTAATAAAATTAATAAAAAAATTAAAAAAATTAAAAAAAAGTTGTTGACAGATAAAAAATAATTGATATAATTAAGGTGTAAGTTAAAAAAATTAATAAATAGTTGACTGATGATTAAAAAAATTAACTTATAAATGAAAACACATAATAGTGAATGGAGGGGACCTATTATGAAAAAGGAAAAAGAAAGACTTGTAAGAATTTATAGCATCGGATTATGTCCAAGAGAATTTTGGAAACAAATGCTCTATCATGATAAGTGCGAGGTTAATAAAAATAAGAAATATTGTTAAGAAAGGGGAAAAAATGAAAAGTATAGCTAAAAGACTATCAGGTGACAATAATAAGAATCTATATACTGATAGATTTAATGGTGTTGATTCATCAATTGGAGGATATTGGGAGAAAGTATATGCGAGCAAAGAGTATAAAAATAATTAGTAATAAAAGTATAAGTTTGGTTTTAGTAATTTTATGGACATTATTTATATTTACTATGTCATTATTACCAGGTAATGACTCAAGTAATATAAGCTCTGGATTTAGTTTGTGGATTAAGAGTGTTTTAGATAGTATATTTGTTAATAACAATATATCAGTTGATACTTTACATTCTATAATTAGAAAAGGAGCTCATATATTTGAATATTTCGTCTTAGGCATAAGTTATTTTTATTTAGCTAAGAGTTGGAAGTTATCAATTCTAAGAGCTCTATTATTGGGTTTATTAACAGCTACTACAGATGAGTTGTTACAAAATATTCCAGCTGATCGAGTTGCTAGTGCAGTTGATATATTCTTGTTTGATTTTGGAGGTTTTGTTCTGTCTTTTATAAGTTTGTTACTTATATTCAATCGAAAGAAAGATTTTCTAGATAAAAAGACAATTCTAGAAAAATTAGCGAATAATGAGATTTCAGCTGAAAAAGCTTATAAAAGCATCTATAAAAAGACGCATTATATTAAGTTTACTAATAAAGCACATTTCTTAAAATTAAGCATTATAGTCCCAGGGGAACCTGGGGTAAATAAATTTTTAAAGGTTTTGTTTTTCTTACCAATACCTTTGGGAATATTTAAGATCGCTATACCATTTATAAATTTTGAGAAACATGATATTCCATTTAGCAAAAATGAGTTATTGCAAATTGTAAACGCAAAAAATATAAGTGTAAATGTATTGTCATCAACAAATGAAAAAGTTAATATAAAAACATTTTAGGAGGAATAAATATGAAATTTGATTTTAAAGATGATTTAAAAAAGAGTATTGAAGACGAAATGAGAAAATCAATGAATTTTAAAGGTTCAAAAGGTAATCAGAAGAAGTATCCGGTTATATCAGAATGTCCGGTATGCCATCATGATTTAGAGGTTGTTCAATTGGTTTGTAGTAATTGTTCTACAGAGATTAAGGGGAAGTTTACATTATCTAAATTTAATTATTTGGATACAGAAAAATTGTATTTTATCGAAGTTTTTGTAAAAAACAGAGGAAATATTAAGGCTATAGAAAAAGAAATGGGGTATTCATATCCTACAATAAAGAAAATGTTAGATGAAGTAATTGAAGGTTTGGGGTATTCATTGGATAATAAGGAAGTTACTGAAGAAGAAGCTTCTAGTCCTGATGAAAAGCAAATGTCAAGAATAGAAATATTAGATAAAATAGATAAAGGTGAGATAACAGTTGAAGAAGCAACTAAGTTGTTATCAAAAATCAAATAGGGGGAAAAACAATGAAAAACAATGAATTTAAGTCAGAGAGAATGAAGATTTTAGAACTATTATCAAAAAATTTAATTACTGCAGATGAAGCTGAACGTTTGTTATCAGCCCTTAATGGCGGAGAAGAAACTGCTAGTGCTCCTGAAAAGAAAAATCAATTTAGAATGTTAAAGGTTTTAGTAGATTCTAATGATGGAGATCAAGTTAGAGTTGAAATACCGATTGAATTTGCAAAACTTCTTAAGAACAAGAAGTTTATGAAGGTTGATACAGATGATTTTGATTTAGATATAGACGAGCTTATTGGCATGATTAACTCTGGAGTGGTTGGGGAAATTGTGAATATAAAATCAGCTGATGGAGATATCGTAAAAGTTTTAGTTGAATAACAAATAAAATGAATGCTAATATCAATGTTTTTAAGAACAAAAATTACTCATTATTGTTTTATGGTGTTTTAGTATCTAATGTCGCTCATATATTGTTTAACTTTGTTATGAGTTTATATGTTTTAAGAATTTCAGAAGAAGTGTTTGGTAAAGATAACGCTCCTCTTGTACAAGGTATTTATCTTGGTTTAGCTGGTTTAGTTTTAGTTATTTTCATGCCTTTTGGCGGAGTATTAGCTGATAGAGTTAATAAAGTTAGAGTTATGTATATAACTGACTATATTAGAGGAGCGTTTATTTTAATTGTTGGTTTAATAATTTATTTAGATCCAAGCGCTAGTGTTAAGTTGATATTTTTATTTGTTATGAATATTGTATTGGGTTTAAATTCTGCTTTTTTTAATCCGGCGAGTGGATCTTTGTTAAAGTTTATTGTAACTGAAGAAGAATTGCCTCAAGCTTCAAGTTATTTACACGGGTCAATGAATTTACAAAATATAGCTGGTCTTATACTAGGCGGAATAATGTTTTCTACATTCTCAATATATGTAATATTCTTTATTAATGGTTTAGCTTATGTGATTTCTGCCTTAACAGAGATGTTTATAAAGTATGATTACAAGAAGAAGAATAATTTAGAGAAAACAAAAGTTTTCGTTGAAATGAAATCTGGAATTAAATATTTATATAATTATAAACCGATGTTTAGTTTGATTCTTATGGCTTTATCTTTAAACTTCTTTATAGTACCTATATTAAACAATGGCTTTCCTTATTTTATCGAGTATGGTTTAGCTGAAGAAATGAATTATTTATTTATGGGGTTTTTAACAGTTGAGAATTGGTATTCTATAATTTTAATTTGTTTCTCTTTATCGGGTATTATGATGGCGTTAGTATTATCTAGACAGAAGAAAAGAACTAGTTATGGAACTGCATTAATGAAATCAATAGTTGGATTTGGAGTTGCAATTACAGTTTTGGCTATTATTATGGTGCTTTATTTTACTCGAGTTTTACCGATAAATATTACTTTGATTCTTATTTTAGTAGCTTGTTTGTTATTGGGGTTAGCTTCGACAGCATTTAATGTACCAGTTCAGATTATAATGCAAAACAATATTAATCCTGATCAACTTGGTAAAGTCGTTAGTGTATCTAGCGTTTTATCCCAGGCTTTAATTCCGTTCGCTTCATTATTAGCAGGAATAATAATATCTAAATTATCGATTGTTTTGTTGTATGTAGTTTGTACTTTAGGAATTATAACAGTAGTAGTAACGTATTATTATAAAAGATCATATATTAAACTATAAAGCCAAGGTTTGGCTTTATTTTTTTAATTTTAGACATTGTTTAGGAAAAATGTGTTATAATATATTGAGAGATATATGCTTTTTATGTAAATCTTACAGAGAGGGAATGAAATGACTGAAAGCGATAATTTTGTAGTAAAAGCGATTGATTTAACTCATGATGGACTTGGTGTAACCAAATTAGAAGATGGCTACACTGTTTTTGTAGAGGATTTATTAAAAGGCGAAGCTGCAAGAATAGAAGTTATAGAAAGAAGAAAAAGTTATGGGTTCGGTAGAGTTATTGAGAGATTAAACCGAAGTCCTTATCGCCAAGCTCCTAAGTGCAAGCATTTCCATGATTGTGGCGGTTGCGAGTTAATGCATATGGATTATGATGTTCAAGCTGCTTTTAAAAAGTATCGTATTGAATTAATGGTTAAGAAACTTAATCAAAAAGATGTAATTGTTGAAGATATTATATCCATGGTTAATCCTTATTATTATAGAAATAAAGTTGAAATCAAGTTTGCTCAAGGGGAAAAAGGTATAAAGGCAGGATTCTTTAAAGCTAAATCACATCATGTAGTTAATTTAGAAGAATGTCATATCATGCCTAAAAAGTCTTTTGAATTACTAAATTTAATTAGAAATTTAGCGAATCAATTTGAGATTAAAGCTTATGATCCTTTAACAAATACAGGTAGTTTGAAATCAGCGGTAATAAGAGAGTCAAGCAAGTATAAAGAAATTGTTGTACTTTTTAATATAGCCACTGATCAAATTTTTAACGAGGAAAAATTTGTTGAAGCGCTTGTAAAAAATTTTCCTGAAGTAGTCGGAATAGGTATTAGTAAAACAAATGATGAAAGTCTCCTTTCTGATGAGGATATTAGATTAGTTTATGGAAGAGATTATCTAAAAGAAGATTTGCTTGGTAAAAAGTTTGAAATAGGATTTAGATCATTTTTCCAAGTTAATACTTTACAAACAGAAAGATTGTACAAAAAAATCATTGAGTTTGCTAGGTTTAATGGAAGTGAAAGAGTAATTGATGCTTATTGTGGTTTGGGGTCAATATCATTATGCATTTCTGATAAAGTAAATAAAGTTTTTGGTGTTGAAATAATCAAACAAGCTATTGATGATGCTAAACGTAACGCTAGGTTAAATGGAATAAAAAATGCTTTTTTTGAACTAGGACATGTAGATAAAGTTATCGATAAATGGAAGGGATTTAAGTTTGACGCAATTATAATTGATCCACCTAGAAAAGGTTGTTCTAAAAAATTGCTTAATACTATAGTGAGAATGAAAATTCCAAAGGTTATTTATGTTTCTTGTAATCCCGCTACTTTAGGAAGAGATTTAGATTATTTGATTGAGAATAAATATTCAATTAGTAGGGTGGCCCCAGTGGATATGTTCCCTCAAACAAGTCACGTTGAAAGTGTCGTATTGCTTTCATTAAAAACGGAATAACAAAGCCATTTATAAATATCATACAAAGGTGATTTTACCTATCGAAGGGTAAAT